>Ga0208863_1000851_pt1 | contig 23693 bp, 19 predicted proteins | sample RifOxyD3_FD_184040 | JGI IMG/M metagenome (GOLD analysis project Ga0208863, IMG submission 184040) | Soil microbial communities from Rifle, Colorado - Rifle Oxygen_injection D3 (SPAdes) | ecosystem: Environmental > Terrestrial > Deep subsurface > Rock core/Sediment | place: Rifle, Colorado...
TTGCTGATCCAGGTATGCAGGGTATTTTTGTTGAGCCCTAATTCCTCTGCTGTCTTGGAGATCGGCTGATCACTTTCAACGGCCAACTTGACCGCCGAGGCCTTGAACTCCGCTGTATACTGGTTCGACTTCATCTCGTTACTCATCGGATCACATTCCCTCTTTCTTTACTCTCATGATTATTTGAGATCATGTGTCCGGGATAGTCTAGCCAGATCAGGATTCCCGCCCGGATGCCAACGTATAATCCGGGTTTTCCTTTGGCGCGGCCGATGAAAATCCACCTCACGACACTTGGCTGCCGGCTCAATGAAGCGGAACTGGAGACCTGGACGAGGGAGTTCGCCGCGCGGGGCCATAGCATCTGCACCGAGGGTGAGGCGGCCGATCTGATAGTGGTCAATACCTGCGCCGTGACCGAAGAGGCAGTGCGCAAATCGCGCCAGTTGTTACGGCGCATCCACCGTGCAAACCCCACGGCGCGGCTGGTGGTCAGCGGCTGTTATGCCAGCCTCGACCCCGCCGGGCCGGTTGCTCTGCCGGGGGTCGATCTGATCGTGGCGAACCAAGACAAATCGCGGTTGGTGGAAATCGCCGGGGAACACTTCGGGCTTCCCCTGATGCCGGACCTGGCCATCGAATCCGACGCCCATCTACTGCTCGCGCGGGGCCGCCAGCGGGCCTTTATCAAGGTGCAGGACGGCTGCCGCTACCAATGCAGCTTCTGCATCGTCACCCAGGCCCGCGGCACGGAGCGGAGCCGCCCCCTGGCCGAGATCATCGACGAAATCAACGCCTATCAGCGGGAAGGGATTCAAGAAGTGGTACTGACTGGCGTCCACCTGGGCGGCTACGGCGGCGAGACGGGCTCGGATATCGGCGATTTGGTGCGGGAGGTGCTGAGATCGACCGAAATACCGCGCATCCGCCTCGGCTCCCTAGAGCCCTGGGACCTGCCCGAGGGCTTCTGGTCCCTGTTCGCATCGCCCCGGCTCATGCCCCACCTGCACCTGCCCCTGCAAAGCGGGGCCGATTCCGTATTGCGCCGCATGGCGCGCCGCTGCAAGACCGGCGAATACCGCCATCTGCTGCAAGCGGGCCGCGCCGCCGTGCCCGATCTTAACGTCACCACCGACATCATCGTCGGCTTCCCCGGCGAAACCGATGACGAATGGCGCCAGACCCTGGCATTCATCGAAGACTGCGGCTTCGGCCAGAGCCACATCTTCAGCTTCTCCCCCCGCACCGGCACCAAGGCGGCCGGTCTTCCCGGCCAAGTCCCGGAACTCGTTAAACGGAAACGCGCACAGGAGCTGGCCGATCTGGCCCATCGGCTCAGGCAAGAGACCCTGGCCCCTTATGTCGGGCGGTGCTTTCCTGTATTGATCGAAGGCCGGTTGGCGGGGAGCGAGACCCGCTGGCCAGGCTACACCCCCAACTTCCTCCGGGTGGAATTGGCAGCGGATACCCAGGCAGACCTCTGCAATCACGTTCTCAGGGTCGAAATCAGTAGAGCGAACGAGAACGGAACACTGGCGGGATATCTCCCCTCTCCCGTAGCCGGGAGAGGGGAATAAAAGCCGGACTACGCAAACTCCATCCAGATAGGGCAATGGTCCGAGGGCTTTTCCATGGCGCGGATGCCGTAGTCGATGCCTACGCCCGAACAGCGTTCCATCAAGGGACAGGAGGCGAGGATCAGGTCGATGCGCAGGCCGTGCCGGGGTTCGCGATCGAAGCCTTTGCTGCGGTAGTCGAACCAGCTAAAGCGGTCGTTGGTCTCGGGTTCTAGTGCACGGAAGCTGTCCACAAGCCCCCACGCCATCAGCGAACCCAGCCACTCCCGCTCCTCGGGCAGGAAGCAGCATTTGCCGGTGCGTAGCCAGCGTTTGGCGTTATCGGCGCCGATGCCGATGTCTTGATCCAGGGGGGCCACGTTCATGTCGCCCATGACCACCAGGTTCTGGTCCGGAGTGTATTGGCTTTGCAAATGAGCCAGCAGGTCGGCGTAGAAGCGCCGTTTGTTGGGGAACTTGGTGGGGTGGTCGCGGCTCTCGCCCTGGGGAAAGTAGCCGTTGATGACCGTCAGGGGCTGGCCGCCGAGGTCATCGAAGCGCGCCCAGATCAGACGCCGTTGTTCATCCTCGTCACCCCCCGAAAGGCCCATGCCCACCGCCGTAGGCGTCTGCCGGGAGAGTATGGCGACGCCGTAATGCCCCTTCTGGCCATGAAAGCAGACCTGGTATCCCAGCGCTTCGATCATGTCGCGGGGAAACTCCGCGTCCTGCACCTTGGTCTCTTGCAGGCCGATGATGTCGGGGCTGTGCAGCTCGACCAGGCGTTCGAGCTGGTGGGGACGGGCGCGCAGACCGTTGACGTTGAAAGAGACTAACTTCATACCGGCTCCTTTTGCGGTAATACCTCGCGGCACTCCTGTTCGCCCATTTCCAGGCCATGGCGGTAGGCACGGCCCCAGGGGGTTGTTTGCTGGCCGTCGATGATGTCTTCCGGGTCGGGGTCCAGCTGTTCGCGCAGGCGGCAGCCATAGCCCGCCCCGTCCAGAACCCCCACCATGCCGTTGGCGTAGCCACGGTTGTACCAAAGCTGCGGATTATCGGGCGCGTCGTGGAAGCCTGCCGATTCCTCGTAGAGCCTCCGCAAGAGATCGATCAGCCGTTCCACCTGTTCGTAGCCGTTCATCCTAAGCCGGACGAGCCGGAACCAAACAGGTAATACTGTAAGGAACTGTGTGATGACATGGAGACTGACCATGGCTACGACGGGATTGACAGAGCGATACGCGGCGAATTTGCAGGGTGTGCTGTCCTGCTTTGATCGAATCATCATCACCGGTACGCTGCCGGGTGCCTGCTACGCAAAGGGCATGACGGTTTTTTTGTATTCGCACGGAATCCGCATTTTTGACTACCCGCGATTTGCGGAGCCTCTTCGGGAACGTATCCGAGAGCGGGCGCAGGAGGTGTGTGCGGCGGCGGGCATTAAGATCGAACATGTGAGCAATAGCTCTATTCGCAAGGAAGAGCGGGTGGCGCGGGTGCTCGCCGTTCGCGGCGATGCACCCGGCCTGGTGCATGTCCTCTCGGCAATGGAGGCGTGCCCGAGCTACAAACCCTGGCACGACAAGGTCAGCGGCACGACCTATCTGCGTCCGGAGCAGGGCAAGTGCCTGCATTACTACTTCTACTTCATCGACGAAGAACTCGGCCTGTGCTATCTGCGCGTGCCCACCTGGGCACCGTTCGGTTTGCAGTTCTACTGCAACGGCCACAGTGCGCTGGCACGGACGCTGGCGCGTGAAGGCATCGATTTCCTCCAGCAGGACAACGCCTTCCTGCGTGTCGCCGACATCGAGCGGGCGCAGGCGCTGTCCGATGCCTTCAGCCCGGATGTGCTGCATCGGCGCCTGGATCACTACGCACAGTGGCTGTGCCCCGTTCTTGACGTGTTCGGACAGGTTTACCACTGGAGCGTCCGTCAGGCCGAATACTCCACCGACCTGATGTTTCGCAGCGAGCAAATCCTGGTGCCGCTCTATGACGCCATCTCGCGCCAGGCCGTGCTGGCCGCCAATGCGGACCGGGTCGCCGGCTTCCTGGGCAAGAAGATCACGCCGCAGTTGGCCCAGGAGATTGGCTCGCGACTGTCCACCCGCATTGAGGGACGCTGCATCAAGCATTACATGGGCGCCGCCAGTGTGAAGGTCTATGACAAGTTCTCCCGCGTGCTGCGTGTGGAGACGACCATCAATGACCTGAGTTTTTTCAAGCACCACCGCAAAGTGGAACATAAAGACAGAGACGCCACGCGCGCGTTGGCGCCGTTGAAGAAGACAATCTACAGCTTGATCGACCTGCGTGAAATTCTGCTGGGCTGCAATCAGCGCTATCTGGCGTTCCTGTCCAGCCTGGACGACCCCAGCGCGGGTGAGCGTGATTTGCAGCGGCTCAGTCAGCCGCGCGTGGGTACCGATCCCAGCATCAAAGGTTTGAACTTCTTCGATGCCGCCGAGCAAATGCTGCTGCGCGCCTTGCAGCAAGGGGAGTTCAATATTCACGGCTGGCGCCGAGCCGATCTGCTGGCGCATTTGAGCATCACGCCCTCGGCGATGTCGCGCCAACTCAAACGGCTTCGCGTGCTCGGGCTGATCAAGAAGGTCGCGCATACCTACCGCTATTACCTGACGCACCTGGGCCGCGCCGCCATCGCCGCAGCCTGCTCGCTGACGCGCTTCAATATCGTCCCCGCCATGGCTGCTGTAGCTTGAAGTCTACTCATCATCTGTTAAAACCGAGTTGGTTAGTGACTAGAAACCTCTTTTCAACCGCAAAGGACGCAAAGAACGCTAAGGAAACCCATCCGATGCATTTGTTCGGCGCATCCCTGCGCCTCACCCCTCCGGGGCTGGCGCGAAAATCCGCTCCCGACGGATTTTTGTCTGTGCCCCCACCTTCCTGGTCAGGAGCGGAACCTAGGCAAGCCAATGAATTCCTTCGCGTTCTTTGCGGTTAAATGAGGAAATTAGGTTCATGACGGGGAAAACCCTAGCCCTCCAGAAACCCCACGGAGAGGTGATCCTTTTTGATGAAGCGGGGGTCCTTGCCCTTTACCGCATAGATCATGTGGGCGCAGACGTTTTCGGCGTGGTCGCCGATGCGTTCCAGGGCCTTGAGCACGAAGATGATGTCGATGGCGGCGCCGATGTGGCGCGGGTCTTCCAGCAGGAAGGTGCTGAGGCGGCGCAGGGAATCCTTGAAGAGCCGGTCCAGTTCCGCATCGCTCTGGATGACGTGGATGGCGAGTTCCAGGTCCTCGCGCTCGATGACATGGACGGCGTTGACCAGCATGCGGATCGCCTTTTCGGCAAGCACGCTCACGTCGTACAAGAGGGCGGGACGGGCCGCGCCGGGGCCTTGATCGAACAGACGCAGGGTGGTGTGAGCGATTTTCCGGGCCTCGTCGCCGATGCGTTCAAGATCCGAGATGCATTTGGACAGCGAGATGACCAGCCGCAGATCGCTGGCCACCGGACTGCGCATGGCCAGGTGCTTGATGCACTCCTCGTTGGCCGTCATATCCAGGTCGTGGATGTGGCGCTCGCGGTAGATCACCTTGCGCGCCATTTCGACATCCCGCGCCTCCATGGCGGCGACGGCCTCCTTCAACTGTTCGAGGACGGCGGCCCCCATTTCGAGCATCAGGCCCCGAAGCTGCATGATCTCCTTATCGTAGCGACTGAGGATGTGGCCCTCACCCAGTTTATCCGTCATGGCGGAGAGTCTCCGAACAACGAGTGGTCAGATCAGCCGAAGCGGCCGGTGATGTAGTCTTCTGTAAGACGGTGGCGGGGGTTGGTGAAGATCTGGGTGGTCTCGCCCACCTCCACCAGATTGCCCAGGTGGAAATAGGCCGTGCGTTGCGACACGCGGGCCGCCTGCTGCATGGAGTGGGTGACGATGGCGATGGTGTAGTGCTCGCGCAGTTCGTCGATCAGTTCCTCGACCTTGGCGGTGGCGATGGGGTCCAGGGCCGAGCAGGGCTCGTCCATCAGGATGACCTCGGGCGACACGGCGATGGTACGGGCGATGCAGAGACGCTGCTGCTGGCCGCCGGAGAGGCCGGTGCCAGGCTGGTCCAGGCGATCCTTCACCTCCTCCCAGAGCCCCGCCTTGCGCAGGCTGGTCTCGACGATCTCGTCCAGATCGATCTTGTTGCCGGCCAGGCCATGAATCCGGGGACCATAGGCGACGTTTTCATAGATGGATTTGGGGAAGGGGTTCGGCTTCTGGAACACCATGCCGACCCGGACCCGCAAGGGCACCACATCCATCTGCGGGTCGTATATGTCTTGCGTGTCCAGTTTGATACGGCCGTTGACCCGGCAGCCGTCGATGGTGTCGTTCATCCGGTTGAGACAGCGCAGAAAGGTCGATTTGCCGCAGCCGGAGGGGCCGATCATGGCGATCACCTCGTTCTTGCCGATGTCCAGGCTCACGTCGATGATGGCGTGCTTGTTGCCGTAATAGACATTGACATCGCGACAGGTCATGCGGGCGTCCGCGACCTTCACCTCGCCCACGGTGCCGGAGATTTTCCGTTCGCCCAAGGCATCTGAGCTAACGCCGGATTTGCTGGAATAGCCGCTCTCGTTCATAGCAATACTGTTATCCATGATGGGACCTCAAATCTCAAACGCACCTGTCACCAGCGGCGTTCAAACTTCTTACGGAGATAGACGGCTACCGCGTTCATCACAATGAGGAACGTCAAGAGCACCATGATTGCCGCCGATGTCTTTTCCACAAAGGCCCGTTCCGGGCTATCCACCCAGAGATAGATCTGAACCGGCAACACGGACGCGGGATCGGTGAACCCGCCCGGCAGATCGACGATGAAGGCGACCATGCCGATCATGAGCAGCGGCGCGGTCTCTCCCAGCGCACGCGCCATGCCGATGATGGCGCCCGTCAGGATGCCCGGCATGGCCAGCGGCAGCACATGGTGGGTGACGGCCTGAAGGTGGGAGGCCCCCACACCCAGGGCCGCCTCGCGGATGGATGGCGGCACCGATTTCAGGGCCGAGCGGCCGGCGATGATGATAGTAGGCAAGGTCATGAGGGTCAGGACCAGACCGCCGACCACCGGGGCGGATCGGGGCATGCCGAAGAAGTTGATGAAGACAGCCAGGCCGAGCAGACCGAAGACGATGGAAGGCACCGCCGCCAAGTTATTGATGTTGACCTCGATAAGGTCGGTCCATTTGTTCTTGGGGGCGAATTCCTCCATGTAGACCGCCGCCGCCACCCCGATGGGAAAGGAGAGGGCCAGGGTCACCAGCAAGGTGTAGAGAGACCCCAGCACGGCGCCGCCGATGCCTGCCAGCTCGGGTTCGCGGGAATCGCCCGAGGTAAAGAAGTTGCTGTTGAATCCCTTCTCGATGCGCCCCTCGGCTTGCAGCTTCGTGATCCAGGCAATCAACTGGTCCTTGACCCGGCGATCGCCCTCGGGAACAGCAAGCCTCAGAATCTCCCAGTCGCCCTTGCCGGCCTCCGTGGCGGAAGAAAGGGGCAACAAGACCTTGCCGCCGATGCCGCTGTTGTTCACGCTGGACGCCTTGACCAGACCGCCGTTGATGCGCACCAGGTAACTGGGCAGGTCGGCAGAGAGCGTCTCATCCCCGCCCGGCGCTTCCGCCCGCTTGCGCAGATCGGCGGCCTCCTGGGTCTTGGCGGCGGCCTCCTCGACCAACCCCTTCCGTTCGGCCAGAAGATTCAGCTTGGCCGTATCAAGACCGGCGGCGATGCCTTCGTTGCCGGCGGCCTTCTCCTTGGCGAGTTGCCGGTCCAGCGCCGCGATCTCGCGCTCGATGCGCTGCAAGTTCATCTCCAGATCGCCGATGCCCTTCTCAGCCAGGAGCGCCTTTCGCAGAAGGGATTCCTTCACCTCGTTCAACACGGCGTTGAAGGAGTTGGTCGTCAGCAGCACCTGGACCTCGCCCTCGACGCCGGTAGGCGATGCAATCCCTTCGCCGGGAATAGTGTCGATCGCCGTGGAGCCGTCCTTGAAGAAGAGATCGATCTCATCGTCCACCGGCAGCCAGAGGCTCCGCTGGGTGCCGATCAGCCCCGTATCCTCCCGCACCCGTTGCCTGACCCGGTGACCGGCCCCAGAGCTGAGGATCTTGTTGAGTTCCCGCTTATCCTGGCGTGAACTGACCTGGGGGAACTGGCTCCGCAAGGCTTCCTTGACCAAGGCATCGTAGTCGGCCTTCGCCAGGTCTGCGGGGTCGCGCTTGCCCTGGGGGTCGATGAGTTCCGCCTTGAAATCGATGTCGAGCTTGACGAAGGATTGATAAAAGGCCGTGTGTCCATTGGCGACGATGCTGATGAACAGCAGCGCGACAAACCCCAGCCCGGAAATCACCGCCGCCAGGCCGTAGAGTTCAAAGCGTTTCTCGGCCGAATAGCGCTTCCTGAGCGTCCTCTCGACGATATCGATGGTGCGTGGCTTCTGAGCGGATGACATGAGGCCCCCTCCCCTGCTTATTCGTACTGCTCGCGGTACTTGCGTACCACATGCAGGGCGACGATGTTGAGAATCAAGGTCACGACAAACAGCACCAGGCCGAGGGCGAAGGCCGCCAGGGTCTTGGGGCTGTCGAACTCCTGATCGCCGACCAGGAGGGTAACGATCTGCACCGTCACGGTCGTGACCGCCTCCAGGGGATTGGCGGTCAGATTGGCCGAAAGCCCCGCCGCCATCACCACGATCATGGTCTCGCCGATGGCGCGGGAGACCGCCAGCAAAATGCCGCCGACGATCCCCGGCAGCGCGGCCGGAATGATGACGCGGCTGACGGTCTCGGACTTGGTGGCACCCAGGGCGTAGGAACCGTCGCGCATGGACTGGGGCACCGCATTGATCACGTCATCCGACAGGGAAGAAACGAAGGGAATGATCATGATCCCCATCACCACGCCCGCCGCCAGGGCGCTTTCGGAAGAGACGGTCAGACCGATGGCTTCGCCGGCCCCGCGAAAGAAGGGAGCCACGGTCAGCGCGGCGAAGAAGCCGTAAACCACGGTGGGTATGCCCGCCAGAATCTCCAAAAGGGGCTTGGCCGTGGCGCGAAAGTGTTTGTTGGCATATTCGGAGAGATAGATCGCCGACATCAGGCCGACCGGCACGGCCACCAGCATGGCGATGAGGGAGATCAGCAGGGTGCCTGTGAAGAGCGGCACCGCGCCGAAGGCCCCGGAGGAACCCACCTGGTCTGCGCGGATCGACATCTGCGGGCTCCATTCGAGCCCGAACAGGAAATCGATGAAGGGAATGATGTCGAAGAAGCGTATCGCTTCGAACAGCACCGAGAGGACGATGCCGATGGTGGTGAAGATGGCGATGCTCGAACAGGCGATCAGCAAGGCCTTGACCGTCTTCTCCACCGCGTTGCGCGCCCGCAGCTCGGGGGAGATCCGCCGCCAGGCGAACAGGATGCCCAGGATGCCGAGGACGAGCACGACGACGCTGAGGGCGGCAGAGCTGGTCGTCTCCAGACTGGTGTAGTGATCGGCGGCCGCCTTGATCCCAGGGTCCGTTTCCTTGGCGAGGATATTCCCATCGGCAAGATTTTTGATGTCGTTGACCACCAGATTCAGCCGTTCCGGGGAAAGCTGGCGGGTCTCCAGGGGCAGATCGGCCACTACCAGATGGGTAATGATGTTGGATTCGAAGGCCAGCCAGAGGCTGAACACCAGCAAGGCAGGGAGCCCGCACCAAAGCGCCGTGTAGGCGCCGTAGTAACTCGGCAGGGAGTGGAGTCTCGGCACGGACCTGATGCCGCCCACGGTCGCGATGGAGCGGTGGCGTCCCAGATGGTAGGCCATGGCCACCACGGCCAGCAGGACGATGATCAACAGAGATGGCTGCATGACTCCACCGACAATTCGACATTTCGGTTGTTAGGGAGACCCCTGCGTTATTGCAGGAGCCGCGCGGCTCGGGGAGACGCCGCCATCCTCAACGGCCAGAAGCCATTGATTTTGGAACTGAAGTCGCGACATCCCTGTCGCCCCGCAAAATAGACGGCCGGAGAAGAATCTCCGGCCGCTACTGTCAAGCCCCAGGCCCTACGCGGAGAATCACTTCTTCTCTTCGAAGACCATCGGGGTCAGGTTCTTGGCATCGGCGGTGAACTTGGCCTGCTCTTCCTTGGGCATAGGGATCAAACCCTTGTCGGCCAGATATCCCTCGTTGCCCCAGGCCTTGGCGCTGGTGAATTCGGTCAGGAATTCCTGAATGCCGGGGATTTTACCAACGTGGGCCTTCTTAACATAGATGTACAGGGGACGGGAGATCTTGTAGGAGCCGTCTGCGATGCTTTCGAAAGCGGGCGCCTTGCCGTCGATCTTGGAACCCTGCACCTTGTCGGCGTTCTGGTCGAGGAAGGAGTAACCGAAGACACCCAGGGCATTGGGATTGGCCCCCAGCTTCTGCACGATCAGGTTGTCGTTCTCGCCGGCCTCAATATAGGCGCCGTCCTCGCGGATGGCGTGGGCCACGGCCTCGAACACCTTCTCGCCCTTGGCGTTGAAGGCGCTTTCGGGGATGCCCAGCTTGGTTATCAGTGCCTTGATTTCGGCCTCGTCCTTGGACTCCTTCAACTTGTGCAGGTCCTCGATTTTCTTGGCGCCGCCCTGCATGGCCATCTCGGCGAAGGCGTCACGGGTGCCGGAGGTCGGGGGCGGGCCCAGGACCTCGATCTTGGTGGCGGGCAGCGCGGAATTGACATCCTTCCAGGTCTTGTAGGGATTGTTGATCAGCTTGCCATCGGGACCGGGAACCTGCTTGGCCAGAGCCAGGAAGACGTCCTTCAGGCTAAGTTCGAGCTGGGCGGACTTCTTGGAGTTGGCGATGGCGATGCCGTCGTAGCCCACCTTGACTTCCACGACATCGGTCACGCCGTTCTTGGCGCAATCCTCGACCTCGCCCTTCTTGATGCGGCGGGAGGCGTTGGTAACATCAGGGGTTTCTACGCCGACACCCTTGCAGAACAGCTTCATGCCGCCGCCGGTGCCGGTGGACTCGATCTTGGGGGTCTTGAAACTGCCGGACTTGCCGAACTGCTCGGCAACGGCGGTAGAAAAGGGATAGACGGTGGAAGAACCGACGATTTCGATATAATCGCGAGCGGCGGCGGCCTGTACGTTGGCGGACACGGCAGCGGCCAGCACGGCGACAGCAAAGGTCTTTTTAATCACTCTTGAGCCTCCAGGGAAGTTAAAAACTCATCGAGCGACACTCGATGGCTGCCGCGCATTCTGAGTGGGTTATGTGTAGGTTTTATGACAGCCGCTTCAAATAATTGTGACAGGATCTAATTCATGTTCCGCAGTGTGCCGAGCAGTTTCATGGTTCCATTGAAAAAATCGCTCTCCGTATTCTCCACGCAATAGAGCTGATTCCTGCGCATGGCCCCTTCCAGGTCCACCCCCTGTAGCACATTTTCCCCCGTCGCCAAGGCGAGGCCGGAGATAAAACCCGCCAGCCAATCCTTGTAACGCTGGTATTCGGCCATCGACTCTTCCTCGCCCTTCTCCCAGCCCGCATAGGCCTTCCGGTACTCCTCGCAACTGCGCACGCCGTAGCCATGCAACTGGGGTTTTTCCGCCTGGGCCGCGAACGCGGCCAGCGCCAGCAGGGTTCCGAGAAGGGTTTTGCGCATGAATCGCTCCGGCAGGGGATCAATGGCGCGCATTATGACGCAATTTGGATCTTCCGCACACGGGGTATTGAAAGGCGGGAGGTTGATCCTACCGTGAAATCATCAGCCGTAGGGGCGGGTTTGAAACCCGCCCCTACACAGCCTCCCCGTGGAGGGTTGGGGAGGGGGGGGGTTCAATCGTGCAGCGGCGTTGCCGACAAGGCTTCCTGTTTCGGCAGCGGGCGCAACGGGTCGTCCTCATCGGCGTTTTCGACGCGGGAATAGATCCTTTCCAGCGCCTGTTCGGCGGTAGAGAAGAAACGCCTCTCGCCGATGACCTCACGCAGGCCGGTAGCGCGCATCACGTCGTGGATCTGTTTCTTGAGGCCGGAGAACAGCATGACGGTGCCGTTCTCGTTGAGGCGCTCGACCAGGTGATGGATGACTTCCTCGCCCGAGGCGTCGATGTCGTTGATGCCGTCTCCGACCACCAGCACGTAGGGGGCCTCCGGGTTGTCGGCCACCGCTTCGAGAATGGCGTCTTCGAAGTAGGAGACGTTGGCGAAGTAGAGACGGCCGTCGAAGCGGATGGCGGTGACCACATCCGAGGCGGGCAGATTGTTGATCTTCGCGTCGCGCAGGGTGCCGTCGTGGTAGCGGCCGAGGATCGCCACACGGGGCTTCATCGTCTGATAGAGGAACAGCACCAGCGCCAGGCCGGCGCCGACCATGATGCCCTTGTCCAGGTGCGGCGCCGCCAGCAGGGTCACGCTGAAAGTGACCAGGGCGACGATGCCGTCCACGCGGCTGGCATGCCAGGTGTGCTTGAGCGCCTTCGGCGTAATCAGGCTGGTCACCGCCAGCAGGATAATCACTGCCAACACGGCCTTGGGCAGGTGATAGAGGAAAGGCGTCAGGAACAGCAGGGTCACGGCGACGAAGACGCCGTTGAACACCGAGGCCAGGCCCGTCTTGGCCCCGGCCTGGAGGTTGATGGCCGACCCGGTGAAGGAGCCGCACGAAGGATAGGCCTGGAAGAAGGCCCCGCCGAGGTTGGACAGCCCCTGGCCGATCAGCTCCTGATTCGGGTCCAGCCGTTGCTTGGTCTGGGCCGCCAGGGCCTTGGCCATGGAGATGGTCTCCATGAAGGCCACCAGGGCGATGATGAAAGAGGCGGACAGCAGGGAAAGCATGGCGTCCCAGGTCAGGGTGGGCAGGCGGAAGCTGGGCAGGCCGGCCGGGATGTTGCCCACCACGTCGCCGCCGCCCATCAGGCGCATCTCACCCTTTTCGATCTTCTTGATGTGCCAGACATGGCCATCCGTTTCCGCACCGGCGGGCACGCCGCCCTTCACGTAGAGTTGCGCCTCACCGCCTCCTGCGGCCGGGACGAGTTCGAAATGCAGACGGTTGATCTTGGCCTTGCTCGTCTTGTTCCGCGCCTCCAGGGATTGCAGGTTGATGCGCATCAGATCGAGATCGTGGCGCAAATCGGCCATGGCGCGGGCGTCATGGGCCTTTTCGGCCGCGCGCAACTCAGTGGACTTGGCCGTGGTCTGCGTCATCACCCCGGCGATCTGCTTGTCGATATCGACATAGCCCGTCACCAGCTCCCGCACGGCGGGATCGGCGATCTGGCCGGGGCTGGCCTTGGCCTTCTGTTCATAACCGGCAAGGATACTGACGAGGATGGTGATGACCACGGTGATCAGCACGCTGGGCTTGGCGAGCGAGGGGATCTTCTTGAGCCCGAGCATCAGCGCCAGCGCGAGAATGGACATGGCCAGCGTCGGCAGATGGGTCTGGGGCAGATAGCCCATCATTTCCCAAATATCCTGGAGGAACGAATCACTGCGGCCCTTGGGGATGCCCAGCAGCATGTCGAGCTGGGAAAGAGCGATGATGATCGCCGCCGCGTTGATGAAGCCCAGGATGACCGGATGGGAGACGAAATTGACGATGGTGCCCAGCTTGAAGGCCCCCATCCCGAACTGGATCACGCCAACCATCAGCGTCAGCAGCAGCGCCAGCCCGATGTAATCCTCGGTAAAGGGGACCGCCAGCGGCGTAACGGCGGCAGCCGTCATCAGGGAGACGATGGCGACCGGCCCGGACAGCAATTGCCGCGAAGACCCCCAAAGCGCCCCCAGAATGGCCGGTATGAACGCGGTATAGAGGCCGAAATAGATCGGCAGACCGGAGAGCTGGGCATAGGCCATCGCCTTGGGCACCAGCACCAAAGCACCGATGATGCCGGCCATGAGATCGCCGCGCAGGATGATGGAATCGATGGGAAACCAGGCAAGAAAGGGGAAAAGGCGGAGCAACAGCGGATTGTTCATGGCGGGCGATTCACCTCATATGTTGCATAATGCAATTGCTATGTGATAGATTGCATCAGTTTAGCAGAGGCTCATATACCCCTCAATCGCCGAGCCTTTCCATTCCACCTGGAGCTTCTCTCTTGATCCGACGCAATCCCAACGGCGACATCCCCGTCGTCCACGAAACCGCCTTTGTCGATCCCACCGCCATCCTCTGCGGCAAGATCATCGTCGAGGAGAATGTCTTTATCGGCCCCTACGCCGTGATCCGCGCCGACGAGGTGGACGAAAACGGCGGCATGCAAGCCATCCGCATCGGCGCGGGTTCCAACATCCAGGACGGGGTGGTGATCCACTGCAAGGAAGGCAGCGAGGTGGTGATCGGGAGAGGGACATCCATCGCCCATCGCTCCATCGTCCATGGTCCCTGCCGTGTGGGCGACAACGTCTTCGTCGGCTTCAATTCGGTGCTGTTCAACTGCACCCTGGGGGAAGGTTCGGTGGTGCGCCACAACTCCGTGGTGGAAGGCTGCACCGTCCCGCCGGGCTTCCACATCCCCTCCACCAGCAGCATCCGCTCGGACTCAGAACTGGCCAGCATCCAGCCCGTCACCCCCGACCAGGCCAGCTTCTCGGAAAGCGTCGCCCAGGCCAATCGGGAGCTGGTGAGGGGATATAAGCGGATCAGGAACGAGTTTTAACGCTTGCTGCTCCCAGCTCACCGGAAGTTGGCGGTAAACTGCGATGGCTTACCGGCACCCCGAGCACACTACCCCGCCCGAGCTAAAATGAGGCCGTTACGGCACGATCTGCCGGGTTTTACGCGCTACATCAGCCCCGCAGCAAGGCCGCCGCCGATCGTTACCATCAGCACGGCCACCGCTAGTTCGACGAAGCGCAGTGTCACCTTCTTCAGCAACCGCTTGCCAAGCCAAGCGCCGAGGAAGGCAGAAAGCGCTGCGGCGGCGACCAAGCCGGCATCTTCGCCACGCACCACAGCCCAGCCACCGGAGTGAAAAGCAGCGCCATAGACGGCCAAACGGACGGCATCGACCAGAACCGTGCAGGCAGCGCCGGTGCCGACATAGGCTTCCTTCGACAGCCCCGCCCTGATGAGAAAGGCCGAGCGCAGCGCGCCCTGGTTGCCGGAAAGCCCCCCGAAAAAGCCCGACAGCAGGCCGCCGAGGGGCAGCCAGCGCGGCGGAAAGGAAAGCTTCGCGAAGCGCGGCGAAAGCTCCAGCAGCGCGAAGCTGACGATCAAGAGGCCGATGGTGGCCTTGACCGGCGTGATCTCATGCGGGTGCCCGGCGAGTTGGTAGTCGGCGAGGGCAGGAAGTTCGGCGAAGAGTGCGAGCAGGCTTGCCCCGACGATGGCCGCCAGCGCGGCGGGAACGCCGAAGCGAGCCACGACACGCCAGTCGGCGTCGCGACCAACGAGGCCGATCTTGAAGAGGTTGTTGGCCAGATGCACGACCGCCGTCATGGCCACGGCCGCCTGGATTGGAAAAAACAGCGCGAACACCGGTGTCAGGATCGTCCCCAGGCCGAAGCCAGAGAACAGGGTCAGGCCCGAGGCGAGCAGGGCGGCGAGGCAGATGATGAGGAAGTCCATGGCTCGAATGATGGCACGTTTGCCAATGAGGAATCACCCATAAACACGCCGGGCGCAAGCGCGCCCGGCACCGGCCAGATCTATCCACCAAACCCCTTGATGGCCTGCGAGAACTTTTCGGTCAGCGGCGCCTCCTTATGCACCAGGTTGTAATGGCAGGCGATGCAGTTGGTGCGGCCTTTCTTGATGGCGTCCTCGTGCGCGCGCTGGCCACGCTTCCGGGCCGGTGCGATGGCCTCCATCTTGTGGCACTCGCGGCAGGTGTGGCTGTCCTCGTTGTACATCTTCAACCGCGCCTTCTCCGCCATGGCCGAGCGTTTTGCCTCGAAGTTCTCCGGTTTCGACCAGTCGTAGCTGTACTCCTCGATCAGGTCGTGGGTGCCCATTATGTGGTCGTACACGGCCGGCCAGAAGCGCTTGGCGACGTGGCATTGGCCACATTCCGGCCGCGCGCCCGAGGCGTTGGTGTAGTGCTTCGACTGCTTGAACTCCTCATACACGTAGGCACTCATTGAGTGGCAGGAGATGCAGAAAGCCGTCGAGTTGCCCCGGATGTTGAGTTCCTCCGCCGCGACGAAGGAAAGCCCCAGCACCACCACCGTGCCAAAAAGGGCCAGTACGCCGTTCAGCGGGCTCTTGAAAAAGTCGTGTAATGCATCCCATAACCGACGGGCGCGCGCGACTTTCAACTCCTCACTTGAGTTCGACGGCATTGATGTGTCCCTCCTTCGTGCCGAGCGAGAGTTTGAGCGGCAGGCTCACATAGTGGAACCGCGTGGTGACATTGTCGTCATGCACCGCCAGACCAATCGGGTAAGCCTGCCCCACTGCAAGTGCTACGTCGTCCTTTTGCCCGGTGTTCAGCTTGCGCCAGAAGGTCATGGTCCACACCCCGTTGGCCCAGGTGCCGCTGGCGTTCAGGTCGTCAGCAGAGCCGTCGGTCTTGGTGTTGAGGATGAAGCCGGGCAGGATGTCACCGTCCTTGACCTTGGCCGGGTCGAAGGGAACGCTGTTGGTGTTGTCCAGCTTCGGCGCCATCGGGTCGCGGAACTGTGCCTGCGTGAGCGCCACTGCGCCCTTATTCTTGGCCGGGTCGAACATGAACTTGGGCTGCTTCTTCTCGCCGTCCCAGTTGCTATCGAAGGGCTTCTTGCCCGAGTCGAAGTTACGGTACTGGAAGACGTAGGAATCGTCGGCCTTACCCACCGGCAGGGAACGGTAGGCGCGGGCCTGCCAGAGGTCGAGGAAGGTACCCTTGGCCATCAGGTCGTCGAGCGCGGACTTGTCCTTCAGCTTGTCCCAGCCGCCGACGTCGTTCGTCTCGGTGCGGGTCTCGGCCAGATACTTGCGGATGTCGCTCTTCTTCATGCCGTCCTTGCCCAGCACCGGATGCGCCTGAACCTGGTCCTTGGTCGGCTCGTTGGGCGTATCGCGCATGGAGTTGTGACAGGTGACCCAACAACCCTGGTTCGCGAAATTGGCCACGCTGCCCTTGTTGTCGCCGAGCATGAAGTTGAAGCGGTCCTCGTAGGAGACCTTGGCCGCACCTGACTTCACATCCTTGTTGGTTCGGTTGCTACCGTAGGTCGTCCATTTGCCGTCCTTCAAGCCCTTGTAATCGTGGAAAACGCCGGCCTCCTTCAGGTTGGTCGGCCAACTCGCGCGGAGGTAGAAATACTCCTCGTCGTAGGCCGCCTGTACCGTGACCTTGATGGAGCCTGGCTTGCCGGGGATGGGTGTGGGCTCCAGCTTCTCGCCGCTGACGATGGTCTTGCCGATATCGGCCTCTTCATCAGCATGGCATTCCTGACAGTTTTTACCCTCATTCACCCCTGTGGCGCCAGCCCTGTGCGCGGCACTCGTCATCCATTCCTGGGTGGATTGGCCAGGGTAGAACAGCGTGATCTGGGTCCTGGGTACGCTGACCCATTTGAGAGTGGCTGGATCGGCCGCCAGGGCGGGACCGGCGATGGCGACGGCCAAGCTCGCTGCGATGATCTTCTTTTGCATGGTTGTTCCTCTGGTAAACGGGGCGATCCCGTGACAGAGAAAGGAAGGGCAGGCTGCATGCCAGATGGCCTGTTTTGATTTTTTCAGGCGAAAATCATATGGATGGCGCACAGAGGCAAAGCCCGGCCTCCTTGCCGTGCTGTCACGGACACATGACAGTCGTCATGCGTCCGTGACAAGCCCGTGGCGTTTCAGGTGCGGGTAGAGATTCTGGCGCGCGAGGCCGGAAAGGCGGGCGGCTTCGGAAACATTGCCCCCCGCTTCGGCCATCAACCGGACGAAATATTCGCGGTCGAAGGCATCGCGCGCCTGGCGGTACGCTGGCAGAGATACGGCGGACAGCGGCGACGGAGCGCCGAGGTTGCCGAGGTCGTCCGACGTGACATGTCCACCGGACTTGACCGCCACCACACGCTCAATCAGATGCTGCAACTGGCGCACGTTGCCCGGCCAGGGGGCCGTTTCCAGGGCGATGGCGGCCTCGGGCGTGAAGGGGCCGGCCTCGCGTCCGAACTTGCGGTTGAAGCGGTCAAGGAAAAACATCGCCAGGGGCATCACATCCTCCGTCCGTTCCCGCAACGGCGGGATGCGCAGGGCGATGACATTGATGCGGTAATAGAGATCGGGACGGAAGCGGCCGGCACGCACCTCCTCCTCCAGCGGCTTATTAGTGGCGCAGACCAGACGGAAATCGCTCATGCGCGACGCCGTGCCGCCCAGGCGGACGAACCTGCGCTCCTGCAGGACGCGCAGCAGGCTGGCCTGGAGCTTGGGACTCATGTCGGCGATTTCGTCGAGGAACAGCGTACCGCCGTCCGCCTCCTCGATGACGCCGGTGGTGGCGCGGGCGGCGCCGGTGAAGGCGCCCTTCTCAAAGCCGAACAGGCTGCTTTCCAGCAGGGTTTCGGACAACGCGCCGCAATTGACTTCGAGCAGCGAACCTTTGGCTCTCGAGCTCAGGGCGTGGATCAGTTGGGCCACCAGTTCCTTGCCCGTGCCGCTTTCGCCTTCGATCAGCACCGAGGTGTCGAGCGGCGCTACCTGCCGTACCTGCGTCAGCAACCCATGGATGGCGGACGAGCGACCGATGATGGCCGGGCCATCACGCCGGGCATCCAGGGTGGCGCGCAGCTCGCTGATCTCGCGGTAGGCGCGATCCAGTTCGAGAGCGCGCACGATGACAGCATCCAGTTCTTCCGGATTCTCGAAAGGCTTGGTCAGATAGTCGAACAGCCCCTCGCGCACCGCCCGGACGGCATCCTTTATCTCTGCATAACCGGTGATGAGGATAGCGACCTGGCGCGGACGCTCGCGCCGCAGTTCGGCGAACAGGTCGAGACCGTTGCCGTCCGGCAGCCGCTGATCGAGTACGATCAGGTTGAAATCCGCCTGGCGGAAGGCTACGCGCGCCTGGGCAAGATTGTCCGCGATGCGCAGGTCGACCGCACGGTCGCGCAGCAAGTCCTTGAACAGGTATTGGGTGGAGGGGTCGTCATCAACGAGCAGTATTTTCGCTTTCATGTCCCGTTTTCCGGTGCCGGCAGCCAGAGGACGAAACGCGCGCCGCCGCCGGGATTGTCCTCCGCCCACAGCTCGCCGCCATGCCGCACGGTGATGTGGCGGGCGACCGATAGCCCCAGCCCGGTGCCGCCCGGCCGCGTGCTGAAGAAAGGCGTGAACAGCCGCGCCGCCGCTTCCGGCGCGATGCCCGGCCCCCGGTCAGCCACCGACAGTTGCCAACCGGCGATGCCTTCGCACATTGCCGCGTCGAGGGCGACCGTCACCGGCCCGCACGGATCGGCCTGGGCCGCGTTCTGGATCAGGTTGAACAGGGCGTGACGCAGCAGCACCGGATCGGCTTCGACCATGGTTTCGGCTGTATTAGCCGTCGTTGCGTAGACGGCTTCCGGTGCGGCGCCGACGGTTTGGCGAAAGAACGCCACCGTTTCGCGCACCAGGGCATCCAACACCACCGCCTGCGGTTCCATGCGCGCGGCCTGGGTGAAACGCAACATGCGCTGCACATAGGCGCTGCAATGCTCGCCGGCCTTGCGGATTTCGCCGAGCAATTCCCTTACGCGCGCCGGGTCGTCAACCTGGCGTTCGGCGCGTTGCGTCAGGTTGATGACGCCGACCAGCGGATTGTTGAACTGATGGGCTATCTCGCCGACCATCTGTCCCATCGCCGAAAGCTTCTCCATCTGCACGATGCGGGCGTGCTCGCTGGAGAGCTTGTGGAACCGGTGTTCCGCCTCGCGCTGGCGCCGGTAGACCGCATTGAACAGCCAGAAGATCGCCGCGAACAGGATCGCGCCGCCAGCGCCCTTGACCAGCCAGAGCAGCCACAGGCCGCGCTCCAGCGTGGCCGTCAGGTCCTCCGCAGAACGGTAGAGCGACAGCGCGCCATAGACCTTCTCACCCGCGCTGCCCAGTTTCACCACCGAGAAGGGCACGTAAAACTCGATCAGCGGCAGGTCGGGCAGGGATTCATCCGCATGGGACGCACGCTTGTCCGGATTGAACACCGCAGCCACTCCGCCGGCGATGGCTCGCGACAGGTACTTGTCCTTCGCCAACCGGAGGCCGATCAGCGACGCGACGTCCGACCAGACCACCACATGGTCCGCATTGAACACCTTGATGCGCACCACCCCGGTCAGGTCGCTCAGGATGCCGAAGCGTTGCTGAAGATTGATCAGAGCCGCCGCCTCACCGTGGTGTTCAAGGTCTTCGGCACGAAGATTCCGCGCGGCGATGGCGGTGGCGAGATCGCGCACGATCACCGCCTCGCGCTGGATAACCGCGTCGCGAAAGAAATTCGACTGCACATAACCGATCGCCATCGCCGTCAGGATGATCAGCAACAGGCAGACGACGGCGAAAATAGTCGGCGGTGTGCGCGGCAGGAGATTCAATGGCTTTCCTCGGAACAGATATGCGCCATGAAGTCTAAACTACGGTGACACAAACTACGGTGACATGGAACCCATCCGCATCGGCGCGGGTTCCAACATCCAGGACGGGGTGGTAATCCACTGCAAGGAAGGCAGCGAGGTCATGATCGGGAGAGGGACATCCATCGCCCATCGCTCCATCGTCCATGGCCCCTGCCGGGTGGGCGACAACGTCTTCGTCGGCTTCAATTCGGTGCTGTTCAACTGCACCCTGGGGGAAGGTTCAGTGGTGCGCCACAACTCCGTGGTGGAAGGCTGCACCGTCCCGCCGGGCTTCCACATCCCCTCCACCAGCAACATCCATTCCGACTCGGAACTGGCCGGCATCCAGCCCGTCACCCCTGACCAGGCCAGCTTCTCGGAAAGTGTCGCCCAGGCCAATCGGGAGCTGGTGAGGGGATATAAGCGGATCAGGAACGAGTTTTAACGCGAAACTCGTGTTACACAACGCCTTTTAAATCTAAGCCGGCTCGTCCGGCTTAGGTTTGAGGGGCGAAGGACAGAAATGGGATTTCCAGGTGCTTTTTACAATCAAATGCCCGCTCTTCGAAGCCTCAAGGCGTTGGTGACGACCGAGACGGAACTGAAGCTCATCGCCAGCGCCGCGATGAGCGGGGATAGCAGCAGGCCGAAGAAGGGATAGAGCACCCCGGCGGCAATGGGCACGCCCAGGGCGTTGTAGAGAAAGGCGAACATCAGATTCTGGCGCATGTTGCGCAGGGTGGCGTGCGAAAGTCGGCGGGCGCTGGCGATGCCTCGCAGGTCGCCCTTGACGAGCGTGACCTGCGCGCTGTTCATCGCCACATCGGTACCCGTGCCCATGGCGATGCCGACGTTGGCACGCGCCAGCGCCGGCGCATCATTGATGCCGTCGCCGACCATGGCGACGATACGGCCTTGTGCCTGGAGCCGGGCGACCAATTCGTCCTTGTCTTGCGGCTTGACCTCGCCCCATACCTCCTCGATACCGAGCTTGCGACCCACGGCGCGGGCGGTAGTGAGACCATCGCCGGTGGCCATGATGACCGACAGACCACTGGCCCTTAGCATCGCCAGCGCTTCCGGCGTGGAGCGCTTGATGGGATCGGACACCGCAACGAGACCGGCCGCCTTGCCGGCCACGGCGAGAAACACAACGCTGGCGCCTTCCTGACGCAGGGCTTCGGCCTGCACCTCCAACGGATGCCAATCGATGCCGTTTTCTTCCATCAGCAAGCTGTTGCCCAGTGCCACCGCCTGACCATCGACAATGCCGCTCACGCCGATACCCGAGGCAGATTCGAATCGCTCCGGGGTGTCAAGCCGAAATTCGCGCCGCCGCGCCTCGGCGACAATGGTCTGCGCCAGAGGGTGCTCGCTGCCCTGATCGAGACTGGCGGCAAGCCTCAAGACATCATCTTCGCTGCCGCCGGCCACCGCCACCACAGCGTGGAAGGCGGGTTTGCCCTCGGTGAGGGTGCCGGTCTTGTCCACGATGAGGGTGTCCACCTTGCACAGATGTTCGATCGCCGCTGCATCGCGGAACAGCACACCATGGGTCGCCGCCTTGCCGGTGGCGACCATCACCGACATCGGCGTCGCCAGCCCGAGCGCGCAGGGACAGGCGATGATCAGCACAGCCACCGCGTTGATGAGACCGTAGGCCCAGCTCGGCTGCGGACCGAACAGCCCCCAGCCGGCCAGCGTGGCCAGTGCGATGGCCACGACGGCGGGCACGAACCAGCCCGCGACCCGGTCTGCCATGCGCTGCATGGGCGCGCGCGAACGTTGCGCAAAGGCAACCATCTGCACAATCTGCGCGAGCACCGTCTGCGCGCCGACCTTCTCGGCCCGCATCACCAGGGCGCCGGTGGTATTGAGCGTGGCGCCGATAAGTCTGTCGCCTGGGCGCTTGCCTACCGGAATCGGCTCGCCGGTCAGCATGGACTCGTCCACCGCGCTGTCTCCGGAAAGAACGACACCATCCACAGGAACCTTCTCGCCCGGCCGCACGCGAAGGCGGTCGCCGGGATGCACCTGGGTGAGCGGAATATCCTCTTCGCTGTCGTCGTCACGGAAACGCCGCGCCGTTTTCGGCGCGAGACCGAGCAGGGACTTGATTGCGGCCCCGGTCTCCGAACGCGCCCTGAGTTCCAGCACCTGCCCAAGCAGCGTGAGCGAAATAATCACCGCCGATGCCTCGAAATAGAGGGCCACATGACCGGCCACGCGGAAGGAAGGGGGAAAGATGCCAGGGAGCACCGTGGCCACCAGGCTGTAGAGATAGGCCGCGCCCGTACCCAGCCCGATCAGGGTCCACATGTTCGGGCTGCGGTTTCGCACCGATTGCACGCCGCGCACGAAAAACGGCCAGCCAGCCCAGAGGACGACAGGCGTGCCAAGCGCCAGCTCCACCCAGGGGCGGGCCGTCCCCAGCAGCCCATCGAACATTCCCCCCGACATGGGGATCAAGGTGACCAGAACGGTGAGCGGCAAGGTCCGCCAGAAGCGGCGGCGGAAATCGCCAAGCTCGGGATTCTCGCCCTCCTCCCGTTCGGGCAGTAACGGCTCCAGGGCCATGCCGCACTTCGGGCAGGTGCCGGGGCCGGTCTGCCGCACTTCCGGATGCATCGGGCAGGTATATTCCCCGCCCGTCGGAAGGGCTTCCTCGGGTGGCGGCGCCAGGTAGCGATCGGGATCGGCCTCGAACCTGGCCAGGCAGTTGGCGCTACAAAAGTGGATTACGCGCCCCCCGCGCCGCGCCTCATGCGGAGAATCCGTCTTGACCCTCATGCCGCATACCGGGTCCAGGTCCGGTATCGACGCCTGTGCATGACTCGTCTGACCCTGCGGCGAGTGGGCGTGTCCAGCGTGACTCATTGCGGCCTCCTTTGTCCTCATCGGTGTGGAGGCGCGTCAAAGAAGACCGGGCGGGATATCAATGACGCGCGTAAGTGGCACTTTGCCCATCGTAGCCAACCAGAAGAACCTCGTAGGGAATTCTGCGCGGATCGTCCATGCCGGGGGCGCTCGCGGGCATTCCGGGCGAGACGAGGCCCCGCGCTCGCGGCCTTTCCGCGAGCAGCCGTTTCACATCGGCGGCGGGCACATGGCCCTCGACCAAATAGCCGACGACTTCGGCGGTGTGGCATGAACCCATAGCCGCAGGCACACCCAGTCGGACCTTGTGGGAGGCCACGTTTTCGGTGTCGTGGGTGACGACCGGAAAACCGCTGGCCTTCATGTGTTCGATCCATTTCCCGCAACAACCGCAACTCGGGCTTTTATACACCGTCAGCGTCGGCAACGGCGGCTCCGCCCAGGCAACTGGCGCCAGCATCGACAGGAAAACAACCGTCCGGATGGAGGGTTTCTTTTGCGGCTCCTTGTTCAAGACAAAGGGAGTATGGCCCGTCATTCCCAACGGCAAGATGACGCCTGAATGACATTTTTGTCATCCCGATCAGGTCGCGGTAGGGACAGAGGTTACCCCCTGCCCCCCGCACAGATCCCTGCGAGCGGCATTCCCGCACAAGGCTCCTGCCTCGGGTGAGTGACGCCAAATCGCTGTTCGGGATAGGGATGAGTATTGC
>Ga0208863_1000853_pt1 | contig 23667 bp, 17 predicted proteins | sample RifOxyD3_FD_184040 | JGI IMG/M metagenome (GOLD analysis project Ga0208863, IMG submission 184040) | Soil microbial communities from Rifle, Colorado - Rifle Oxygen_injection D3 (SPAdes) | ecosystem: Environmental > Terrestrial > Deep subsurface > Rock core/Sediment | place: Rifle, Colorado...
ACTCTCGCGCTATCTCAAACGCCTGCGCATCCTCGGCTTGATCAAGCGTGTCGCAAAAACCTATCGCTACTACCTGACTCGCATCGGCCGATCTGCAATCGCAACCTGCGAAAAACTAACCGAGTGCGCCATCGTGCAAACCCTTGCTATGACTCAATAATCACTAAATTCTTGTCATTATTTGAGATCATTTAGCCGGTAAGAGACTAATGCCACCAGACGCTTGGACAGTCGCCCGGTGAGCAGCACCTTCTTGGCATCGGACAGGGAAATCCCTGACATATCGTAGAGCAGGCTGCTTAATTTCTTGAATTCAAGATCGTTTATTTCATAACTCATGGTGCTGAACTCCACTTAACGGGCATGGAAACATCCACCCTCTATGATGAACTCGCCATGCCCGCTCCTCCTTCTCAACCTTCCCCCCGTAAGCTGGGGAAGGGGCGAACGTATGCCAATGCGAGTTTGTTAGAACTGCAAGGCACGAGTCAGGGAACTGACCTCTTCCGCCGCCTCGGTCAAAATAAGGCTGAGCAGCTCTTCACCGATCAACATCTCAATTTGAGCTACCCCCGCCGACTCCGCGCCGTCGACCCGATGCAGGGGCGAGGCGACCGGACTCAACTCCTCAGCCAGCAACAAGGTGTCGGATAGCGTGACCGGCGGCATAGTCAAATAGCCATCCCAAAACTCCTCCAGCACCGTGACGATAGATTCGGGCACCGCCAGCCTGTCCAGCACCGCACGACCGACGATGACTTCGCCGGATTCTATCCAGTCGCTAAAGTCACCGCTGAGCAATTGGGGAAACTCGGCGACACGGGAGAGCATATAAAAACCGCCAATATCGTGAACGATGGCGGCAAACAATGCGGTTTCGGGATTCTGGTGGGTGACGTGGCGGGCGATGGCATGCGCTAAAGCTGCGACATGTGCCGTGTGCTCCCAAAGCTTAGCGAGCAACTCCCGGTGTTTCGGATCGTTCGATTGACCGGCCATCTGACGAGTGACCAGCGCCATCGCCAGAGAACGCACCGTACTGAAACCCAGCATGGACAAGGCCGCTTTCACCTCGGTCACAGGCTGTCCTGAACGGTTATAAACGACCGAATTTGCAATCGCGATGATCCGTGAAGCCAGCAAGGGTTCGGCCTGTATCAGTCTGGCAACCGTCGCCGCTGAACAGTCCTCATCGTCCAGCGCATCACGGACTTTGAGTGCCACCTGCACGCCGGTCGGAAAGGCCAGTTCCGTGTGAGCGACCTGATTGGCGATCAGCCTGAAAATTTCGCATTTATCCATGTGTGCATCATACCTGCAAACTCCCCGCATGAATCAAGCCAACGGCCAATAATTCATCGGCACAGCCAATACAGATGGCCGCTAATCCCTGTAGAATGCAAGGATTAGCAAACTCGGTTTTTCCACCTCTGATTTCATGGGCACTCACCAGACCGGCAAGGATTTTGAACGCATCGCCAGGAACATTAATCCGGGCGGCTGGGCGATCGAGTCAGAACGGCCAATATCAACGCTGCTCGGTTCCTGCGTGGCCGTTTGCCTGTTCGATCCGACGCTTAAACTGGGCGGCATGAACCACTTTCTGCTGCCCTCCCGTACCAGCAGCGCCAATTCCGATATCGACGTCATCATGAACGGCGATTACTCGATGGAAGTACTGGTCAACGGCCTGTTGGGCAAGGGTGCAAAAAAGGCCAGACTGGTTGCCAAAGCCTTCGGCGGCGGCACCATCGTAAGCTCCATCCGCATGGCGATCGGCGAACGCAATGCCGCCTTTGCCCATGAATGGCTGGACCGCGAAGGCATACCGTTGGTCGCCTCTGATTTCAACGGTCCCTGGTCGCGTAAAATTGTCTTCGTGCCGCAAAGCGGAGATGCATTCTGCCGCCGCATTCCCACCACGCAGGCCAATGCGACCGATGTCGCACGCGCAGAACTGGCCTACGAAAGCTCGCTCACAGTACAAAAGAAATCCGCCATCAAAAAGATCGAGCTGTTTTAACCGGCAATGTCTGCATTAAAGATACATAGGGTCAAGCCGATATAACGACTGTTTATGAATTTTCAGCTTCAGGGATACTCGCCGTGAAAAATGATGTGGCACTATTTAAAAATTTCAAACTACAAACCAAAATCCAGCTGGTGATCCACGCCGCCACGCTGATTCTGTTCAGTATCGCCACCTTTGCGCTTTACACCTCCATCAAGTCAATGATGCTCGAATCCGTCATTCACCGCACCGAAGTCATCGCCAACGAAGTAATAGACGGGGCGAATATGCTGATGGTGACCGGCGAAATCAGCAAACATGAAAACGTGAAACTGCTACTGAAAAAAATTTCCAGCGCGGAACAGGTGATCAGCGTACGCCTGATGCGCACCGAGCAGGTCATCAAACAATACGGACCGGGTTCCGCTGAAGAACAAGTGATGGATGAAGTCGAACGCACAGCTATCGCCTCGAAAAAGCCCAGCTATAGTTACAGCGAAAAGAACGGCAAACCGGTGTTTCGCGCGGTCACCCCGTATATCGTCAGCCATGACTATCATGGTACCGACTGTTTAAGCTGCCATCAGGTCGAAGCGGGCAGTGTTAACGGCGCATCCAGCATCGAAATCGACATGTCAGAAGATATCGGCTTATTACGCAAGATCATTCTGTGGCTAATCGCAGGACAAGTTCTTTTGCAATTTACCCTGTTTTTTCTGATCCGCATCGTGGTGCAGCGCTTTGTCATCAATCCACTCACAACCACGGTAGAGGTCGCCAAGCGCATCGCACAGGGTGATCTGTCTGTGAGCATCGCCCACACCGCCCGCGATGAAACCGGCCAGATGCTGAGCGCCATGCAACACATGATCAATAAGCTATCACAACTCATCCCGCAATTAAGCGGTGCACTGGAACAAGTCACCCATCAAAAAGCCGAATTTAATCCTATCGATGAGACAGGGCTTAGCGGTGAATTTCTCAAATCGGCGCAGGTAACCAACGATGCCCTGCATTTAATTATCGACCAGCGACTGCAACTGGAAGGAGATTTATTCCTGGGCAGACTTGATGGCATCAACAGCAGCGGATTGCTCGCCAACCTGGAACACAGCCATGAAGATCTGATGGAAGTCGCGCAGGTTGTCGACAGCCTGTCCGCCTTCGCCGCCCAGTCGGCGGAAGCCGCTTTGGAAGGCGAAAATGAGTCCCGACTGGCGACGGAACAAATTGAGAACTTAGCCCGCCAGTCTATCGACCTGGAACGCGCCGTCGACCAACTCCACAAGGAAGGCGCACAGGCGCTGAACGCCACCAAGCAGATCGACGACATCGTCAAAAAGGTCAATCTGCTGGCATTGAATGCGGCCATTGAGGCAGCGCGCGCAGGAGAAGCCGGACGCGGCTTTGCGGTGGTCGCCGATGAAGTACGCAAATTATCGGAGATGACGGCCGTCTTTTCCAACAATATACGCACTTCCCTGACGGCTGTTTCCTCGGAAGCCGCGCAGATGCAACGCTCAGCCCAAGCCATGACTGAAGCTACCCAAGCGTCACTGGACAGCACCTATCGCGTCAAGGAAAAACTGGATCAAGTCAGCTCCACGGCTTCCATATCCAGCACCTCCTCGCATTTAGCCAAATCGCTCACTGTCGCCTCGCTCGCCAAAATTGACAGCTTCGCCATAAAACAAGTCGCCTACCGGGAGGCACGAGAAAACACCGGCGCACATGCAAATCAGCTCTCCATCGCCAGCATCGATGCGCTGGCCGAGCAATTACCAGCGGCCCATCAGACTAAGCTGCGCAAACTGGCCGAAGTATTAACCCACAATATCAATCAGGCGGTTAAATCGCTGCACAGTGGCAAGCAGGACACGGCGGCTTTTGAACAAATGGAAGCAGCCAATTATGAATTAACCCGGGCCATAGACAACGCGCTGAATGAAACCCGTGGTAACGCCTCACATGGCAGCGGCGCAAAAATAGATATTTTTTAATATAATCAAATAGTTATATAAAATACAATGAAATTCAGAGCTCAACCCAATCTGACAGAAAAATGTATGCGAGATGAGGATTTTATCGTCTCAAAAACCGACCTGAAGGGGCGCATCACCTACTGCAATCGTATCTTCCAGGAGTTTGCCGGCTACACGGAAAAAGACCTGTTAGGCGCACCGCACAACATCATCCGTCACCCCGATATGCCGCGCGGGCTTTTTAAGCTGATCTGGACCGAACTGGGGCTGGGACATGAGATACAAGCCTATGTCAAAAATCTCTCTGCCGATGGAAGTTACTACTGGGTATTTGCCACCATGACCCCCTCCTATGATGCTGGCGGGCGCGTGATCGGTTACTACTCGGTCAGGCGGGCACCGGATCGTACTGCCGTTAAAACCATGGAAGAGTTCTATCGCCGCATGCTGGCGGAAGAGGCCCGTGTTCCGACCTCCGCGCAACCGGATGCGTCACTAACATTGTTCAACCAGATGCTCAGTGAGCAAGGGATATCCTATGCGAATTTCATGCTCACAATTTAATGTGCTCGGGGGAGTACTGGTCGCGACCTCTATACCAGCCCTGTTTTTCTCCCCCTGGCTGGCTTGCGCCATACTGTTGTTGGCTGGTTTGTTCATCGCGCTATCGATCAGGCAAATGAGCAAACAGGCTAAACTCGTTAAACGCATGACTGAGGTACTACAGGAGGCGGCAGCGGGTCGTATGGAATCGCGGGTAACCGGCATCGGCCATGCAGGCGAACTGGGTGAAACCTGCTGGGCGGCCAACGATGTGCTCGACCAGCTCGAAGCCGTATTTCGCTCACAAAGCGCAGCCCTGGAACAACTGGCCCAGCACAGCGGCCTGCGGTTAATACAGGAAAAGGGGCTGCACGGCGAATTCAAAAAAGCGGCGGTACACACTAACAGCGCAATCTCCTTGATCGCCTCGCAGCGTGAACAAATGGAAAACGATTTGTTTTACGGTCTGCTCGACGGCATCAACAGCACGGGATTGCTCAATAACCTGGGACGCAGCCACGAAGACCTGATGGAAGTCGCCCAGGTGGTGGATAGCCTGTCCGCTTTCGCCGCTCAATCGGCCGTAGCAGCCAAGGAAGGCGAGGAAAAATCCAGACAAGCGACCGAACATATCGAGCAACTGGCACGCCAGTCAGTCGATCTCGAACAGGCAGTCAATCACCTGCACAGCGAAGGGGCGAAAGCCCTGGGAGCCACCGTGCAAATCGACGACATCGCGAAAAAAGTCAACCTGCTGGCCTTGAATGCCGCCATTGAAGCCGCGCGCGCCGGAGAAGCCGGTCGCGGTTTCGCTGTGGTGGCCGATGAAGTACGTAAACTGTCCGTCATGACTGCGGTGTTTTCGAGCAATATCAGGAATGCGCTCTCTGCCGTAGCTGATGATGCGGCACACATGAAACTTGCCGCGCAAGCCATGAACGAGTCGATGCAGATCTCACTAGCCAGCACTTATCAGGTCAAGGAGCAACTCGATCACGTCAGCGAAGCGGCCTCCACATCAAGCGCATCATCGTCGCTCGCCAAATCGCTCACTGTCGCCTCGCTGGCCAAGATCGACGGCTTCACCATGAAACAGGTCGCCTACCGCGAGGCGCGCAAAAAAACCAGTCACAAACCAAACGAGCAGTCCTTAGCCAGCATTGATGCCCTGGCCGAACAACTGCCAGGTTCACACCGTACCAAACTCCACAAACTGGCGAAAATGCTGATGGCAGCTATCGGCACCGCGCTCTACTCGGTGCGCGAGGGTCGCCGTGACACCAGCGCCTTCGAGCTGATGGAAGTAGCCAACCAGAATCTGACCAACGCTATCGACGAAGCGCTGACCGAGGCGCGCGAAAATATAGAGGTGAAGCAAAACGTGGGGGTTAGAATCGACTTGTTCTAAAATAATTCATTGGAACGTAGGTCGGGATTTATCCCGACATGTCGGATTGAAATCCGACCTACGCCTGGATAATTTGCCTTAAAACAAGGTCACCCTGTCTTTAAAAACGGGCTGTCCTGACGAGTGTTGCATTTTTCTATGATGCTCTTCACCGGGCAGGCTGAAATAGTCCATTGTTGTGAGCAGCGACTCGACGTGTCCGCTCATTTCCTCGGCAGTCGCCGCCAGTTCTTCCGAAGCGGAAGCATTATGCTGAGTCGTCTGATTGAGTTGCCCCATCGCGCTGTTGATTTGCCCGACACCGGACGACTGCTCGGAAGACGCAGAGGCAATTTCCTGTACCAGATCCGAGGTACGGCTAATACTGGGCACCATAGTTTCCAGCAGTTTCCCGGCTCGTTCGGCCATAGACACACTATTCTGCGCCAGCTCGCCGATTTCCCTGGATGCCAACTGGGAGCGTTCGGCGAGTTTTCTGACTTCGGCCGCGACGACCGCAAACCCTTTACCGTATTCTCCCGCGCGCGCCGCTTCAATCGCCGCATTCAATGCCAGAAGATTAGTCTGATAGGCGATGTCGTCGATGATACCTATCTTACCGGCGATCTTCTTCATCGCGGCCACCGTATTTTCGACCGCCACCCGGCCCTCACCCGCTTCGCGCGCGGCCTGGCTCGCCATGCTGTCGGTGACCCTTGCGTTATCGGTGTTCTGGTCGATCGATGCACTCATCTGCTCAACGGAGGCGGTGACTTCTTCAACACTGGCAGCCTGCTCGGAAGAGGCATGGGACAGGGACTGAGCGGTGGCAGTAATCTGCTCGGACGAACCTGACAGAGCATCTGCCGATTCCTTAACCTGGCTGACGATACCGCGCAGACTCCCCACCATGGCATTGAAACTACCCGCCACTTGCGCCAGTTCATCGCGTCCCTCTACCGCCACCACTACATCCAGACGACCATCCGCCATACCGCTTGCCGCGACATTCAGACTGTGCACCACATGCGTCACCGACACATAAAATGCCGCATACAAATAAAAGGCCAGCGTCAGCATGAGCGCCACAAAAGACAAGTACAGCACGCGCCGGGTCTTGAGCTTGTCGATACGCGTCTCCAGCGCCGTATTCAGTTCAGGCAATAAAAAGTCATAAAATTTAAATACTTGCCCTATTACACCGGTTGCCTGAGCAAAATAGTCTTTCGAGGTGATGGAAATTATCTCGGCATTGATCAGTTCATGCCCCATCACCCCCGCAAAAGTATTCACCGACGACTGGATACGCTCAATATCCCCGCTGATTTTTTTCTGGAGAGCAGGATTACCTGAACCTGCCATCTTGATACCATGCTCAACTGCCGCCAGCGATTCCCGTAAGCCATTCTGCAATACCGCCAGGCGCACGCGCTCATCCACACTGACCTCACCGCGCGCCGCTGCCGCCGCCCCTAACGCACGCGCCTGACCGATCTCCTCGCTCATGGCAGGCAGCCGGTTGACCAGGGCATCGCCCAGATAATAACTATCCAAATCCGGATCCAGCGTGAGATTCGAGGCATCGGCCACTTGCGTCATCAGGCTGAGCATTTTGCCGATCAGTGCCGTATGCGCGACAAAACTCTCCTTCGGCGTCAGGCTAAGCGAGTGCTCGCGCAATTCCTGCCATTCACCCTTGATGACTTTCCATTCCTTTGAGGTCGACAACTCCTGACCATAGCGATTATCCGCAGTGTCCAGGAGTGCGGTAGCCTCTTCTATCTGCTTACGCTTATCCTCAATTTTGACAGCAAAGGTGGCATCTCCACCCAGCCGTGCCGCGACCATACCCCGGTGTTGCTGAATATTTTCGATCAACCCTTTGAGTGGCAGCAGATATGCCGCTCCCTTTTGCTCCTTCTGGGCAAACGAGATGCCAGCGCTGGTTTCATTGACAAACAGCGTGATGAGTACACTGATGGGGAGAAGAAAAATCAGGCTGATCAGACCGAACTTGTACGCGTAGCGCAGACGGTTCATCAGAGCAATCCCTGCTGCCATAATATATTTCATCGATTTCCCTTAACTTTATATGGCGCTGCCAGTTACTGACAGCGCGTCTTCATACGACTGAGGATAGAAATCACTTTCGTCGATACTGCTGAATATTCACCGGCCAGCAAGGCTTCAGCCTCACCCTGACGCCCCTGTTGAACATTGCGGATAATGTGTGCAGCACAACGGTGAAAACCGGCGTGTTCATGGCGCAACTGACGAAAATCTTCATCATGGGCGAAGCGTTGTCCCTCGCCATAAATCCATTTACCCAGGGCGCAGGCATTATCCTTTTCGGCGACAGCCGGATCCGGACATTTACTCTGATCATTGCTGCACATACGCAATCGGGAACGCCACTGCGTATGCCCGTCAATCGCCGCCGTGAATATTTTCGGGTCAGCATTCAGCGGAGCGACAGTCGGCTTGCGTACCACAGCGGCGCTCACCGGTCTGCGCACCTGCGTTGGCACAACTGTTTCGCAAGGCTCAGCTGCCTCATCCAGCTTGAAAAAAGTCATCACGTTTTGCAGTTGTTCAGCCTGACTGCTCATCTCTTCGGCGGTTGCGGCCAGTTGTTCGGAAGCGGAAGCGTTTTGCTGCGTGGTCTGGTTGAGCTGCCCCATCGCGCTGTTAATTTGTCCAACCCCGCTGGCCTGCTCGGAGGATGCAGAAGCGATTTCCTGTACTAAATCAGAGGTTTTGTTGATGGACGGCACGATTGTGCTCAGCAATTTCCCGGCGCGCTCCGCCATGTCCACACTGCTCCCCGCCAACTCACCGATTTCCTGTGCCGCAACCTGAGAGCGTTCGGCAAGCTTTCTGACTTCCGCCGCCACCACCGCAAAACCCTTGCCGTGCTCTCCGGCGCGTGCCGCCTCTATCGCCGCATTCAGCGCCAGCAGATTGGTTTGATAGGCAATGTCATCCACGATACCGATCTTGCCGGCGATCTGTTTCATCGCGGCTACGGTATTTTCAACCGCCAGTCCGCCTTCGCTCGCTTCACGGGCAGCCTGCCCCGCCATACCGTCGGTGACTTTGGCATTTTCGGTGTTCTGATCAATCGAGGCGGTCATCTGTTCGATTGAGGCGGTAGTCTCTTCCACGCTGGCCGCCTGCTCGGAAGACGATTGTGACAGGGATTGCGAAGTCGCACTGATCTCTTCTGCAGCACTGGCCAAGGCATCCGCATTGGAACGCACCGCCGTGATAATTTCCGACAACTTTTCTATCATGCACTTGATGGCATACAAAGTGCTGCTTTTATCGTGAGCATGAATTTGCACATCCACATTCAGATCGCCCTGAGCGACACGATGCACCACCTGAGTCACATACGCCGGATCACCGCCTAACTGAGCCAGGATGCTGCGCACAATCATTAAACCCGCCAAGACAAAAACCAGCGTCAGTCCGATTGCCCCGCCCAGCATCATCCTGGAGGAAGAGATTTCCGTTTCTGCTGCCGCCTTGACCGCATCATCGCCGTATTTAACATTCAACTCGACGAGCTTACCCAGCGTCGTTTCCGCAGCAGAAAACCAGGGTTTGGCGGCTTCGCTGCGCTGATAAAACTCGACAAAAAGCGCTTTTTGCCCGGTCTCCCCGGCATTTACCGACAGACTGTATATCGTCTCGCCTACCTTGGCATCGGCGGCTTTCCACAGCTCCCATTCTTTAACGAATTGCCCCCAAAGCTGTTCCTCTTCATGAGTTTGCGGCAGCGGCTCATAAATCTTCCAACCCTTCCCTATCCGCTTCCACACTTCCTCACGGGTATGAATCACCTCGGTAAATTTGGCCTGAGATTTATAATCGTTTTCAAAAAAAGAGACGGAGCGATTGGCCGACCGCACTGCCGTCTGCCCCTCGTTGACCATTTCCAACCCGACGATAGACGGCATACGATTTTTGCCGATTTCAGCCACCGATAAAGAGATACTCGCCATCCCGGCCCAGCCGATCAGACCAACCACGGTCAGCGCCAGTATCGCGATGCCCATCAAGGCCAACAACTTAGCTTTAAGGGTAAAACTGTTCATTTTGCTCACCTTCGGTCACATGTTTATGCAAAACCAAAAACAACGGCTCAATACACAGATTCAATCAGCTGGACACCGCCAATTCGCTGCCCGCCGCCGGCCCTAACATGGACAGCTCATCCACCGACAACACCTTATCGGCATTGAGGATGATGACGAATTTGCCGGCAATTTTCCCCATTCCCTGAATAAAATCGACGCGTATCCTCGCGCCAAACGCCGGTGCGGGTTCAATCTCGCTGCGGGGAATTTCCAGCACTTCCGATACGCTGTCCACCATCACACCGATGTCCTGACGATTCTCGTCGCCACCTTCCACCTCAATGATGACGATGCAGGTACGGCGCGACACTTCCGTTTTGCCGCGACCGAAACGCACCGACAAATCCACCACCGGAACCACACTGCCGCGCAAATTGATCACGCCCCGGATAAAACCCGGCATCATCGGCACCTCAGTCAGACTGCCGAACTCGATGATTTCCTTGATATTCAAGATGGGAATCGCAAACATCTCGCCGCAGAGCAGAAAGGTGAGGTATTGATGATCTTCCGCGAGCGCGACGACCGACAGATTTTTTGTCTGACTCATATTTATCTCCTATAACCAGGCACTTGGGAATGGCTATCAATGATGGCTTGGGCTTTAGCCCTTAGCCAAAATTGAGTTGTTCTATCAGTTGTTTTATCAGAAACGTTCGAAGTCCTGCTCATTGGGTGCTGAACTGGCGTAGCTGGCCTTTTTCACCGACGCGCGGGCGGGTTTAGCGGCAGGCGCGCGCGCGGACTGACGTGTAGCCCCCCGTGAGCCGGCATCGTCGAGCTTGAAGAAAGTCATCACGTTTTGCAGTTGTTCCGCCTGACTGCTCATCTCCTCAGCGGTCGCGGCCAGCTGTTCCGAGGCCGAGGCATTTTGCTGAGTAGTCTGATTCAGTTGCCCCATCGCACTGTTGATTTGCCCGACCCCGCTGGCCTGCTCGCTCGAAGCGGAAGCGATTTCCTGCACCAGATCAGAGGTTTTATTGATCGACGGCACCATCGCTTCGAGCAGTTTCCCTGCGCGTTCCGCCATGCTCACGCTGCTGCCGGCCAGTTCGCCGATTTCCTGTGCAGCCACCTGCGAGCGTTCGGCCAGTTTGCGCACTTCTGCTGCCACTACCGCAAAGCCCTTGCCGTGCTCACCAGCACGCGCCGCCTCGATCGCCGCATTCAAAGCCAACAGGTTAGTCTGGTAGGCGATGTCATCGACGATACCGATCTTGCCCGCGATCTTCTTCATCGCTTCCACCGTGCTGTTCACCGCTTCACCGCCCTCGGTCGCCTCACGCGCAGCTTTGCCCGCCATGCCATCTGTTACCTTGGCATTCTCAGTATTCTGGTCGATAGATGCCGTCATCTGTTCTATAGAGGCCGTCGTCTCCTCCACGCTGGCCGCCTGTTCAGAAGACGATTGCGACAAGGATTGCGCCGTCGCACTGATCTCTTCCGAGGCACTGGCTAAAGAATCGGCATTGCCGCGCACAGCGGTGATAATTTCCGATAACTTCTCAACCATGTGCTGCATGGCTGTCAGCAACTGTCCGGTCTCATCGGTAGAGTTCACTTCGATCTTCACGTTCAGATTACCCTCCGACAGATGATTGGCCACCTCCACCGCTTCCGATAGGGGCCGCGTGATGCTGCGGGTGATCCAAAAGGCGAAGCCCAGTGCGATCAGTATTGAGACTAGCGACAACACGATGATCATCTGCTGTGCGCCGGTTACAGCGGTATTCGCTTCTTCGCCGGTCTTCTTCATCAGTTCTGATTGAAAATCGATCAGCGCAGCTACGGACTTTAAGTAATCGCCCTGCGTCTTGCGCATTTTGGTCACCATCAATTCGATCGCTTCATCGCGTTTACCGGCTTTTTGCAGTTCGATAAATTTATTCTGATCTTCCACATAGACTTTGCGTACATCCAGTGCTTCGGCGAGCTTTTTCTTGCCGTCTTCGGAATGGATGGCTTTTTCCAGCTTATCAAAATCTTCCGTAATTTTCTTGCGCGCCTCGTTCACCCGATCCAGTTCCTTTTGCACATCATCACCCTTAACCAGCAGCGAATTGCGCAATGCGCGTGCAATCACATTGATCTGATCGATGACATTGTTCGCCACCACCGTCTTGGGAAACTTGTCGTTGATCACATCGCTGATATTGGTGTTGATTTGCATCAACCGCGTATAAGAGAAAATCGAAATGATCACCAGCAGCAGCAGCATCAGACCGAATCCAATTCCAAGACGAACTCCGATACGTAAATTTTTAAACATCACTCACTCCTTAGGACAAATCAATTAAATAGGTTGCTATGCGGCCTGAATCCGGTTTTGCTGCACGGTGGCCAAAGCCACTAAAGATTGCACATCAAGGATGAGCGCCACCTCACCCGACCCCAGAATAGTAGAACCACCTATCCCTTTGATATGTTTGAATATAACGCCTAACGGCTTAATCACCGTCTGAAATTCACCCATCAATTCGTCTACCACCAGACCGATCTTCTGCCCGGCATACTGCACCACCACGATATTTTCGCGTTTGCCGCCCTGATCACTGATTTCGAACTGTTCCCGCAAACGCACGAAGGGCAATACCTCGCCTCTGAGATTGATGTACTGGCGATTTTGCGTATCATTTCTGTCCTGCTCGGACAGCTCGATGCATTCGACCACCGTACCCAATGGAATCACATAGGAGGCGCGCCCTACTCCAACCAAAAAACCGTCGATAATCGCCAGTGTCAAAGGCAGTCGGATGCGGAAAACAGAGCCTTCACCCTCGCGACTTTCCACCTCGATCGACCCCCTGAGCGCGGTGATGTTGCGCTTAACCACATCCAAACCGACGCCACGACCGGAGATATTGGTAATCTTTTCGGCGGTGGAAAAACCAGGTTCAAAGATCAGCCCGAATATTTCACTGTCGGTGAGCACCTGATTCGCACCGATCAGTTCGCGCTCGCGCGCCTTATTGAGTATTTTATCGCGGTTCATGCCGCCGCCATCGTCGATGATCTCAATGGCGATACCGCCGGATTCATGATACGCGTTGAGCTTGAGCGTGCCGCGCGCCTGTTTGCCGTGAGCGAGTCTCACGTCCGGCGACTCGATACCGTGATCAAGCGCATTGCGCACCAGATGCATCAGGGGATCCCCCAGTTTTTCCACCACCGACTTATCCAGTTCCGCCTCGCTACCGCTGATTTGCAGCTCGATGTCCTTGCCCAGCTCGCGACTGGTATCGCGCACCACACGCTGGAAACGCGTAAAAGTCTCGCCGATTTGCACCATGCGCAACTGCAAGGCGCTGTCGCGTATCTGCTCCACCAGCATGGAAATCACCGAAGTCGATTCCACCAGTGCAGTTTCACCGCTCTTTCTGGCCTGCATGTTAGCGCCTGCGCTGGCGATGACCATTTCACCCACCAAGTCGATCAGTTGATCAAGCTTAGACGCCTGCACGCGGATCAATTGAGATTCCAGCGTTTTTTTCTCCGCCACCTTGCCTTGTTTCACAGCGGCCGCTTCCACCACATCAGCGGTAACCACACCCTGATTGACCAGCACGTCGCCGATCTTGGGCTGAGCATCCGCGTTGCATTCATGATCAGACTGGGTATTGAGCGCCAGATCCAGCTCGTTTTGCGTGAGCGCACCGCATTTAATCAGGATTTCGCCCAGACGCATGGTGTCTTCAGGCAACGTCTCGATGGTGCTCAAGAAGTCCGCCAACTTGCTATGCGGTGGCCAGATATGCACCAGACAGTCATCGCGCACAAAATCAAACACGCTTTCAATTTTCGCCTTATCGGCATCGGACTGATAGGAAATCTCGAAACCCAGATAACAGGATTCCGCATCCATCTCGGCAGCCTCGGGCATCGCATCGGGCAGTGTCGTCAGATGAATGATCTGACCGAACTCCATCAGATAGCGCAAAAAGGAAGCCGGGTCCATACCCTTACGCAATACGTCAATCCCGAAACGCAACGAGATATGCCAGTTGTCGGTTTCCATCTCGCCACCACCGCTGGACAGCACCGCCGGTTCACTCACGACCACTTCATGACTGACCAGAACAGGATCAACCAGATAGTGTTGCAGCATCTCGCGCAAAGCAAGACTGTGTCCGTTGAGCTCATCGTCCGGCTCGCACTCTTTCTCGACACACGCCATCAATACACCGAGGTGATCGGAACAGGCCAGCAGCACTTCGATTAAATCAGAGGAAGGTTTGATCGTGCCGCTCCGCATCTCGTCGAGCACGTTTTCCAGCACATGGGTAAATTCGACGATGAACTTGCATTCGATGACACCGGCTCCCCCCTTGATGGTGTGGGCGGCGCGAAAGATGGCATTGATAATTTCAGGGTCACCGCCGCTGTCCTCCAGCAACAGTAGATTATCTTCCATCATCTGCAGCAGTTCGCGGCTTTCGACTACAAAGGCTTCTTGAATAACATCCATACATCCCCCTGCTTTTAACGACTAGGATAAAACAAAAGAACCTTTAAAAATCACTAAATTAAAATACAACCCTACTCTTACTCCCCGCCGCGTGTTCATGGGCGGTAATCACCATCGGGTCGCCGAAGTAACTGGCCATGTTGTACAGATCAAGAAGTTCGGTGACCACCTTGCTGTGCGCCGTAAGTCTGACCGTTTTCTGTGCCTTCAACGCCTCGCGCTTGGTCAGTAGCAAAACCTGAAAGCCCGCCGTATCCATTTCAGAAACTTGCGACAAATCCAGATTCAATTCATCGCAACCGTCTAAAGCGTCCAGCAACATCTGTTTTTGCGCTGCAGAATTGTAAATCGTCATATCTTCCACGATGGTGCAATGTGCTGATGTAGCCATGTTCCGTCCCCTTAACGATTAGAACAATTCGATTTTTTGCAGCGCGGCACCACGCTCAGGATGCGCCGTACCCAATGCCGTCGCGTGTACATCCCGCTGATGATCCATCACATAGCCCTGATAGATCTGCTCGATGTGATCCTTTATCGAAGCGGCATTGGAAAAGTCCCTGCTGCGCATCATCTCGACCATCTGCCCCATGTGCGCATCCAGACGCGTCAAGGCGTTCTGCACCTGCTCAACCTGCTGACGGGTGACATCCTGAAACTGTATGCTCGCCAGCACATCCATGAACATAGCAGACAAAGTGTGACTGGTGCTGGATAAGTGTGCCAGCATTTTTTCATCGCGTTTCATCAGTGCATTGTAGTTACCGCCCATACTGTCCAGATGTTTAGAAAAGTTTTCCAGCAGCATTTTTTGCTGGTCGATATTGGAATTTTCCAGCTTGTGTTTAAACTGCTCCTCTATGGTCGCCGCGACACGAGCGATGCCCTCTTGTATTCTGGATACCGCAATATCGGTCTGACCGGACAGCTTGCGCACCTCATCGGCCACCACCGCGAAACCGCGCCCGACTTCACCGGCCCGCGCCGCTTCTATCGCCGCGTTCAGGGCCAGCAGATTGGTTTGCGAGGAAATCCCCTTAATCAAATCTATCAGGCTACTCATGGATTTAGCCTGATGTACCACGACGGCGATACTCTCACGATCAGATTCGAACTCGACTAAGCGCTGTTGTATATACTGGTTGAGGCTATCGATCAAATGCACGTTAGAACTGACATTTTCCTCGCCCGATAAGATCATCACTTCCGCTTCACGCGCGCTGGAAGATACCGTTGTCATCAACTCACTGATGACCCCGTCGATTGCCTGTAAACGTTCCATGATATTAAAGGCGGAGCGCTCGGTATCGACGGTCACCGCATGCAGTTGCTGGTTGAGCAATTGAGTGAGCGCGGGCAGTTCGGCCAGATCGCTCGCTGCGGTCGCGATAATGGCATCCGAGCTGATCATCTGCTGATGGAGACGATCCAGAGATTCTCGTTGCCCCAGTGTGATATCGCGAAAGATCGCATGAGAGACCAGATTGTTGACCAAAAAGCTGATCGAAACGATGACCACGGTTCCCGCCGCATCCGCAATCTTGTCCTGCAGGCCGACCGCCTGATGCAGCCAGTCGTGAAAAGGTGTGTGAAACAGATACACGCCGGCGGCGCAGGTCGCAGCAGTTAAAGTCCCCACTAGCACCTGTCTCCGCTTGATTTGACTGATATCTAATGGCATCGTAATCCCCTCATCGGTCAGGGAGACTATCTGACCACCAGTTTAATCGTGCCTATCAGTTGTTCGGCGTTGACCGGTTTGACCAGCCAACCAGATGCACCTGCCGCCTTGGCTTCATCGCGTTTAGACTGCTGCGACTCGGTGGTGAGAAAGAGAATAGGTACAAAACGCAAATTCGGCAACTTGCGCACTTCCTTGATAAATTCGATGCCGTTCATACCCGGCATATTCAGATCGGTGATCAGCAGATCAGGCTTTAAACCCGCCCTGAGTTTTCTCAGCCCTTCTTCCGCACTGGTGGCTTTATCGGTTGCGTAGCCCGCCTTGGTCAGGATAGCGCTCATACTGAGCAGGATGGTGGATGAATCATCGACGAGAAAAATCGTTTTCATTTTATATAATCCCTTTAAATGGTCGTCATTGGCATTGTTTTCTCTCTAGGACTATCCGGAAAAAAGCCCAGCTTCAAGAGAAGTATATAAGAAAGTATCGCGTGACAGTTATACTTATGCAATCAGACGCATCCCGGCAATAAAATATAATTAGTTGATTTCAAAGAAATTACTTATATATTTCATTTAAACAATCAATCAGCACAGGTTTTACCCTCCTATTCCGGCTATTGAGCAGCTCCTCCCGTTGACATCCCCCTCCCTAAGCCCGCAAGGGACTTCCCACGAAACATGTCGCGCAAGCGCTCGTATTTCTGGATGAAAGGAAGGGGATTTACGGGTTCACGCGATGATTTGCGTGATACCTTCGGCGGATTCCTGCTTCACAGAGCTGCCTGACTGCGCCGGCTCTGCACAGGCTAACAAGCGATGTCGCTCTGGTATGGATCTTCTGGACACGGGCTTTCGCCTTTTTCCAGTTGCTGCTGAACTTCGTTTTGCGAGACATGGCTCGCTGATAGCGTGCAAGCCTTTGCTGGTGTTTTCTGAAGGTATTGAACGGCTCAATATAGCTACTATCGGACAAAGTGGCAAAACGCGTGATGCCTACGTCGATACCGATGATGCTGGTTGTCGGCCAATTCCTCTCCAGACAAATATGCTATTGCGCGAACCCTGTGGCATCTCAGCCCGACTTTAAACAGTCGGGGCGGCCTTTTGTCATGGAGGCCGATGGATTTAGGCCTGAAAGCCGGGGTTTTAAACCGGGGCGGAATCCTGATAAAACGGCACGGTGAAGAATTTATACTAACAACCCGCTAGATTGCTTCACTTCGTTCGCAATGACGACTTTTTTCGCAACTGAACTTAGTGGCTAATCATGTGATGATTGAAAACAGCTTGGTTTGCTATTCTTCACGTCCACGGCGTTCGTGACCACGATCACCCCGTTCACCTCTGTCATCGCGAGAATCACGGCGTTCATGACGGTGTCCTTCATGTCCGCGACGATCCTCCCGGTAGCTACCATTATGCTGTCGCGGTGGCGGATTATTCTGGCTGCTACCGACCGCAGCACCTGTTCCTCCACCGATGGCAGCCCCAATGATGGCGCCATTCTTACCGCCTACACTCTGTCCCACCGCAGCACCGGCCGCCCCGCCCAGTACCCCGCCAAGCACAGCACCACCGTCAACAGCAAACGCGCTTGCGCTGACAAAAAACAACGAAGCAATAACCAACGATTTTTTCATGTTATCTCCTGAGTAAGTGAACAAACGAAATGAAACGCAACGCTTAGTAAGCCAATGCGCAAGTTTAGTTCCCAAACGGATTTGTCGGCAATCTTTCTCTCATGCTATTCTGAGCGACCTTAAAACTAATCACGCTCCATGTCAGTTTCCATAAAAACCTCGCAAGAGATAGAAAAAATGCGTATCACCGGCCGCCTGACCAGTGAAGTGCTCGATTATATCGGCCCGTTTGTCAAAGCCGGTATCACCACCAACGAACTGGATAAACTGTGCCACGATCTGATCGTCAATATCCAGCAGGCGATCCCGGCACCGCTCAATTATGCGCCCGGCGGACACACGCCCTACCCTAAATCAATCTGCACCTCAATCAATCACCAGATCTGTCACGGCGTGCCGAGCGACAAGGCGCTGAAGAACGGTGACATCGTCAATATCGACATCACCGTGATTAAAGATGGCTATCACGGCGACAGCAGCCGCATGTTTTATGTGGGAGAGCCCTCCATTCAGGCCCGTCGTCTGTGCGAGGCGACTTATAAATCGCTGTGGCGCGGCATACGCATGGTCAAGGCGGGGGCTTATCTGGGCGACATCGGTCATGCCATTCAGAGTTTCGTCGAACCCTTGGGTTACAGTGTGGTACGCGAATTTTGCGGCCACGGCATCGGAGCCAAGTTTCATGAAGAACCGCAAGTGCTGCACTACGGTCGCCCTAAATCGGGATTGAAACTGGAGGCAGGCATGGTTTTCACCATCGAACCGATGATCAATGCCGGTCGCAAGGACATCAAACAACTGGGCGATGGCTGGACGGTGGTGACCAAAGACCACAGCCTGTCGGCCCAATATGAGCACACCATCCTGGTCACCGAAACAGGCTACGAAGTATTGACCGTGTCGGACGGCTGCCCCCCCCCTACGCCCTTGTAGATACGGTAACGGATCATGCCGGGCAGCGCGATTATTGAGAAAAAGTCTTGCGATATTCCCGCCCTGCGGGACGCTTTGCGCCGCGACAGGCTGGCACTTCAGGAAAGATTTCTACTACAGGGAAAAGCCTCCTGGCTGCTGGCTGCACACTGCAAACTGATCGATCAATACCTGCGCAATATCTGGGCGGCACTATCACTGCCTGAATCTTGCGCACTCATCGCGGTAGGCGGTTACGGCAGAGGAGAACTCTATCCCAAATCGGACATTGATCTGCTGATTTTGCTCGACAACGACCCGGTCGAAGCTTTGCAGCACACCCTGCATGAATTAGTTGCCGTACTGTGGGACATCGGACTCGAAGTCGGACACAGCATCCGCACAGTCGACGACTGTATTGCGCAATCGGCCGATATCACGGTGCAAACCAATTTACTGGAAGCGCGTCTGTTGTGCGGAAACACGGCGCTTTTTGCCACATTACGCTCAAACATTACGCAACATCTTGATGCTAAAGAGTTTTTTAAAGCGAAGCTGCAAGAACAACAACAGCGCCACACCCGTCTTGACGATGCCGATTCAAATCTTGAGCCCAATCTAAAAGAGAGCCCCGGCGGCTTGCGCGACCTGCAAACCATAGGCTGGATCAGTCGCGCAGCGGGGCTAGGTACGCAGTGGACTGAGCTAGCCAAAGCGGGTTTAATCACTCGTGCAGAAGCGCTGCAAATCACCCGACACGACGCCCTGCTGCAAACACTGCGCACGCGCTTGCATTATCTGGCCCGCCGCCGCGAAGACCGCTTGCTGTTCGACTTTCAGACGCAACTGGCCGAACAGATGGGCATCGAAGCCTCGCAGAACCGCCGTGCCAGCGAACATCTGATGCAGCGTTACTACCGCACCCGCCAGGCGGTCAAGCAATTCAACACCATCCTGCTGCAAAATCTTTACGATTTCCTGTTCCGCGAAACACAACCCCAGCACGCGCTGAATGAACGTTTCCGCCTGATCGGCACACGCTTGGAAATTCGCGACGAGCACCTGTTCGAACATACCCCGGAAGCGATCTTTGAGTTGTTTCTGATCATGCAGCAAAAGAGTGAAATCACCGATCTCACGGCTAAAACCTTGCGTGCCTTATGGCGCGCGCAACTGTATATCGACGCCGCATTCAGGCGAGATCCGTTCAACCGGGCGCGCTTCATGGAAATCATGCGCCAACCGGCAGGTATCGTCCATGCGCTGCGCCGCATGAACCTGTATGGCATATTGGGGCGCTATATTCCCGCCTTCGGCCGCATCGTCGGTCAAATGCAACACGATCTATTCCACGTCTACACGGTCGATCAGCACATCCTGATGGTGGTGCGCAATCTGCGCCGCTTCACGCTACCCGTGCACGCGCATGAAGTTCCGCTGTGCCACAAGCTGATCAATGAATTTGCCCGCCCTGAAGTGCTGTATATCGCCGGACTGTTCCACGACATTGCCAAAGGACGCGGCGGAGATCACGCACAGCTCGGTAAAAAAGACGCGCGTCAGTTTTGCACACAACACCTGTTAAGCACGGACGACAGTGATCTGGTGGTTTGGCTGGTCGAACGACACCTCACCCTGTCTGCTACGGCACAGAAGAAGGACCTGTCAGACCCGGAAGTCATTGCCGAATTCGCCGCCACGATTAAAAACGACCGTTATCTGGTCGCGCTGTACTTACTTACCGTCGCCGATGTCAAAGGCACCAGCCCGAAAGTCTGGAACGCCTGGAAGGCTAAGCTGATGGAGGATTTGTTCCAACTGTCGCGCCGTTACATGAAGGAAGGCGCAATCAGTAATCACCTGGCCGAAGTGCGCGATCAGGCTGCCGCCACACTCAATCTGTATGCCATCAACCCGGAATCCTACCGCCTGCTTTGGGCGCAACTGGACGACAGCTATTTTATGGATCACGAAGCACAGGAAATCGCCTGGCACACCCGCTTGCTGGCCTTCCGCACCAACACCGCCACTCCCGTGGTAAAAACACGTTTGAGCCGCGCGGGCACCGGATTACAGGTGATGGTGTACTGCCCGGATCAGCGCTGGCTGTTCGCGCGCATCTGTGATTTTTTTTCGCGTCTGCACTACACCATCGTCGAGGCCAAGATACACACCAGCCAGCATGGTTACGCACTGAACAGCTTCCAGATTATGGAAATCACCCGCAGCGACATGGCCTACCGCGACCTGATGCACTATATCGAATTTGAACTGACCCAAAAAATTATGCTGACCCGCCCGGTTGAACCGGTCACCTCAGGTCGTGTCAACCGCCAACTCAAACACTTTCCGATCAGCACTAAGGTGAATTTCCAGCAGGACAGACACGGGATGTATGTCCTCTCGCTGATTGCGGGCGATCGCCCGGGGCTTTTGGCACGCGTTGCGCAAATCCTGGATAAATACGACATTCGCTTACACAGAGCAAAAATCAACACGCTGGGCAGTCGGGCTGAAGACGTGTTCTGGATCAGCGGCGCTATGCTGCGCGAACCGACGAACAGCGCTGCATTTCTTGGCGAGATAACAGAAAAAATATAATAAAATCAATTGTATATATTAAAAACGAGCAGACCAATTTGTCACCGGCCCTTCAGGGCGGGGTGGTGCGCGTTCCGGCCTGAAGGACGGGGTTTTAAACCGGGTCGGAATCCGGATAAAAGACGATCTGCCCGGGACTGGATCGCCGCAACTGACGATGCCCCCGACCTATTTGCCGGATTTATCCAGCATCAACTGCCTGGACAATTTTAAGGTATTCATTTTTACCACGACAGGTTCAGCCGGAACTGCCACTGACGAAGCCGCAACAGGCTGAACCGTTTTCTGCACTGTATTTTTCTGATTGACGGCCAGGTTGTAAATTAACAAGGAACCAAGCACTGCGACCGTACTCAGCGCTGCGACCACTTTAGCAATCTTCAAACGCAATTTCTTACGGCGCAGTTGTCGCTGGCTGTGGTAAGGCGCCAGGCCGGCATGTGCCTGTTCAATTTGCAGACGCAGACGCTGATTCTCCTGCTCATCAAATTCGGCCAGTTGATGACTTAGCAAGGCAGCTTCTTTTTCCAGTTCAGCCTTTTCGTGCGCCTGCACCGTTGCTATTTGCTCGGCGCTCGTTTGTTCTGCAGCCGCCACGGCAGCCTCTTCTTCTGCCGCAATACGTTGCGCCATCTCAGACAGCAATTGTTCTTCCGCTGCCAGGCGTGATTGCTGGCGTTCAAGCAACTGCTGCTGTTCGAGTTTCAGCCGCACCGAGACTTGTTCAGCCTGTTCGGCTAACACGGCCAGCTGAGCCGCAGCCTCAAGTTCGGCTTGCGCCGCCTGCAATCTAGCCTGCTCAGCTTGTGCAATCCGCTGCTGCTCAGCGAGCAGTTGCGCCGTTGATTCAGCCAGATATTGCGATATCTCCTCGGTTTGCTCCTGAATCTCCGCGAGCTGTTCCTCCGCATGCGCACGCGCGGCCAGCTCAACTTCAATTTTATTCTGCAGCGCTTCCGCCTCCCTTTCTTCAGCCTCAATCCGCTCACGGGTCAACTGCGCAGACTTTTCTGCAAACATCTGTTTATAGGATATTTTTTCCTGCAACTCCACATCGATCTCAGACTGCACGCGCGCCTGTTCAGCCAACTCGCTTTCCATCTTCTCGCGCTCGACAGCAGCCTGTCTGGCCGTTTCGACAAAACGCTCACGCTGTTGAAGGGCCGCGATAGCCAGTTCATCGCTGCGAATTTTAACCAACTCAGCTTCAACAGTCCGACGTTCCCCTTCTACGAGTTCAAGCGCTAGGCGATGTGCCTGCTGCTCGGCGACTATCCTCTCCTGTTCAACCGCTGCTGCCTGTTGCTCTGCGGCAATGCGTGCCTGTACTGCCGCCAGCGCATCGGCCTCGATGGCTGCGCGCTGACGCAATTCCTCCTGCAAGCGCAATTCATCCGCCAGTCGCTGCTGTTCCTGAGCCGCCAATTGCAACTCCAGTTGTTCGCGCTCCATGGCAGCTAACCTGACCGCCTCGGCAGTCTGCGCGCGCTGCTGCATGGCAGACAGACTCGCAGCTTCGCTGCGTATCTTGACCTGTTCATCCTCCACAGCACGGCGCTGCATTTCTTCATGTTCACGCGCCAGGCCTAACACATGCTGTTCGGCGGCAATTTTCGCCTGCTCTGCCTCACTCGCCTGTTGCTCCGCAGTGATACGCGCCTGTATTGCGTTGACCGCAGCGACTTCCAATTCGGCACGCTGTTCAAGTTGCGCCTGCAAGGCGCGCTCCTGCGCCAGACGCTGCTGTTCAAGTTGAGCCAAATGCAATTCCAACTGCTCGCGCTCCATCGCCTCCAACCGTGCTTCATCGGCCAGATTTTCCCGCTGCTGTAGAGCCGCAGTTGCCAATTCCTCACTGCGCGCCCTCTCCTGTTCGGCATCGATAACGCGTCGCTGGACAATTTCTCGCTCACCGGCCAGCAAAATCGCATGCTGTTCGGCAGCTATTTTCTCCTGCTCTGCCACACAAGCCTGCTGCTCTGCGGCCATTCTGAGCGCCACAGCGGCAGCCGTTCCGGCTTCCAGTGCAGCACGCTGCGCCAGTTGCTCCTGCAAGGCGCGCTCCTGCTCCAGTTTCTGCAAGGCTTGCGCGGCCAACGCAGCTTCCATCTGCCCGCGTTCCGTCGCAGAGTGGCTCCCCGCCGCCGCAATTTGCTCGCGTTGCTGTAAAGCGGCCACGGCGGATTCTTCACTGCGGGCTTGTTCCAGCTCAGCCTCGGTCGCCTTGCGCAGCGCCTCTTCGCGCTCATAGGCCAACTTTTCTACCTGTTGTTCGGCGGCTATTTTCTCCTGCTCTGC
>Ga0208863_1000854_pt1 | contig 23637 bp, 23 predicted proteins | sample RifOxyD3_FD_184040 | JGI IMG/M metagenome (GOLD analysis project Ga0208863, IMG submission 184040) | Soil microbial communities from Rifle, Colorado - Rifle Oxygen_injection D3 (SPAdes) | ecosystem: Environmental > Terrestrial > Deep subsurface > Rock core/Sediment | place: Rifle, Colorado...
GGAAATGCGTTATGACCCCGAGCAGCAGCGCGTGGTGTATCAGCCGGTCACGGTCGAACCTAGAGAAGTGACGCCACGCATAGTGCGCGAAGAAAACTTCGGTTGCCATTAAGGATACGCTCATGCCAGAAATAAAAAATTACACGATGAATTTTAGCTTCGGCCGCCCTGCGGGCGTTGGTCTGTCTAAGATGTCCTGCGCAGAAATTCATCTCGTGCGAGGTAATCATGCCTGAAATCAAGAACTATACGATGAATTTTAGCTCCGGCCTCCCTGCGGTCGTTGGTTTGTCTAAGATGTCCTTCGCAGAAATTCATTGTGTTGCGAGGTTGTTATGCCTGAAATAAAAAATTACACAATGAATTTTGGGCCACAGCATCCGGCAGCGCACGGTGTGCTGCGTCTGGTGCTGGAGTTGGATGGTGAAGTGATACAACGCGCAGACCCGCACATCGGGCTACTGCACCGCGCCACTGAAAAACTGGCTGAACATAAGACGTTTTTGCAATCTGTACCCTACATGGATCGCTTGGACTATGTGTCCATGATGTGCAATGAGCACGCTTATGTGCAGGCGATCGAAAAGCTGACCGGAATTGAAGTGCCATTGCGCGCTCAGTACATCCGCGTCATGTTCGACGAAATAACCCGGATTTTGAATCACCTGATGTGGTTGGGGGCACACGGTCTGGATATCGGCGCGATGACCGTATTCCTGTATTGCTTCCGCGAACGTGAAGATTTAATGGATGCTTATGAGGCGGTATCGGGCGCACGTATGCATGCTGCCTACTATCGTCCGGGTGGCGTATACCGAGATCTGCCGGACAGCATGCCGCAGTACGAAGCTTCCAAGATCCACAATGCGGCTGAGGTGAAGAAGCTCAATGAAAATCGTCAGGGTTCTTTGCTTGATTTCCTGGAAGATTTTACCCGCCGCTTTCCCACTTATGTGGATGAATACGAGACGTTGCTGACTGACAACCGTATCTGGAAACAACGCACGGTCGGCATCGGTATCGTCACGCCAGAACGCGCGATTGCGCTCGGTATGACAGGTCCAATGTTGCGCGGCTCTGGTATCGAGTGGGATCTGCGCAAGAAACAGCCTTATGCAGCCTACGATAAGATCGATTTTGATATTCCGGTCGGCGTGAACGGCGACTCATATGATCGTTATCTGGTGCGTGTCGAAGAGATGAGACAGTCCAATCGCATCATCAAACAATGTATCGACTGGCTGCGCGTCAATCCGGGTCCTGTGATGGCGACTAACCATAAGTATTCTCCACCGGCACGTGAGTCGATGAAGCAGAACATGGAAGAGCTGATCCATCACTTCAAGTTGTTTACCGAGGGGATGCATGTGCCAGCCGGCGAAGCCTATGCAGCGGTCGAGCATCCTAAGGGTGAATTCGGTATCTATCTGGTATCGGATGGCGCAAATAAACCTTACCGACTGAAGATTCGTGCGCCTGGCTTTGTGCATTTGGCAGCCTTGGATGAAATGGTGCGCGGACACATGATCGCTGACGTCGTGACCATCATTGGTACGCAGGACATTGTTTTTGGAGAGATAGACCGATAATGTTATCCGCACATATACAAGATCAAATCAACCGCGAGTTGAGAAAATATCCGGCTGATCAGAGGCAGTCCGCTGTCATGTCGGCTTTGCGCTTCGTGCAAGACGAAAAGGGCTGGATCGCAACGGATGACATGGCTGATATTGCTGGCTTCCTCGGTATGCCGCAAATGGCGGTATATGAGGTTGCTAGTTTCTACCATATGTATAACCTGAAACCGATGGGTAAGACTACGCTGACGGTCTGCACTAATCTGTCCTGCACGCTGTGCGGCGCGGATGACACGGTCGCTTATCTGACCTCAAAGTTGGGTATCGGTCTGGGTGAAGTGACTGCGGACGGCAAGTATGGCATGCGCGAAGGTGAATGTATGGGTACATGCAAGGATGCACCGATAATGGCGATTAACAACAAGAAGCTCTGTGGTCGTTTAACACCGGCCAAGATAGACATGATTTTGGCAGAATTGGATAAATCATGAGAGGTCCGGTCACCCAAACTACGATGGATTTCGATCAGCCCTGGACGCTGGAGAATTATCTTAAAGTCGGCGGATATCAGGCCTTGCGCAAAGTGCTGACAGAAAAAATGTCACCGGATTCCATCATCGCCGAAGTAAAATTATCCGCCCTGCGTGGACGCGGCGGTGCCGGTTTTCCAACCGGATTGAAGTGGAGTTTCATGCCGCGCAATTATGCGGGTGATAAATATATCGTCTGCAATTCGGATGAAGGCGAGCCTGGCACATGCAAGGACTGGGATATTCTTTTGTATAACCCGCATCTGCTGATCGAAGGAATGGCGATTGCGGCTTACACCATGAACGTCGGGACCGGCTACAACTATATTCACGGTGAAATCTTTGAAGCGTACGAGCGCATGGAGGAAGCCTGTGAACTGGCGCGTGCCGCCGGATTTCTAGGCGATAATATTCTGGGTTCGGATTTTAGCTTTGATCTGCACAACCATCTGGGATATGGGGCGTATATCTGCGGTGAAGAAACTGCCCTGCTCGAATCGATCGAAGGTAAAAAGGGCCAGCCGCGCTTCAAGCCGCCTTTCCCGGCAAGCTTTGGCTTGTATGGCAAACCAACCACGATCAACAATACAGAAACTTTTGCCAGCATTCCTTACATCATCAACAATGGTGGCAAGGCGTTCCTGGAAATCGGCAAGCCTAATAATGGTGGAACCAAACTGTTCTCCGTATCGGGTCACGTAAATAATCCGGGCAATTTCGAAGTGCCTATGGGTACGCCTTTTGCCAAGCTGCTGGAAATGGCCGGTGGCGTGCGCAACGGACATAAGCTCAAAGCCGTGATACCAGGCGGATCTTCTATGCCGGTTTTACCAGGCGATGTCATGATGGACTTGACCATGGATTATGACTCCATTCAGAAGGCGGGTTCAGGTCTGGGCAGCGGGGCGGTGATCGTTATGGATGAGACAGTCTGTATGGTGAAAACGCTGGAACGACTGTCATACTTTTATCACGAAGAGTCCTGCGGACAGTGCACCCCGTGCCGCGAAGGCACAGGTTGGCTGTACCGCATCGTACATCGAATCGAACATGGTCAGGGACGTCCCGAAGATCTGGATTTGCTGTTGAGCATAGGGGATAACATCGCCGGTCGTACCATCTGCGCGCTCGGCGAAGCGGCAGTATGGCCGGTGCAGGGTATGCTCAAGAATTTCAGAGCGGAATTTGAATATCACATCGAACACAAGCGGTGCTTGGTTTAGCTGACGGGTTAGGTGCGCAATGATCAATATTGAAATTGACGGTAAATTAGTCGAAACCGCACGCGGTTCGACGGTGATGGATGCGGCGCACAAGGCCGGTGTCTATATTCCGCATTTTTGCTACCACAAAAAGTTATCCATTGCAGCCAGTTGCCGGATGTGCCTGGTTGAGGTGGAGAAGGCACCTAAGCCGCTGCCTGCCTGCGCGACACCTGCATCCGATGGCATGAAGGTGCATACGCATTCCGAAATGGCGGTCAAAGCGCAAAAAGGCGTGATGGAATTTCTGCTGATTAATCATCCCCTCGATTGTCCTATCTGTGATCAGGGCGGTGAATGTCAATTGCAGGACATCGCGATGGGTTATGGAGGTGGAAAATCGCGCTACGAAGAAGAAAAGCGCGCGGTTGTATCCAAAGACGTCGGTGCGCTGATTTCGACCAATGAAATGAGCCGTTGTATCCAATGTACGCGTTGCGTACGCTTCGGACAGGAAATCGCAGGGCAGATGGAGTTGGGTATGATCAACCGCTCTGAATTTGCGCAGATCACCAGTTTTGTGAACAGCACGGTCAATTCTGAATTATCCGGCAATATGATCGATCTTTGCCCCGTCGGTGCCTTGACCAGTAAACCATTCCGCTACACAGCGCGCGCGTGGGAATTGTCCCGTCGCAAATCGGTTAGTCCTCACGACAGCGTGGGCGCAAATCTGGCAGTACATACCAAAGACAACAAGGTGGTTCGTGTCGTTGCGGTTGAAAATGAAGCCGTCAATGAATGCTGGATCTCCGATAAGGACAGGTTCAGTTACGAAGGACTTAATTCCTCCGGGCGTCTGAAGGTCCCGATGATCAAGCAAAATGGCCAGTGGATTGAGGTGGAGTGGGCTGCGGCGCTCGAATATGTGGCCAACGGCTTGAAACAGATTGCCAGCAGCGCCGGTGCGCAGCATATTGCCGCACTGGCAACGCCCCATTCAACGCTGGAAGAGCTTTATCTGCTGCAAAAGTTGATGCGCGGTGTGGGCAGCAGCAATATAGATTTCCGTCTGCGTCAATCCGATTTCAGTGCAGACGGCAAACAGGCCGGCGCGCCTTGGTTGGGAATGCCGATCGCCGAACTCTCCAACCGTGATCGCTATCTGATTGTGGGTAGTTTCCTGCGCAAGGATCATCCACTGCTGGCACAGCGTATCCGCCAAGCCGTCAAGCAAGGTGGAAAAGCCTGTGTGGTGCATTCAGCGGATGATGATCTGCTGATGCCGGTCGCCAACAAGGCGATCGTAGCACCAAGCGAAATTGTCGCAACCTTGGCGCAAATTCTGGTGGCAGTCGCAGCAGAAAAGGAAGCGACATTGTCCGCTGAGCTGCAAAAGGCGGTTGCCGGAGTTGTTGCATCTGAAATGTCCGTTGCGATTGCCAAGAGTCTGGTCAGCGGTAAACAGGGCGCGGTATTGCTGGGTAACTTTGCCCAGCAACATCCTCAGGCGGCACAAATTGCCGTGCTTGCAGAACAAATTGCGACCCTGTGTGAGGCTAAATTTGGTTATCTTGGCGAAGCGGCCAACAGTGTCGGCGGCTATGTGGCCGGCGCGGTTCCCTTCAATGGGAGCGTGCACGGCATGAATGCGGCCGGGATGATCGAATCCGGACGCAAGGCATATCTGCTGTTGAATGTTGAACCTGAGCTTGATATGCAAAATCCGCAGGCGGCGATGCGCGCGATGAAGGCCGCCGACATGGTGGTTTGTCTGTCCGCTTACAAGCATAACGGCATGGATTATGCCGACGTGATGTTGCCGATCGCACCGTTTACGGAAACATCCGGCACTTTTATCAACACCGAAGGCCGCGCGCAAAGCTTCAAAGGTGCGGTTAAACCGCTGGGCGAAGCGCGTCCAGCGTGGAAGGTGTTGCGCGTGCTGGGTAATCTGCTGGATATCTCGGGATTTGATTTCGAGACTTCAGAGGCGGTGCGCGATGAAGCGCTGTCGATCGGATCGATTACAGATAAGCTTAATAATCAAATGGTTGCAGAAATTCCCCTTACCCCTCTTATACAAAATGGTGAGGCTGGAGGATTGCAGCGCGTGGCTGATGTGCCTATCTATTCCGCCGATGCCGTGGTGCGACGTGCAAGTTCACTGCAGCAGACTCAGGATGCAGCGATACCTGTTGCGATGATGGCCGGTTGCGAGATGCAAAAGCTGGGTTTGAATACGGGTGACCGGGTTAAAGTGACTCAGGGGGCAGGAAGCGCTCAGTTAATCGCAGTCACGAATGACCAAGTGCCGCCCGGCGCTGTGCGAGTTGCTGCCGGACATCCTGCAACAGCTGCGCTGGGTGCAATGTTTGGAACGATTAATGTGGAGCGTGCATGATGGAATGGCTACAAACCTTGCTAGGACCTGCCTGGTTGCCTGTCTGGACTACGCTTAAGATCGTTCTGATCATCGCGCCATTGATGGGGGCTGTCGCTTATTTGACGCTGGCGGAACGTAAAGTCATCGGGTGGATGCAGATTCGTATCGGCCCTAACCGGGTTGGTTACTTTGGATTGCTTCAACCGCTGGCGGATGGTTTGAAGTTGTTCATGAAGGAAATTATCGTTCCGAGTGGTGCAAACAAGTTCTTGTTTATCTTAGCGCCTATCATGACGCTGATGCCTGCGTTAGCAGCATGGGCCGTGATTCCCTTCAATGCGGAACTGGTGCTGTCTGATGTCAACGCGGGACTGCTGTACATACTGGCGATGACATCCTTGGGTGTGTACGGCGTGATTATCGCCGGTTGGGCATCCAATTCGAAATACGCCTTCTTAGGTTGCCTGCGTTCAGCCGCTCAAATAGTCTCTTATGAAATCGCCATGGGATTTGCGCTGGTGTGCGTGTTGATGGCCGCACAGAGTCTTAACTTAGGCGATATCGTGCGCGGTCAGCACGGCAATTACGGCATGTTAAACTGGTACATCATCCCGCTGTTCCCGGTGTTTCTGGTCTATCTGATTTCAGGTGTGGCTGAAACCAACCGCGCGCCATTTGATGTGGCCGAAGGGGAATCGGAAATTGTTGCCGGATTCCACGTTGAATATTCCGGTATGGCATTCGCGCTGTTCTTCCTCGGGGAATATGCAAACATGATTCTGGTCGGATTTTTGACTTCCATTATGTTCCTGGGAGGATGGTTGTCACCTGTGCCGTTCCTGCCGGACAGCATCTTGTGGATGTTTGCTAAGGTTGCGTTTGTACTGTTCCTGTTCCTCTGGTTCCGTGCAACCTTCCCTCGTTACCGTTATGACCAGTTGATGCGCTTGGGTTGGAAGATATTTATTCCTATCTCGTTGATCTGGGTCGTGGTGGTGGGCGCCTGGATGCAAACCTCCTATTGGCTGTGGTAGGTGCGTGATACGCGCTCGCACGAGGATATAAAATGAATACAATCAAAGATTTCTTTAAGACGTTTCTCTTGTTTGAGTTGCTCAAGGGGATGGCGCTGACCGGACGTTATATGTTCGCCCGCAAGATCACCGTGCAATTCCCGGAAGAAAAGACACCGCAGAGTTTCCGTTTCCGTGGTTTGCATGCGCAGCGTCGGTATGAAAGCGGTGAAGAACGCTGTATCGGTTGCAAATTGTGTGAAGCGGTTTGTCCAGCGCTGGCGATCAAAATTGCCGTGGCTGAGCGTGAAGACGGAACGCGCCGCACCACTCAATACGACATCGATCTGACCAAGTGCATTTTCTGCGGTTTTTGCGAAGAATCCTGCCCGGTAGATGCGATTGTTGAGACACGTGTGTTTGAATACCACGGCGAGAATCGCGGCGATTTGTATTACACCAAGCCTATGCTGCTGGCGGTAGGCGATAAGCATGAAGCGCAAATCGCACGTGATCGCGCGGCTGACAGTAAATACAGATAGTAGGGAGTGGATAGGGGTGAGGGGTGAGTCGGTTTTGCAACTTCCCACTTTCCACTTACAACTTGCAGCTTTTAAGGAGTAAATTCATGAGTTTTTTTGATGTGGTTTTTTATCTGTTTGCAGCGATCACCGTCATGGCCGGTATGGGTGTGGTGTTAGCGCGCAATCCGGTACACGCGGCGCTATTTCTGGTGCTGGCATTTTGTAGTTCGGCCGGTATCTGGATGCTGCTGGAAGCGGAGTTTCTCGCGATTGCCCTTGTGCTGGTTTACGTGGGCGCGGTCATGGTGTTGTTCCTGTTTGTCGTGATGATGCTGGATATCAACCTGGTTAAACTGCGTGAAGGTTTCTGGCGCTGGTTCCCGTTCGGTGCGCTGATAGCCGGTCTGATGGTGTTCGAGATGGTGTGGGTGTTGGGTTCGCGCCAGACAGCCGATGTCACGACCGCCGTGGTGCATGCAGCCGACTTCAGCAATACCAAAGAACTGGGTCGTCTGCTCTATACCCAGTATGTGTATCCATTTGAAATCGCCGCGGTGATTTTGCTGGTGGCGATGGTTGCTGCAATCGCGCTGACCTTGCGTCGTCGTCCGGGCGTTAAAACTCAGAATATCTCGGAGCAGGTCAAGGCCAAGAAGGCGGATCGTCTGCGTATCGTGAAGATGAAGTCGGAAACTAAGGCGTAGGTCGGATTTCAATCCGACAATGAATCAAACGGGATGTCGGGCTGAAGCCCGACCTACCAATTAAATCAAGGGAGCGAAAATTAAAACATGGTAACCCTCTCACATTATCTGGTGTTTAGCGCGGTGTTGTTCGCCATCAGCGTGGTGGGCATCTTTCTCAATAGAAAGAATGTCATCGTATTATTGATGTCCATCGAGCTGATGCTGCTGGCCGTAAATACCAATTTCGTTGCCTTTTCGCACTATCTGAACGATACGGCCGGTCAGGTGTTTGTATTCTTTATCTTAACCGTAGCGGCTGCCGAAGCGGCGATCGGTCTGGCGATTCTTGTTGTGTTGTTCCGTAATTTGCGCACGATTAACGTTGATGATCTTGGCAGTTTGAAAGGCTGATGTAATGGATATTCAAAGCTATTATCTGTTGGTGCCGCTAGCGCCCCTGTTTGGTGCAATCGCTGCCGGTCTGTTTGGCAAGTGGCTGGGACGCACTTGGTCTCACCGTATCACCATCGCGATGGTGGGTGTTTCGTTGTTCTCTGCGATCCAGATTTTCCAGGATGTGATGGCGGGTCATACCTTCAACGGTCCTGTCTACACCTGGCTGACTTCAGGTGATACCAGTTTTCACATCGGGTTTTTGATCGACCGTCTGACCGTCACCATGATGCTGGTGGTCACCTCGGTATCGCTGATGGTGCACATCTACACTATCGGTTACATGTCAGAAGATCCAGGCTATCAACGTTTCTTCAGCTACATCTCGCTGTTTACCTTCTCCATGCTGATGCTGGTGATGGCAAACAACTTCATGCAACTGTTCTTCGGTTGGGAAGCGGTAGGTTTGGTGTCTTATTTACTGATCGGTTTCTGGTACACCAGACCGACGGCGATCTACGCTAACCTGAAAGCGTTCCTGGTCAATCGCGTAGGTGACTTCGGCTTCCTGTTGGGTATCGGTCTGGTGTTGATGGTATTTGGTACGTTGGACTATGCCGCTGTGTTTGCCAATGTCGCAGCGCATGCTGACGATATGGCACCGATTGCCGGTATGTCGGTCAATCTGCTGACTGCGATCTGTATCCTGTTGTTCGTCGGTGCAATGGGTAAGTCGGCTCAGTTCCCTCTGCATGTCTGGTTGCCTGACTCGATGGAAGGCCCGACCCCGATTTCCGCGCTGATCCACGCGGCGACCATGGTGACCGCCGGTATCTTCATGGTGGCGCGTATGTCGCCGATGTTTGAACTCTCCGACACCGCGTTGTCCTTTGTGATGATCATTGGTGCCATCACCGCGTTGTTTATGGGCTTCCTCGGTATCATTCAGAACGATATCAAGCGTGTGATCGCGTACTCTACCTTGTCGCAACTAGGTTACATGACGGTCGCATTGGGTGCTTCAGCCTATCCTGTCGCCATCTTCCATCTGATGACTCACGCGTTCTTCAAGGCGCTGTTGTTCTTAGGTGCAGGTAGTGTGATTATCGGTATGCACCACGATCAGGATATCCGCAACATGGGTGGTCTGCGTAAATATATGCCTATCACCTGGATTACGTCTTTGATCGGTTCGCTGGCCTTGATCGGCACGCCGTTCTTCTCGGGCTTCTACTCCAAGGACAGCATCATAGAGGCGGTTAAAATGTCGCATCTGGCAGGTTCAGGTTTTGCTTACTTCGCCGTGGTTGCGGGCGTGTTTGTGACGGCGTTCTATTCCTTCCGTATGTACTTCCTGGTGTTCCACGGGAAGGAGCGTTTCGGTCAGGTGCACGATGATCACCATGCGCACGATAAGAAGCATGCTGTAGCACACGATGAACATGAAGCGCACGAAGCGCATATTGGTGATCATGACGACGAGGAAGTTTCCGGCGATCATCATCACGGTCTGGCACCGGGTCAGAAGCCGCATGAAACACCTTGGGTGGTATGGTTGCCACTGGTGTTGCTGGCGATTCCTTCCGTGTTGATCGGTTACATCGCCATAGAGCCTATGCTATTCGGCGCTTATTTTAAGGATGCGATCTATATTTCCGAGCACCACGAGGTAATGAATGAATTGCACGAAGAATTCCACGGCGCTTTTGCCATGGCGTTGCATTCACTGACCAGTCTGCCGCTTTGGCTGGCGATTGCCGGTGTGGCGAGTTCAGCCTACTTCTATCTGAAGCGTCCGGATATTCCGGCTGCCATACAGAAACGCTTTAGCTGGATTTATACCCTGCTGGATAACAAGTACTACTTTGACCGTTTCAACGACTGGTTCTATGCCGGGGGTGCACGTGGCCTGAGTTCTTTCCTGAGTAAATTCGGTGATCGTTTTCTGATCGACGGTTTGATGGTTAACGGAACGGCAGGTCTGGTGGGTAAAATGTCCATGGTGGTGCGCAAGTTCCAATCAGGATACATATACCATTACGCATTTACCATGATCGTAGGTGTGTTTATCCTGTTAACGATACGAAACTGGTTTTAATTGTGGTGAGTGGTCGGTGGTGAGTCGGGAGTTGCGTCTTCCGCTTGACCACGGCCCGCTTCCAACTTTCTGCTTCATGATTAAAGGAAATTCAGCATGATTTTTGGACTACCTGTTATTAGCGTTACGATCTGGCTGCCGATTCTTTTCGGTATTCTGGTTCTGGCAACTGGCGATGATAAGAATGCGCCACTGGCTCGCATGCTGGCTCTGGTCGGTAGTGTGCTGGGTTTTCTGGTTACTTTGCCGCTGTACAGTGGTTTTGATATCTCGACCAGCAGTATGCAGTTTGTCGAGAATCACGACTGGATTACGCGCTTCAATATTCACTACAACCTGGGTGTTGATGGCATCTCGATGCTGTTCATCATGCTCAACAGTTTCTTTACGGTGATCGTGGTGCTGGCCGGATGGAAGGTGATTGAAAAGCGCGTTGCGCAATACATGGCAGCATTCCTGGTTATGTCAGGTATCGTCAACGGCGTGTTTGCCGCGCTGGACGCAATTCTGTTTTACGTGTTCTGGGAAGCGATGCTGATCCCGATGTTCATCATTATCGGTGTCTGGGGTGGTCCGAATCGTATTTACGCGACCATGAAGTTTTTCCTGTATACCTTGTTGGGTTCGCTCCTGATGCTCGTTGCGCTGATTTATCTGTATAACCTGTCCGGCGGTAGCTTTGATATCCTTGTGTTTCATCAGGTAGCTATTCCGATGTCCGCTCAGATATTGATCTTCATCGCATTCTTCTTCGCATTTGCGGTAAAGGTGCCGATGTTCCCGGTTCACACCTGGTTGCCTGATGCGCACGTGGAGGCGCCTACCGGCGGTTCGGTGGTGCTGGCGGCGCTGATGCTGAAGGTGGGTGCTTACGGATTTTTGCGCTTCTCTATGCCGATTACACCAGACGCCAGTCATAAGTTGGCCGGCGTGATGATTGCCTTGTCGCTGATCGCCATCGTCTATATCGGTCTGGTCGCGCTGATGCAATCGGACATGAAGAAGTTGGTGGCGTATTCCTCAATCTCACATATGGGTTTTGTCACCCTCGGCCTGTTTATCTTCAACGCCTACGGGATGGAAGGCGCGCTGTTGCAGATGTTGTCGCATGGTTTTGTGGCTGGCGCACTGTTCCTTTGTATCGGTGTGTTGTATGACCGCATGCACTCACGCCAAATCGCCGATTACGGTGGTGTGGTCAACAAGATGCCGGTGTTCGCCGCCTTCTTCATGCTGTTTGCGATGGCGAACAGCGGTTTGCCGGGAACCAGTGCCTTCGTCGGCGAGTTCATGGTTATCATGGGGGCGATCAAGGTGAATTTCTGGTACGCCTTTGCTGCGAGTACTACGCTGATCTTCGGTGCGGCTTACACCTTGTGGATGTATAAGCGAGTAATCTTCGGTGCGGTAACCAATCATCACGTTGCCGAATTGACCGATCTGAATGCGCGCGAAGTATTGATCATGTCGATACTTGCAATCTGCGTGCTGGGTATGGGGGTATATCCATTGCCTTTCTCGGATATTTTGCACGCCTCGGTGAATGATCTGCTGGTTCATGTGGCTCATTCCAAGCTGCCGATTTAAACCAGCTTGTAGCCGGTAGCTTAGCGCTCGCTACAAGCAACTCGTGACTTACGTCTAAAAACTGTTTTTTGAGGTTACTATGAATTTAATGGCCAACTTGATCCCTGCTGCTGCGGAAATTTTCCTGCTGGTGATGGTGTGTATTATTCTGATCGCCGACTTGATGCTGAGCAAAAGTGGCAAAATCGTCACTTATATGCTGGTTCAGCTCACGCTGCTGGGTTGCTCGCTGATTACGGTCGGTACACATCAAAATGGTGTTTTTTATGCCTTCCACAACATGTATGTCGATGACTTGATGTCAGATGTGTTGAAGATGTTGAGCTATTTGGGTATGTCCATGGTGCTGGTTTATTCACGCCAGTACCTGATGGTGCGCGGTTTGTTTACCGGTGAGTTTATGGTGTTGGCGCTGTTCGCGCTGCTGGGTATGAATGTGATGATCTCGGCCAATCACTTCCTGACGCTATACATGGGGCTGGAATTGTTGTCTCTGAGTATGTATGCCATGGTCGCTCTTCAACGCGACTCGGCGATCGCGACCGAAGCTGCGATGAAGTATTTCGTGCTGGGTGCGTTGGCCTCCGGTCTGTTGTTATACGGCATGTCTATGCTGTATGGCGCGACCGGCACGCTCGAGTTGGCTGCCATGTCCGATGCCATCAGCAATGGTGTACAAAATAAATCGTTGCTGGCCTTCGGTCTGGTGTTCATCGTCTCCGGCTTGTCGTTTAAACTGGGCGTTGTGCCATTCCATATGTGGGTGCCTGACGTTTATCACGGCGCACCGACTGCGGTCACTATGCTGATCGGTTCCGTTCCCAAACTGGCGGCTTTTGCCTTCGTGATGCGCATACTGGTCGAAGGTTTGCAACCGCTGGTGCAAGACTGGTCGGGAATGTTGATTGTTCTGGCGATCGCCTCGATGGCGCTGGGTAATCTTTCTGCCATCGCGCAAACTAATTTGAAGCGCATGTTCGCCTATTCGACGATCACCCATATGGGCTTTCTGCTGCTCGGACTGATCAGTGGCGGGATTGAGGGATATGGAGCGTCGATGTTTTATGCCGTGGTGTATATGTTGATGTCGCTCGGGGCGTTCGGTATGATCATGCTGCTCTCGCGTGCCGGCTTCGAGGCTGACACGCTCAATGACTTCAAGGGGTTAAACCATCGCAGTCCTTGGCTGGCCTTTATGATGATGTTGCTGATGCTCTCCATGGCTGGGATTCCGCCTACCGTTGGTTTTTATGCTAAATTCACGGTGCTCAATTCCATCATTCAAACCGGCCACACCTGGCTAGCTATAGTTGCAGTGCTATTCTCCCTGATCGGCGCGTTTTACTATTTGCGCATCATCAAGCTGATGTATTTCGATGCGCCGGAAAGTCATGCGCCTATCTCGGTCAGTTCTGATACCGGACTGCTGATTTCTATCAACGGGCTGGGCGTGCTGTTTCTGGGGTTGATGCCGGGTGCGCTGATGTCGGTTTGCGCTGTCTCTATTCAGCAGTCGTTGTTGCTGCACTAGTAGTCATTTAATTCACGTTAAACTCCCGCCGCGCGCGGGAGTTTTTCATTCAGGAGGTCGAAATGGATTTGTTGGAAACTTGTGTGGGTTCTGAGGCTGTTTATGACGGCTGCTTGTTGCATGTGCGGCGCGATAGCGTGCGGATGCCAGATGGTAAGCTCAGCACTCGCGAGTACATTACTCATCCGGGTGCTGTCGCTGTGCTGGCACTGCTTGATAACGGCAATCTGATCATGGAGCGCCAGTATCGTTATCCGGCCGGGCGGGAATTCATAGAGTTGCCTGCCGGTAAAATCGATCAGGGTGAAGATATTCTGTTGACAGGTCAGCGCGAGTTGCTGGAAGAGACGGGTTACACTGCGCGCGAGTGGGCGCATTTGACGACGACTTGGCCCTGTATCGGTTACGCGGATGAGCGGATAGAGTACTTTCTGGCGCGCGGGTTGACGTTACAAAAGCGCAATCTGGATGAGGGGGAGTTTTTGGAGGTGTTCGAGTTGTCGCTTGCTGATGCAATCGATTGGGTGCGACAGGGCAAGATCAACGATAGCAAGACGATAGTCGGGTTGTTTTGGCTGGAAAAATACCTCAAGGATTGGCAGGGTTAGCGACACTTACGCAGGGATTCATTGGCTCTTTTTCTCGCAGTTTTTAGTGTGAGGCGAGGATGCGCGGGCATGGCGATATTGCGAGTCTATGCCCGAGTGCAATATCGCTCTGAGAGCCACTTCACTATCAGGGATGGTTGCTCACCGTATAGATTGATGCACTGTCATGGTGCATATAAGTTTGGTTTTTGCGCTTTTATGCACCAAGTGGGTGAGTGTTTCTGATTGCAATTTCCTTGTATATAGAAAATACTTATTAATCAGATGGTTGAAATTTTGGCTTGATTCTTGCTGGTAAGATTTCTTTGTAAGATAAATGACATTGGTTTGTCGGCTAAGTGACATCAGGGGGAGTGGTATGGAAAATCTAAAAATTAATAATGATGCTTTATTTATATTGCTGGGCGCGATCATGGTGCTGGCTATGCACGCCGGTTTCGCTTTTCTTGAACTGGGCACGGTCCGTAAGAAAAATCAGGTCAATGCGCTGGTCAAGATATTGACGGATTTTGCCGTTTCTACACTGGCTTATTTTTTCATCGGTTATGTGATTGCTTACGGCGTGAACTTCTTTAGCGGTGCCGCTGAACTGGCGCAAAAAAGCGGTTATGAATTAGTTAAGTTTTTCTTTTTATTGACATTTGCGGCCGCTATTCCGGCCATCGTCTCCGGCGGTATAGCCGAGCGCGCCAGATTTAATCCTCAGATGGCGGCGACCTTTATGCTGGTTGGCTTTATTTATCCGTTCTTTGAAGGAATCGCCTGGAATCACCGTTTCGGTATTCAGGAGTGGTTGCATGCGGCCTTCGGTGCTGAGTTTCATGATTTCGCCGGCTCGGTTGTAGTGCATGCGGTCGGGGGCTGGATAGGACTGGCTGCAGTGCTGTTGTTGGGAGCGCGTCGGGGTCGCTACAACAAGGAAGGGCGGATCTCAGCGCATCCGCCATCCAGCATCCCGTTTCTCGCATTGGGTGCCTGGATACTGACGGTGGGCTGGTTCGGTTTCAATGTGATGTCAGCACAAACCATCAGCAATATCAGCGGGTTGGTTGCGGTGAATTCCCTGATGGCGATGGTGGGAGGGACACTGGCGGCACTGTGGGTTGGAAAGAATGACCCTGGCTTCGTTCACAACGGCCCGCTGGCAGGATTGGTTGCCGTGTGCGCCGGTTCTGATCTGATGCACCCAATTGGTGCGCTGGTGGTCGGGCTGGTTGCCGGTGCGATGTTTGTGGCGATGTTTACGTTAACGCAAAACCGCTGGAAGATCGATGATGTGCTGGGTGTTTGGCCACTGCACGGACTGTGTGGTGCCTGGGGTGGCATCGCGGCAGGTATCTTCGGTCTTCAGGCTTTCGGCGGGATAGGCGGCGTGAGCTTCATGTCTCAGCTCCTCGGTACCTTGCTGGGCGTTGGTATTGCGTTCACTGGCGGGTATCTCGTTTACGGCATGCTTAAGAAGCTGGTCGGCATCCGACTTGATCCTGAGGAAGAATTTATTGGCGCTGACTTAAGTATTCACAAGATCAGTGCTTCGCCGGAGCGTGAATCCGGCTGGTAGTGTTGTTACATTGTTTTGTGACAATAAAGTCTTGAACAGAACAATAGTGTCTTGAATAGCGGCAATGTCCAAAACAATAAAGTCTTGAACAAGATTATTTTTGATGGATTTTAATTCTACAATGGCGACTAGGCTTGATGGCCTAGTCGCCATTTCTATTTACAAACGCTTTTTTAGCTTCTGGTTCTCGGTCAGTGCTGCCGTTGGCAGACAGCCCAACCAAGGTCAGCTATACACAGTACAACGGTCATTGGCTTAGGCTGCCGCTGAATGATTGCTTCCGCAGATTTCGAATGTACATTGTCGAGACTGAATAGACCGTGCAGGTTTGGAATCTGAGTGATTCACTTAAAGTTGAGGGCTTAAATTTATTGCTTTTCAATGAATCTGCCGAAATGATGGCAGTGTCAGCAAAGTTAGATTAGACTTCGCGCACATCATGAAGAACCACTCAATTTCTATTTTGCGTCTGCTGCTTGTCGTGCTAGTGAGCACTTTCATGTCGCCGAGTTTTGCCTGGCAGATGATAGACAGCCACAACGAAACTACGATTGCTTCGTTATTGGGGAATGATGATCATCACCATCATGAGCATGATTTGTACCATCACCACCATCATGACGAGGATGGCGAGGGTGATGACGATACCGCGCACAGTCAAATCGGTCATTTACTGAGTCACCTGCCTGCTGTAATGCGCGACATCGTGGCTTTGCCTATGTCAGTGACAAACTCATCTGTATTCGCAATTTGTATCGTTGCATTTACCTATACGACGACCGATCCTCCTTTTAAACCTCCCCGCGACGACCTTTACGTCTGATCATATCTTTGATCCGCAGGCATTACGCCTGCGGTATGTCATATTTGGATAAAAAGGAAACACCATGTCGAGAGAATCCGCGCGAACTTGCGGGGCGTTATTGCCACCCCACGTTCGTCGATCCCTATGCATCGTCACGCTTGTGACGTTGATACTATCAATCTCCCATATAGAAACCGCCCAGGAGTAGGCTAGTGTTAGAAATAGGATAGAGAAAAAGGGTAAAAAGAAGCCTCAAAGCCCCGTAAACGCTAGAAAGTTTCCTGAATTGAATAATCCTTGATTTCCGGATGAAACCGGTGGAAATTAGGGATAAATTTGCGGGAAATATGGGATTAATTACTTTGAATATCAGGGTATTTATCCCAGTTCGAAGACGGTTTATTGATCTATCGAAGACGATTTAATACTTTCTGCAAATGGTCATCAGTCACATCTAAAACCAGCTTTTGGTCTGAAGCTGAAAAACCCACCAACTGTCGAGCAGGTAAACCAGGATGATTTACTCGGCGGCGGTACATCCCACCAAACTTCAACGCTTTGGCTTTACGCGGAGTAATCACATAAGGCTTAGTACCGAAGTGATGGAATGCAGCCTTCCAATCATCCGTACCCAGCTTCAACATGTCACTACTCACCTGATAGTTGAAGCTATCCAGCAGCCCACCCTGGTCGCGCAGCATTTGCGGCTTGCGTTTGCTCTGAGCAGTTAAGGGGGACAGTTCCTTCCACTTCGTACCATCAGGAGCCAGCCCTTGAACATGGCGATGCTGATTTACCGGAAGCAATGTTTCACCGATGCTGGTAAGCATTTCATGTGGCGTTGCAATCTCGCGACGCACGGCTTCGAGTGCACGGATTAGATGATCTGCTTGAAATTCTATAGTGAAGTGCATACAATTCCCCTGTGGTGACGTCAGACTGCGCTTCGGCGCTACTGCACAATATCTGATCCACGCGCGCGGCCCTTAAAAGGCCGCGTTTTTATTTGTGATATACCAAGCTGCCAGCCCGCTGCTTATCAAAATAAGCCTGGCGGGACGCTTCGGATTTGTGCTGAGCCGTGAAGGCAGTCGATCCAGTCCATCCTGTTCTACCCCATTTAAAAACGGCCATCGCATATTCATTGGAGCCTTCAATTTCGAAGGCTCGCAGATAGAGGCGCTTCAATCTCCATCTGCCATTTTCAGCAGTATCACGTTCCCATGCCCACCATATTTCATCAGGCTCAATCAACGTCATGGCGAGCAGGTTGATATACTTCAATCGCTCCGCCTTATCCGGATCAGACAGCCACTTGAAATTATCACCGCTTTTATCCTCGCCCTTGATGAATAAGGCCTTAGTAATTGCGATCGCACTTCCCGCCGCATCCTCAAATACAGCCCCCTTTTCCATATCCGCACCGAAGACATCAAGGAAGTCCTTGATGGCCAATTCAGGCGCGGTATCGGCGGGCAGAATCACGTGGGCTGGAATGCGCGTCGGCTTAGGTGCAAGTGGCGGTTTAAAGCCAGTTGGCCAAGGCGTACCGCGTGCTTTTAAAACTGCATCGTAACCCTGTAAAGGCGGTATGGTATGGGGTTCCAGCCAAGCCTTTCCAGGGTTATAGGCAAAGCCAGGATCAATTCCGACAGGTGTGTTGACCGTGCGCGGGTTGCTGCCCATTTTTCCGACTACGCGCTGCTCCCATACTATTTCTGGTGCGGCATCCGGGCCAGTCTTGCCGCTTTTTTCCCATTCGCGGCTTGCCTCAATATGAGACAGCGAGTACACCTTACATTTACATCCCCAACCGTTTTGCGGCATGTGGGTGTTAAACCATGGATCGTCAGCAGGTAAAATAATTCCGTTCCAGGCCAGATGCTGGAGCCTGGGATGTTCAATGCTAGTGTGGTCGTAACGCCAATAGGGGCGCAGGTGTTTCACCGACATCATCTGCTGATACCGTCCGGCGTTGTAAGCCTGAGTGATATTGGTATCGTAGATCACCTTGCTTCGCCACCCAGGAGAACCGTTATGCGCCCAGCCATGCTTGGCGACGATCTCATCGAACGACCTGCGAAAATCCTCGTAACCCTTGCCTGATCTGGCCTGTTGAATGGCGTTGTAGAAGTCTTCTACCAGCGCATCGTGAGAGGCTCCGGACACTATAAAGGCATGGCTGTGTTGTTCCTGCCAGATATCCGTCCAGCCCGAAGTTGGCAGGCGGATTTTCTGACTGAAAAAATCAATTGCCTCTGAAAACGGCAAGCGGTTCGGGGATACGGACATTACTGCTCCACACTCACGTCAGTCCGGCCTGCAAGATTAGCCGCTGCCATGCCCAGTGCCAGATCCTTAACCCATGCCGGATTAATCGGCTTAGTCGTCAATGCTTCAATGCTGGCCAGTGCTGTTTCAAAATCTCCGGCCTCAGCGACGGCAGCGGAGATTTGCTGAATCAATGCTTGCTCATGTGGCGCGCACAAAGCCGCAAGCTGCGCGGAATAGGCACCGCTCACATCGCTCTCGTTAGCTTGTTTAGCCAGTGCCGCAAGCCGCACCAGCGCGGCATCGGCTTGAGTCGGTGCAGCCAGCTTTCCGGTAGATGAAAGAAGTTTCGCCCCTTTTGCGGCGCGCGGGATCTGCATGGTTTGATGCGCCCATTCCACATCAATTTCCATGCCCATTTCAGCGCCACGGCCTAACACCTCAATCATGGCTTGCTGATCCACTGATTCGGCAGTGTCATATTCAATGGTAGGAATGCGATCAGCCGGGAACATGCCATTGAGCAGCACAATCGGCCGCAGTAATTGATTGTTCAGTGTCGGTTCAATTTGCCGCACATCGTGCAGCATAATTTCGCGGCGCACCTTATCGTGAACTTTACCCAACGCATTGGTACTGCTTTTTCCCTCCGCACGACTGGTCAACGTGCCGCCCAGAATCGCTATCGACTGTTTCTGCTCCCAATACGCAACCGCCGAGCAGAAGTCATCTACCTTTCCGCCCTGTGACTCGATGAAATCAATCGACATCGTGGATGGCACCACGCCTGCACCATCATTGCCAATATTGCGCACGGCACGGAGCAGCTCATCGCGTTGTTTTGTACCAATACCAGCCGGATATTTACCCAGGCGCAGCGGCAAGCCATATACTTCCAAAAAACGCTGCATATCGCGGATGTTGTAAGCTTTATAGGCATACGTCCAGGCCAGCACACGGAACAAAGCCGACTGTTCGATATAACCCGACTTTGCGCGATGTTCGTGGACGATCCATCCCCATTCGCGCAGCGCTTCTGGCATGCCCATTTTCAGATACATCAGCGCACCGGACTCGCGGTCTATCTGGAACATGCGTTGCGGCACAAAATTCAAGGCTTGCGGCAACCAGGTGTCTCCCGTCTTCCAGTCAATCTCCAGTGCACAGATGCCCTTGCCGATTGCGTCAGTCAGATCGTATTGAGCATCTTCAAAGCGCGGGATGCTCTGGATCATGTCGGACAGTTCCGCCGTACGGTCGATTTCAGACTGGTTTGCATCGCGGGGAGGCTTGAGCTGCCAGCCCAGTCCCGTCACCGAGCGCCGACGTTTGGCCAGTTCGGCAAAAATATGCGGGTCTTGCTCTTCAATCAGCTCAAACAGCGTCGCCTGGTCGGTGATAAAACCCATATCAGCTGAGGAAAACGCGCTGGCCAATCGGCTAGGGTCCAGCGTGCTCACCGAGTTGTAATTGAGCATCATGCTACTGGTTGAGCGCGGCCCCGCCTGCATCGTATCCATACCCGTCGGTTTATTGTTTTTAACCAGTTCTGCCCGTTTCTTCTTGCTCATATTCCTACCCACTTTCTACGTTGGTTCAATTCGTCGGGTGTCACGTTCAACAGCAATTCACACGCTTTACTACTCTGATGAAAATACATGGCATGGCCGATTACGCCGTCTTCCATTGCACAATTTCGCCAGTGCATTTTCTCCATGGCCGCATCGCTGTGGCTGTTTCCCTGCACCCCTTCATAGATGCGCCAATGCGCGCAGGACAGGCAGCTCAATCGTCATCCAAATCATCGTTATGTGAGCTGCTGCGACTGGTGCTGCGTGCCTGGCGCTTGTTGCGGCCTGCTGATGTGTATAGCCACTCGCCGCCGAAATCAGACGCTATTTTCTTCAGCATTTCCAGTGCATCCGGGCCATCGTCGTGATCCGCTTCCGGCCAGAACTTGAGTTGTTCGATCATCGTGGTTTGGGATCGATGCAAACGGATCAAACCGTTAGCGACATGGGGTTGCAGCGAAATGATACGCAGCCCTTTATCGGTCGACGGAATGACCGGAACCGCCGGAAAGGCAATGCCGAGCAGGGCGGCACGCTTAATCAACTCGCTGCAAAGAAAGGCCTGAAACTGTACGGTTTCAACCGCCCACGCCACGCAGCCATACTCGGCCTGCAAGTCAATCGCCCGGCTGATAATAAGGTCAGGCACGCGTCGGCAAATATCCGCCTCGACCACGTCCAGCACCATCGTTTCCCGGTTCAGCCCGCCTATCAGCAGCGCAGACGGATCACGCGCTGCGCCTTGCTTTCCCAACGACGGGTCAAGCGCCCCAAAAAACACCCATTCATTCAGTCGATTTACCCAGAACTGGATATCCTTGAACGGCGCAGTTTCATCGTTGCCCGCCTCGTTTTGATACTCCTGATTGAACGCCTCATGGTCGGTGGCGCGGATGCACATCAGTCGGTATAAGGGGCGCACCTCCGGCCAGGACACCTGCGATCCGGACTCCATATTTCGTTTGTTCTTCTGGTAGAACGCCAGCGCTTCCGCCTCGGCGGCCTCTTTTTCATCGTCGTCTCCGTTACGGGTATAGATGGCTTCCCATTGCTCCCACAGCGCCAGGTTATCCGGCCAGGTGGTAATGGCGCGGAAGACGCGACGACGCCAGCCAGGCGCACGCGCCACGCGGTTGATCGCCGCATCGTAGTGCAGCGACGTGCCGACCCAGAACACATCCATGCCGCCCTGCGGCGGTGCCAGACCGAGTACGGCGGAAAGTACGAACTTCTCGACCTTGTCGCGCTGCTTCTTGTCTTTGACGTTCTCGTCATTTTCCAGATCGTCCAGAAAAATCAGATCAGGGCGGTACGGGCCGTGCTTCATGCCGCGAATCTTCTTGCCGGTACCGCCGATGCGGATCTTCACATTGTTGATCGTGACCGCCGTAGTCGCCTGCCACACGCGGCCTTGTCCACAGGCTTCCGGGAAGTCCAGCGCCAGTCGTGGGTTGGTGTCCAGCTCGGCCTTGATCGACTCCAGCATTTCGGCGGCCTGTTCCTCGGTATTCATGATGATGCCGATCATGTGCTTGCGACCGGTTACGATGCACCACAGGCTGCCTAACTGTGTTTCATAGGTGGATTTTGCCTCACCGCGCGGCGCTTCGTGCACCTCACGCGCATCGCTTGCACCGTCGATCATCTGCGGCAGGCGTGTAAACGCGAACTCCTGAAACAGCGAGAAATGGGGCGTCGGCACGTAGTGAGGAAAGTAGCTCTGGCAGAAGAACTTGAAGTCATGCCAGGCGCGATCACGCCGCGCTTTGCTTGCCACAGGATCAGGGTCGAACGCCTCGCACTCCAGCTCAATGGTGCGGCGGATGTCCTCGCCCAGCTCAGCCAGTGCTTTCTCAAACTCGCGCCGTGATCGGATGTCTTCGATGTCAGCCATTATTGTCTTTCATATCCCTGGCAAGCATTGCGGAGAAGTCTTTTCTAGCCCGTGTCGATAGTTTAAGAAATTGTTCAATAATTTCACGATCTTTCGGTGCCTGATCTTTCAGCCAGAAATCATAAAATCCGGAAAACCCTTCGACATTGCTATCAATCTCCTTAGCCATCACCGCGTGGGCAACTACTGACAGCGCGTGTTCAGTTGAAATAGATAACTTAGCCATAACGCTTGCCCAGGATGCCGCCGATTTCGTCCAGGTGCGGGTGCAGCGCCCTCAGTGCGGCGGGATCGTTCTGGCGCAAATGCAACACGATGGTCTTCAACGCATCCAGCGAAACAGCCAGTCCACCCATCGCCGGGTTTACCCTTGCAAACGCACGAGAAAACTTGCTGTAGGCATCGGCCAGACTGGCCAGCATATTGGCTTTATCGGCCGCCTGAAGATCGGCTGATTCAATCTCGCGGGTGGTGGTTAATACCTGGCGGGCGAAGTCTTCGATCAACTGATTATTGAGTTCGTCTATTCCCGTCCCGCTGATTCGATACGCTGCGCGTGCGGTATCCCAGTCATCTCCCCGTTTTTTGGCGGCGGTTTTCCAATCGCGTGCCGTGTCATAACCTACGCCGTGCGTTACCGCCGCGCCAGTGAGCGGCATTCCCTCGATATACAGGGCGCGTACTTTTTCGCGAGTTTCTTGTGGGTGTGCCATTACAAGCGCTTGAGCAGTTCGACTGCAGCGATGACCATCGCACCTGATGTGAGGCCTGTCACGGTAATAACCTTGGTTATTTTTTCACCCATGGACTTATCGGTGGCTTCCAGAGTGGACACGCGCTTAGATACACTATCTACCTTTGTATTAATGCGATTTTCCATATGTAGAAGATTCTCATTGGTCGATGTCTCGATCCGCTTGATATCGTCCCGTATCACCTTGATCGACTCCGACAAACTGGCATGCATCGCCCGCGTCTCGCCAGACAGCTCACCTACGGCTTGTATCATCGCCGTCATATCGTTAACAACAGGCATTTTTCTACGCTCTACCATTTTCCTATTCCCCTTATTTAGTTTCAAAATCAATCAGGCCGTCTAATCTGGCGCGACAGGTGTCGTACTGGGTTTGGGCGTTGCCGATCCATCCAGCGACATCGGTATCGGTGGCAGCGGCTCCATCTTGCGCAACAGGTGTGCGGGTGGTTTCGGACACGCTGCCAGCGCCACTGTCGGCGCGGTTGAGCAAGCGGACAACATTGCTGTCGAGACAACGGCGGCCAGTAGTAAGACGGGATATTTCACGGGATACCTCCTCAGATTTTTGATTAAGATCGTCTTCAGTTTTGGATAGGCGCGCGGACAGAATATCGCCCCGGTCCTGAGCAGATTGCAGGCGTTT
>Ga0208863_1000856_pt1 | contig 23587 bp, 31 predicted proteins | sample RifOxyD3_FD_184040 | JGI IMG/M metagenome (GOLD analysis project Ga0208863, IMG submission 184040) | Soil microbial communities from Rifle, Colorado - Rifle Oxygen_injection D3 (SPAdes) | ecosystem: Environmental > Terrestrial > Deep subsurface > Rock core/Sediment | place: Rifle, Colorado...
GCTTGGTAACCAGAGACTCCCCCAAAGGGTTCGTTTGTTCAAGTTCCTTGAGGGGGATCCTCACCGGCCCATCACGCTATTTGATCACCTACACTGAAAAGACCATCGTGATGTGTGACCTTACTCAAGCCCGGTGAAATGGTGTTGACGGTAATGCCCTTAGCAGCGGTTTCTTGAGCCAGCGCCTTGGTGAAACCGTGCATACCAGCCTTAGCGGCGGAGTAGTTTGTTTGACCGAACTGACCCTTTTGACCATTGACGGAAGACATATTGATGATGCGCCCCCAACCTGCTGCCAGCATGTCATCGATCAGCGGACGACTGACGTTGTAAACGCTGTTCAGATTGATGTTCAATACATCCATCCAGTTTTCCAGAGGCATCTTCTTGAACATGCCATCTTTAGTGATGCCGGCATTGTTAACCAGCACGCTGACCGCGCCAATTTCCGTCTTGATCTTGGCGATCATCGCAGTGCAGGACTCAAAGTTCGATACATCTGCCATTGCGATATGCATATCACGACCGGCTTCGCGCTCAGCTGCCAGCCAGGCTTGCGCTTTGGCTTCTTCCTGAACGATGTAATTTGCCACGACAGTAAAGCCATCCGCAGCCAGTTGGCGACAGATCACGCTACCTAAACCACCAATACCGCCAGTTACTAATGCAATGCGTTTGTTCATGCTTCTGTCTCCTGATTTATAAGTTATTGATTTTATATACAAGGCGACAATTAGCCGCCCCGATAGGTTTGCCGTAGTTGTCTTACAGCTAGTTATCCCTTACTGGTTTTTCCGCTTCTGCGGGCTTGACCGTTTCGGCTGGCTTTGCAACTTCAACAGCCGCCGGTTGCTCTGTCATTTTTGCGATCTCAGCGGGTTTGGCCGCCACAACCGGCTTTACCGTTTCAGCGGGCTTAGCAACTGGTTTTGCCACCTGAGCCGCTTTGGCGACTGTGCTTGCCTTAGGTGCTTTGGCTGGAGCCGCCGGCTTTTTAGCCGCTTTCGGTGCATCGCGTTCGATCAGCCATTTGGAGATAGCCGGCGCTAATTCCTTCTGCGAACGGGAGCCGACGAATACACCGATGTGACCGCCCTTGAATTCGTACAGGGTTTTATCTTTCGAGCCGACCAGGTCATTCAACGGTTTGGTCGCAGCTGGTGGCACCAGATGGTCGCCGGATGCGTATATATTCAAAACAGGCATAGTGATTTTGCCCAGATTGACGGTCTTGTCACCGAGTTGCAAGGTGCCCTTGACCAGCTTGTTAGCCTGATAGCAGTCTTTGACGAACTGGCGCAGACATTCGCCGGCTTGACCGGGGCTATCAAAAATCCACTTTTCCATGCGCAGGAAGTTCAGCAGCTTTTCCTCGTCTTCCATCACATCCAGCATGTCGACATACTTTTTGATGTTCAGATTGAACGGCATCAGCATCAAAAAGCCATCGTTGAGGATGTTACCCGGCACAACGCCGTAGGCATCCACCAGTGCATCCACATCCATGGACTTGGACCAGTTAAACAGCAGGCCTTCGTCGGTGGAGAAGTCGAAAGGTGCAACCAGCGTCACCAGACTGTGTACCTTTTCAGGGTGCAGTGAGGAGTAAATCGCCGAGAAAGTACCGCCCTGACATACGCCCATCAGGCTGACCTTGTCGCTCTTCGCATCACGGCGAACCGCATCCACACAGTTATCCAGATAACCGTTGATGTAATCATCCATACTCAGGAAACGGTCTGCCTGAGAAGGGTAGCCCCAGTCTATGAGGTAAACATCCAGCCCCTTGCTCAGCAGGTTGCGGATGAAGCTGCGGTCCGGCTGGATGTCCAGCATGTAAGGACGGTTGACCAGCGCATAGACCACCAGTACAGGCACGCCGCAGGCGATCTTTGCATCCGGTGCGTAGTGATACACGGCCAGCTTGTCTTCTGTGTAAATCACTTCCTTTGGTGCAGTACCGACATCGATGTCTTCGATATCAGTGAGCAGCATAGCGCCCTTCATCATCTTGCTGTTCATTTCGCCGAAGTGCTTGAGGGCGGATTTGGCATCCAGATTAGAAAACGGGTAAGTCATCACATTTGCTCCTTTTTCAAGCCTTGAATCTGTGCGTTCAGGTCTTTAACCTGTTTACGCAGATCGTAGACCAGCTTATAGACTTCATCCATTTCTGAACGACGCGCAATCGGCAGATCAACCAGTTGGGCTTCCAGAATTTCGTTGTACAGTTTGCGCGTGTTAAAACCCGCTTCTGTCATTGCATTGCGCTTTTCCGAAAACTCAGCCGTATAGAACAGTTTGTTGAAGGTCTTTTCGTTGGTGTCGATCCACAACGCAAAGAAATCATCGAAATTTTCAAAATTTTCGCCAGCCGCGCTCTTTTCAGCCAGGATTTTCACGACGGACTGCATCGCGTCGGAACCTGTTTTTTGCATCATTTGCTGATATTCGAGATGACGGCTTGCATAGGCCGACATCGCCTTGGCAAAATGATTCATCTGTTCGATTTTTTCACGGTCTTTGCCTAAAGCAGGCACGCCAAACAGTTTGCCCGTGGTATCGCCAAATTTCGCGTACATCGCTTCCATTTGCTTTGCCATGGCATCAGGCTGGTAGTCTGAGAAATTGAACGATGGATTTTTCATCGATTCAGCCCACGGCTGGCTGCTTTGCCTGACAAGATCGGCATACTGCTCGGCCTGCTTTTGCATTTGAGCCCAGAGGTCGCTATCAAAGCTGAACATCTTGTCGAACAATTGACGGGTCTGTGCAGGGTCGGTGAACTGGTTCAAATTGGCCGGATCCAGTGTTTTTTCGCGCATCGCATTCAACAAAGGCTGCCACATTTCAAACAGTTTTTGCGTCGCTTCATTACTGTACAGAGATTTGCTAAAAACATCTTTAGCCAGATTCGCGTCGGCGCCGATAGGGAAAGCCTCAAATACGGCTTTGCTCCAACTGGTAAAAGGGTTGTCGCTTTGAGCTGTCGTATTCTGATATAGCGACTGCATCTGGTTTTGCAACGTAGCATAAGCCTGTTGCTGCGTTTTCATCCAACCATTAAAGTAATCACTCGGGTTTTCCACTATCGTTCCTCTTTAAATCTCGCTTGGTAAATGGGGTGCTACGCCGGCACGGTGGCCGGCGCTGCCTGGCTTACTTACCTGGATTAGCCACTTCGATGAAGTTTTTCAATACATCGCGGCTGACAGCCAGCTGCTTGTCATAAGCGCTGATCCAGTTTTCCTGTGCTTTGAGCGCTTCTTCAGTTGCGGTTTGTGAACTTGTTGCGACTGTACTGAACCAGTTGTTGAATTGATTCAACGCTTCTTTGGTTTGTGCGTTTTCCGGCAGACCAGGAATACTGGTGAATGCAGCGTTTGACTTGCTGATGGCTTCTTGCCATTGAGCGCGCATATTCTTTTGGGCATCGAGCAGGTTGTTGAAGGCTTGCTTTTGTGTGTTAGCCAAAACGTCAAAATATTCAAGTTGCTTGTTCATGTTGATTCCTTAATCGAGTGTGCGTGGATTAGGCAGCTTTAGGCAAACCGGTCAATGCAATGAAGCTTTTGATCAGATCGCGGCTAACGGCCAGTTGCTTTTCATAGGTGCTGATAAAGGTTTCCTGAGCCTTGAGTGCTTCTTCGGTTGCGCTTTGTGACTGGTTAGCCACGTTACCCATCCAGGTGTTGAACTGGCTCAGCGCTTCTTTAGTTTGTGTGTTTTCAGGCAGGCCAGGGATACTGGTGATGGCAGCATGGGTCTTGCTGATGCCGTCGATCCACTGCACACGCAGGTCTTGTTGTGCGGAGATCAGATTGTTGAAAAACAGCTTCTGTGTGTTAACGACTGCATCAAAAATTTCGAGTTGCTTATTCATGTTCATTCCTTTTGTAAATTAATTATTTATCGTTGCTAGCTGAAGTTTGCTTCAGTACATCAAAAAAACTCTTGGTGACTTCGCGGCTCATTTCGAGTTGCTTGTCTACCACTTCCTGCCAGGCCTGTTGTGCCTTGGCACCGTTTTCTGCCATGAAGCGATTTTGCAAATCGCGTATGGTGTCGCGCAGCATCTGGTTTTCGTTCTTCAGTGTGGCAATTTCCTTCATTGCTTCGTCGAAGCGGGCTTGCGGTACAAATCCCATGGTTTTATAAAACTCAGCCATTTGTATCATCATTTTTTCAGCGCCTGGAAATGGCTGGCTCTCAGTTGAAATGCCCCAAAACTTATTAGCTGCTTCCATGCCCTGCTGCTGGGCCATTTTCAAAAATTCGTTGGCCCCCTGTTTGAACATCGGATTGTTAAACGCTTCCATCATCATGCGCATTTGTTGTTCGGTCATCATGATCGGCTTTCCCTTACTTGGATTTTTTCGATTGGGACGACGCATCCGTTGCAGATTCGTCACTAGCCTGTACAGGGCTATTCCACAAGCCCCAGGGATTGCTCATCACCTTAAACATATCCGCATCCTTCATCGCACCGAACTGTTTAAGCCACGAACCCAACATGCCGAAATAATTTTTCAGATCCCAGCCGGAATTGAGCATAAAAGGCAGTGAGCGGTTTAAATCGCGGATGTATGAACGCACAACATAAGCGACATTGATGTCCGGATCGCCAAAAGCCTCCAGATGCGCCTTGAGCTTTTCGTACTCCTCTTCGTCCAGTCTGATGGTAATAGGTTTAAGTGCCATGATTTTCTCCTTCGCTACATCATAAAGTACCCGCATTGTACTACTAAAGTAATACGAAGCAATGGCAAATTATTAAAATCAGCGGTACCCTTACCAGTTAAGCGCATCAGCAGTGAGCAATCGGAGTCTGGCAATTGACTGACAAGTTGATCGAATCTGCCTATTCTGAGGATAGAACTGTCGAGTTAGATATTTGGGAGGTGCGAATTTGGCGGCACGCAGCATGAAGAGGCGTGCGAAGATCATCGCTGACACCAGCCGGTTTGCCGTCGGGTTTTAGTCTATATGGTGCACTTACAATTTTGTTTGCAAGGCGGATTCTTATGAGAAATTGTATAAGTTTGTCGATGTTCTGCAACGGCAGACACCATCAACCCTGTTGCGCAGTATAGGCAAAGCGCACATATCCGGCACCAAGTTACCATTATTCATAGGTCTGACTCAGAGACTGACTTTAACGTGCAAACCAAGACTGGCAATGCGGTCAGCAAATTTATTGATGACCAAGGCCGGCAAGCTAGACAAGCGACCCGCTTCGGGCTGCAAGGAAGGTCGCGCAAGCCCGTAGAGCAAAACGCCATGCAGGGCACACCCGTCTCGCAGCAGCGCGCCGACCAGGTTGAGATAATCGTCCTCATCCTGCATGGTGGGTGGCTCACTATCCAGTGCGAACCAACAGGTTTGCAACCAGGTAGCGCAACATGACGCCGATGACATAAGATGCGAGCGAACTTGCTCTGTGCGTGCATGCGTATCGTTGATACGCAACATTCCTGATTCACTGGCTCTATCCAACTTAAACCAAACCTCGCCATTTATCTTTGCCATCTCGCGCAAACCCGACTGGACTTCGGGGCGATGCATTAAACTTCCGTTAGTTATCAGTACAGTTTTAACCGACTCCGGCAAATTGCAGTCATGACGCACGCGACGAATGATATCGATGACTTGAAGAAATTCTGCCGCACTGGTTGGTTCACCATTACCAGAAATGGCGATATCGTTGATACGCCTTGAGCATTCAGGAACTCGACTTAGCATAAAATCGCCGTAGAGTAATTCAGCTAAAAAACCACGCAATTCAAGCTCTAATAGGGCCAGATCGACTGGCGGAGCCGTACCGCGTTTCAAGTCCGGAACCTGACAATACAGGCAACGCCAGTTACAGGCATTATTTGGATTAAGATTTATACCCACCGACACGCCCTCAGCACGACGTGAAACGACCGGGTAAACATAACGCAATGCGGCGCTACTACGGTCATGATTATCCACGTTCAGTATGTTATTAGCCATTTGCGTGTTCTCGCTCGAAATTGGTGTGATCAGGCAACCATGTCATACAAAACAGCTGCATATGCAAATAGTATTTGAGGTAAACCGTGATTATCTCAGACGCAGGAGCGAAAGAAACATTTATCTATCTGCAAAGCAAAAACCCCCACCATTTCCGGAGGGGGTTAAGCCTATAAGGCGTCTAAGCCTGCCCCGAGCAAAACGAAGGGAATGACCTACTTTGGCTGCGGCCATCGTAATTTTCATTCGTCTCGCCACAAGGGCAGCATAACATGCCGTCGTGCAGCCCTTGGCACTACGTTCAAGCAGGTCATCGAGCAAGCGTTTAAGTCAATAAAAAAGCCCCACCGTTTCCGGAGGGGCTTTTTTATTTATAAGGCGTCTGACGATGACCTACTTTCACATGGGTAATCCACACTATCATTGGCGCGGAGTCGTTTCACTGTCCTGTTCGGGATGGGAAGGAGTGGGACCAACTCGCTATGGTCGTCAGACAAACTGGTTAGTTTATTGCGGTGTTCTGCAACTCACTGAATTTGTCGTTTCTTGACGTTATCAACCAAAGCAGGCATGGCGGCATACCTGTTTGCTTTTACGCCTCAATAAACTTTTGCTGAATAATGGGCATAGTGAAGATCTGCTCGCTCAATACAACATCTGATTGATTTCAACGATGTCTTGCTCAACCAATGATCCGGCAGATGCCTTCAGCCGTAACTGACTTAACAGATAACTGTATTCCGCCTGATACAAATCACGGCGTGTCGAAAAAAGCTGTTGTTGCGCATTGAGTACGTCCAAATTGGTGCGCACACCAACTTGCTGCCCCAATTTACTCGCCTCCAGAACCTTTTGGCTGGATATAAGCGCCTGCTGCAGCGCCTTTACTTGCGCAACACCGTTGAGTACTCCCAGATAGGCTTGACGTGTTTGCGTTGCAACGCTACGGCGGGTGTTTTCCAATTCATCTTCGGAGCGATTGCTGTTAGCTTGTGCTTCGCGCCATTTCGAGTTAACCGCTCCCCCCTGAAACAGCGGCAGGTTGAATTGGACGCCGACGCTCTTGTTGATGCTGTCACTGCCCACGCCGAAGCTGCCGCCGTTGGCATAGTTCTTTGCGTAGTTGGCGACCAAATCCACCGTGGGCAAATGTCCACCCAAATTACGGGTGACTTCCTTCGCTGCCAACCCGGCTGCCGATTTTGCGATGGCAAGTTGAGGATTATTCACTTGCGCAACATCTACCCACGTCTCCATATCAGCGGGTTGTGGTACTTTCAGTTTGAGTTCCTTGCCGAGTGGCTTGAGATGTTGCGGCATGACATTGACAAGTTGCCGCAAAGTTTGGCGTTTGATCTCCAGATTGTTTTGCGCAGCAATTTCCTGGGCGCTGGTCAGATCAAAGCGTGCTTGCGCTTCATGGGTGTCGGTAATGGTCGCAGTACCCACTTTGAAATTAAGTTTGGCTTGCTCGAGTTGCTCGGTGATTGCTGTCTTTTGAGCATCGGCCAGTTGCACAGCATCCTGCGCGACCAACACATCAAAATAGGCTTGCGCGACGCGCAAAATCAAGTCATGCTCGGCAATCTTGAATTGTGCCTCGGTTTGTGCGACCTGCAATTCGGCTGCCGAGTAGGCTATCCAGTTTTGCTGGCGAAACAGGGGCTGAACCAGCGTGACGCCGTAGCCGTGACTGTTGTAGCGCTGGTTGCCGCCCGGGAAGGGGAAGGCTCCCTGATATTGGGTCGTCTGGTCGTTGAAGGTGCTGTTGGCAACGAGATTCACGCTCGGCAGCAACAACGAACGGCCTTGCGGCAACTTCTCCTGCCCGGCCTGTTGCGTCGCGCGCGCAGCTGAAAACACCGGGTCGTTAATCTGCGCGCTGCGGAAAGTATCCAGCAGGTCGGCAGCACTGACCGTACCGGACACGCCCAACGCCAGCAACAGCGGCATCGTTTGTTTTTTAACCGACAGGATGCTAAACATGTTTATCACCTATTACTCCGTTTCGACAAAACGGTACATCGCATGACAAGCGATGCAATTGTTCATCGCTACACTTAACTTGCTGACAATGCGATTGCTGTCTTTATACTGCGCTGCATCAGCTGCAATCTCATCAAACTTTCCTCTGGTATCAAATCCAAGTTTCTTCATTTCCAGGGGAATCTTCCTGAATAACGAACCCGGTGTATCTGCCTCCGCGCCCATGCCCGACGCCTTGGCTGAACTGATTACCGCTGCATAGTCTTTTTCGGATGCCGCAGCCAATATGCCTTGCGAGCTTTGCAGCCAAGTGCGCATCTCCAGCAGTAAGGCGTTGCGTTCATCCTTGCTGAGCATGACGGCCTGACGGCCGTCATCCGACGGCTGCACCTCGCCCACGGTAAACTTATAACTAAAAATGGCGACGATAATCAGCAATACCCCGACCAGACCCCAACTCAATTTACAATTTTTCACAATTTATACTTTCAAGTTTTAATTGACAGACAGCCGTCTTAATTGGCCGATTTCCCGTAAAAATGCTCCACGAACGCGGGGCGAAATGCCTGGTGGCAAGCCAGACAGGACCATTGCAGTTTCTGGAATGATGAAATCACCTTCTGGCCGTCCTTTGCCTGAGCCGCTATTGCCATCTCATGTGCAAGTTCATGTGTTTGCCCGTCAAACGCCTTGAACTTTTCCATACTGGCTCCCATAAAATTCATGATGCGTATCTTTTCGGTCACGGATGGCTGAGGATGCTCGCCTATCAGGTGAGAGGTATGTTCAACCAATAGCCAATCTTCGCGGGAAATTCCACCCGTCACTACTTGCATGTTTTTTCCCAGCTCTTTCATGACCTTTTGCAATTCAAGCGGCTCTGCCGCAACTACATTCATCGCTGCAAAAAACAGGCTGATGATAGCTGCGGCCCCTACTGGGTATTTTTTCATTGCGATTCCTTATTTTGTTTTAAGTCAAAAATTAAACTGCATCGTTACGTTTTTTAATGCCATGCAGATAAATCGGAAAAGTTTTTTGGGCTTCATCCAGCAAGGTGCGCTTGCCACCAAAGATCGAAACCTGCATGAAAAGTCCCTGGATCATGCCGATGTAGAGTACGGCGGCATCTTTGCTATCAAGCTCCTGAGATACCTGCGAGTGTTCTTTTGCTTCTTCGAGCAGGCCGGCAACTTTTCCTTCATAACCCGAGATGATTTCCTGAATCAGGTCGCGAAGTTTACTGTTCCTTTTATGCAGCATCTCAGAGAACAGCAGGCGAGGAATAGAAGGATGCTTGCCGATAAAAGTGATGTGAGCAAAGAACATCCGTTCGATCGCATCAATCGGATCTGTCGCTTCCGACGCAGCCTTTTCCACTACTGTCATCAGTTTTCCGCGTATCCAGTGCATCACGGCCAGCCAGATGTCATCTTTGGTCGGGAAGTGCCTGAAAATTGCCCCCTGAGTCACTTTCATCGCATCCGCCATATCCTGTGTGGTGACGCTGTCTATGCCTTTTTCTGCGGCCAAATGTATGGCGACGCGCACAATCTCGCTTTGTCGCTCTTCGGTCGGCATACGGCGTTTGATGACTTCCTGATTCATAACATGTCTCCAATAAAATTACGGTTACGCATCGCGGCCTTCGCCGGCTTCCTCATAGGTGCGGCCATCGCGAATATGGTAAATACGCCTGAAGGTAGGGATGATTTTTTCATCATGAGTGACGACGATGATGGAGGTCTGATATTGCTGCGCCATCTGATTCAGAATGCGTACCACCGTCAACGCCCGCTCGCTGTCCAGTGGTGCGGTCGGTTCGTCGGCGAGAATGATGGGAGGGTGATTAGCCAGCGCGCGCGCAATCGACACGCGCTGCTGTTCCCCGCCCGATAATTCCGAGACTTGTGCTCTGGCACGATGGCCGACATCCAACGCATCCAGCAACTCCCGGGCGCGGATTCTCGCCTGCGTATTTGACACGCCGGCTAACATGGGTAGCAGGGCAATATTGTCCGTCACGTCCAGAAACGGGATTAGATAGGGCGCCTGAAAAACAAAACCGATACGATCACGCCGCAAGGTGCGCAGGTCATCTATTTTCCATGCCCCTTCAAAAATAGTTTCACCACCTAGTTGCATTTTTCCTGAAGTCGGTTCGATCACCGCACCCAGGCATTTTAGCAACGTGCTTTTTCCGGAACCACTAGGTCCCACCAGTCCGACGACCTCGCCGGGCCAGATCGTCATGTCCACGCCTTTGAGCGCATCAACGGCGGTATCACCCTCACCATAACGTTTGGTCAGATTCTCAATATGAATTGCAGGAACTTTCATCACATCAGCCTCCAATCGCTGTGGCCGGATCAATCCGTAACGCCGCGCGGATGGCGAAGGTGCTGGCCAGCGAGCACATCAACATCACAAGGATGAAGCCACGAATTGCATCGCCGGGGATCAGCAACACATATTTCGGGAACAGCGGAGCCCACAACGTGGCCGCTGTTTTGCCGACCACAAAACCTATCAAGCCGAGGCCTAGCGCCTGTTGCAAGATCATGCTGCTGATCGTTCGATTGCCCGCCCCCACCAGTTTGAGTACCGCGATTTCCCGGATTTTATTCATGGTCATTGTGTAGATGATAAAAGCCACAATCGCGGCACTGACGATGGATAAAATCACCAGAAACATGAAAATCTGTTTGGCCGAGGTAGCAATCAGTTTGGCGACCAGAATCTCCTCCATCTGGTCTTGAGTATACGCCTGCAAATGCTTCCAGCGCTGTATCTGACGGGCAACTTCCTGATCATCATGCCCGACTCTGATGCGCACTAGCACCGCATTGACCATGTGACTGCTGGTCTGGTTTGCCAGAACCGCATCCAACAATCCCGGCGCACCAGGACGATTAAACGAAGGGTTTGCAGTGGTTCGTGCCCGCTCATTTAGCAACGCATCGTTGTCTTTGAGGAACTGCACTTCCTGAGCATCTTTGAGTGATACGAATACCATTGGATCGCCACTCGATGAAACCATGCGTCGCGTCAAGCCGACTACCGTGTATGAATGGCGGCGAATCTGGATGCGCTCACCCAGCACCAGTCCCGTCTTGATGTCAGCCAGCGCTTCATAGTGTGTATGAGTAATCGGACGACCGGCCACCAGATAGGCGGGTTCGCCGGGTTTGCCTTGCTCTATACCGACCAGCATGACGCGCACATCTTTGCCGCCTTGCTGAATTTGCATGGTCAGGTACGCCACGTTTCCGGCTGCCATAACCCCTTCCTGACCCAGCAGGTCACGCGCCACATCATCGTGAATGCTGGAGGGTTCTGCATAAGGCCCCAGCGTGTCTTGCTGAACCACCCAAAGGTCGGCGCCGGCGTTATCTATCATGGCACGGGCATCATCCACCATGCCGCGATAGACGCCCGCCATGGTCAGCGTGACGCCGATCAGTAAACCCAGTCCTACGCCAGTGAAAACGAATTTCCCCCAGCTATGCAATATGTCGCGGCTTGCGAGATTGATCACGCTCAGTTCCTCACAATTTCCGCAACAACCTTCAGCTTCAAATCTGCTTTTATCTCCTGCTGGCTATAGACAATCACTTCTTCGTTATCACCGAGTCCTTCCAGTATTTGCGTGCGTCCCTCCAACGTCGAAATGCCGGTTTTGACAGGCTTGAACTTGGCATGATTATTTTGCAATATCCACACGCCGTCTTGCTGATTGATGCGTTTGACCGCAGCTGTGGGGATAGAGCGCGTTTTTTCCAGAACAGGCAATTTGATGTTGACTTCAGCGTATTCGCCAATGCTGGCATGGATCCCTGGCGCAGCCACATTCACGATGCGTTCCTCGGTGACCGCATCGCTGATTAAATCAACCCGCTCCACCACGCCCGCGAGACTTTTTTGAGGATCTGAACGCAGCACGATAGCCGCCTTTTGTCCTGCCCTGATCAATCCTGCCTGTTTTTGATCAATCCGGGTCTTGATCCAGATATCGCTTGGTACGATCACCTGAATTGCCGCTTGTCCCGGTACAACAATGGCACCGGATTCGACCAATCTTGCCGTGACAATCCCGCTCACGGGACTAATCAGACGGGTTTGCTCATGCAGTTTATTGATACCTGCCGCATCGGATTGCGCCTTGGACTGATCGTGTTTAGCTGCGGCTAATGAGGCCGTCGCAGCATCAAGAGTCGCTAACGCGGTTGTTTTTTCGTTCAGCTTAGCATCCAATAATTCCTGGCTGACAAAGCCTTGCGCTTGCAATTCGCTGTACCTTCTATGCGAGGCAGAAATTGTCTTAACCTGACTTTGCGCCTGCACCAGTTGAGCTTCTGCCACCTTGATCGAATTGGCGGCGCGTTCTGCCATCAATCGACTGCTGACCAGCTTGTCATTAAGATCAATCGGATCCAGCTCGGCCAGGACCTGACCTGCTTTTACCTGATCACCCTGATCAACCAGGAGTTTGCTGATCCTGCCCGTCATCACGGGAGAAACAGCGTAACTGTGTCTGGCCTCTACAAGACCAACGCCAAACACCTCAGTACTGAGCGCTCCTGTCTGAATTTTTTCCATGGTGACTTTGACGGGTGCCAATGGACCTTGAGTCATGATCACCCATGCAAATCCTGAAATCAACAGAACTGCCAGCAGCATAATTTTTAATCTAAGTTTAGACATAAACACACCAAAAATCGAAATAAGTAAGTAATTGATTACTATTCTGCATGCGTCTTATCAGTTATGTCAAGCTTGATTTGATAACTATTAACAAGTCGTGAATGGCCGAAGCTCGGTGCAGATAATGCCATTGTTTTTTCTGATGCACGCAGTCTTTAAGGGATAGTCAGCCGCGCATCCGTGCCGCCGCCATCGCGTGGCAACAATTCTATTGTCCAGCCGTTGATGTCCGCCAGTTGGCGCGCAATCGCGAGTCCCAGACCGCTACCACCGGTGGCGCTGCTGCGCGATGATTCAAGCCGATAAAAAGGCCGGAATACGTTTTCTACCTGTTCTGGGGGAATGCCGGGGCCACGGTCAAGCACCCGGATGACGGTAATTTTGTTTACACAATCGCATTCGATTTCCACCGCCTTGTCCGCGCCGTAGCGCACCGCATTGCCAATCAAGTTGGCCAGTATGCGTCGCAAAGCCATCTGACCGACAGTCCGCATGCAGGGCATTTTCGGCTGCCACGTTATTTCTGCCCCCCCGTTTCTGGCATTGTCGGCCAACTCCTGCAATATTTGATTGAGGTCGTTTTCCTGAGCGGACTCCCTTTCCAGCCCTCGGCTGAACGCAAGAAACTCGCCGATGAGGCGATTCATTTCCTCCAGATCATTTTTCAATCTGGCGATAATTTTCGGGTTAGCGTTTTCCGGCAACATCTCCACTGCCAGGCGCATGCGTGCCAGCGGTGTGCGCAGATCATGGGAAATTCCAGCCAGCAAAGTGGTGCGATTGGCGAGCAGATCCTGCACCTGCAGCGCCATCTGATTAAAGGCGCGCGCCAAACTGGCTAGCTCTTCCGAGCCGCTTTCCGGCAACGTTTCCGGGACATTGCCCTGTCCGACGCGTTTTGCTGCCTCAGAAAGTCTTTCCAGTGGCCGGGTGATGCGTCGCGCCAAAATGACAGCCGTGATCAGCGTAAGCGCAACCGTCGCAGCCAACACCAGCAACAGCGCCAGCGGCGGCTGCATGCCGAGTTGATCGCTAGGGAAACCGATACGGATCAATTTCCCGCCGGTGTGGATTTCCGTCCAGAACCAGGCCTGTTCCCATTCCGTGCTCTTGATGCGGATATTTTCCCCGGTGCGCGCTTCAAGAGAATTTTCGAGTAGTATCAAATAGGGCAAAGAACGCTCGTAACCCGGCAGTTCGGCGGTGTCATCGAATAGCCAGAGGTGATGTTTTTTGGCCAGTTCCAGACCAAAATCTGCACGCGTCTGCGGAGGCAATTCCACCCAAGTCTGAGCCGACAGCACCATGAGAGCAGCAAGATCATCCGCTGATCGTCTGGCCATCGGCAACATGATGAAGTATGCGGTAACCGCGAGCGTGATGAGCTGAAAGACGATCAGCGCGACCGCCACCGTGGTGGCTGTACTGCGAAACAGGGTGGGACGCTTGTGATCGAAAAACATTATCCGGCCTTGTTTCCGGGAACAAACAAGTAACCTTCTCCCCATACGGTGCGTACGTACACCGGCGTGGATGGGTCGCCTTCAATCTTGCGCCGCAAACGCGTCACCCTGACATCGATGCTGCGGTCAAACGGCGTGCGCTCATAACCCTTGAGTTTGTCCATGAGGCTATCTCGGCTCAATACCTGATTGGGATGCTCGACAAAAACCCGCAGCAGGTTAAATTCCCCTGCTGTCAGGATGACATCCGCCCCCTCGCGCGACAGGCTACGCGAATGAAGATCAAGGCGGTAAGGGCCGAAACGAAAAATATCACGTGCCAGTTTTTCTGTTTGGGTGTCGCTTCCATCCCTGCGCCGCAGCACGGCGCGGATGCGCGCCAGCAGCTCGCGCGGGTTGAACGGTTTGGCGAGGTAGTCGTCCGCCCCGACCTCCAGACCGATAATGCGGTCAACATCCTCACCGCGCGCCGACAACATGATAATCGGCTGACAGCCCCGCATCCGTAATTTTCGCGCCAGCGTCAAGCCATCCTCCCCCGGCAGCATCAGATCGAGAATAATCAAATCCGCCTCCTGTTCCGCAAGGTGGCGCTCCATGGCGGAACCGTCTGCAACGGCTTCGACGCTGTAGCCCTGCTCGGAAAGATACTGCTGCAGCAATTCGCGCAGGCCGGCATCATCATCCACGACCAAAATGTGTTTGTTGTTCATGCTTTTTACTATACAGGAGAGTGCTTCCCGCTGTAATGGGTGACAAGCCCCCGGTAACACATCGTAACAATTTGCAGCAATGCGGAAATCGTTACGCAACACCTGCCCGTCATTATGGCCACATCAGTAACGCGACCTGATAGTGACAACACAACTTAAAACCTACCCACAGGAGTCAATGATGAACACCAGAAACTTTTTTTACAACGCTGCACTTGTTTTCGGCCTTGCCGTTACTGGCCCGAGTTTTGCGGACGAGCCCGTCAATGCAGACCCATCACGCATGCCCCAGCAGGAGCGCGAAGCTTATCGCGCCGAAAGACAAGCTGGCATGACCCCAGAACAACGCGCTGAAAAGCAGGAATCCCGAAGCCAGGGTAGCGGCGGCCAAGGGCAAGGCAACATGTCACGCGATGGTTCTGGATCGGGCGGGCAATATGGGCGTAACGGCGGCGGTGGCGGGCATGGCAGGGGCGGACGCTGATCCGGGGACAAGCATATCCGCACAACAGCACCATAAGCACTGATCTGTTTCTCCTCGCTATGATTTCATAGCGAGGAGAAACAATCCGGAATTTACCCGCCGGATATATGACTGCAGTTCGCATTGTAAATAGCCATGTGCGCTTAAAACACTTTTTGAATTGAAGATAACAGGATCTTTGCATATGAATGTTTTAACCCTTACCGCCCCGCTCATCCTCGGCCTGTCAATTGCCACGGCTGCGGCGCAGGAATTTGCGGTTCCGGACATGGAACGCCTGCGAAGCATGAGCTATGAGGAATACGACACCTACCGCGAACAAATGCGCAATCGAATGGATGGATTCAGTCCTGAAGAGCGAGGCCAGATGCGCGAATCCGGCACCAGTGGCCGTGAGCAAATGGAAAAACGGGGTGCAGGCAGCAGCTATGGGCAAGGCTACTTCTCCCGCAATGAACGTAATACCGTGCGCGGCGCTTCGGGCATCAACGCAGGCAGCAAGCAAAGCGGCAGTTACGGCAGAGGCGGCACCGGACGCCGCTGATGCAAGAAACAACGAATGCACGCTATGCGTACCAGCCACACTGGACAATATTGCAAAAAGAGGAATCTGACATGTGCCAACTTAAACAAAGTAACGTCAACATCGCCGTATTGCGGCAGGCCGCCATTGATGCTGCGATAGAACTGGATTGGACGAAAAACGAACCGACGATTTCTCAAGAAACCCGCGAAAGGGCACAGCGCATCGTTAAGCGCGTGTTTGTTGCTTGTGAGGCTCTGGACGCAGAAGCTTTAGCATGATCTCCGGCAAAATAACGAGCGCCATTGTGGCAGGGATGATTTCTGCTACTAGTCTGGCCGTTGCCGGCGAGGATATGTTCGCCCCTCCCGCAGGCTTGGCATGGGTTTGAACGTGATACCAGAATATGAAGGTTCAAAAGGCAGCAAAACGAGAGCCTTGCCGACTATCAATCTCTACTATGGGGACAGCCTGTTTTTCACCCGCATGACAGCTGGCGCCAATCTCCTGCATTACAAAACCGAACAGGGCATGTCCATCACGGCCGGACCGCTCCTGGCTCTGCGCCGTGGCCGCAATCAGGATGACAATGCCGCATTGAACGGGCTGGGTGATATCGGTACGGGCCTTGACGCAGGCGGCTTTGTCCGCTTCCTCAAGCAAGGCTGGCAGGCTTCCGTCGATGTCAGGCAGAACATCACAAACAGCAACCAGGGCGCGACGGTGAAACTCTCTGCTGTCCATGGCATACCTATTGGCCAAAAACTCAAACTCCGTGCCAATCTTGAAACCACCTGGGCGTCAACCGACTATATGAAGACCTTCTTCGGCATTGATGCATTGCAGTCGGCGCAATCGGGCATCGCCCAATATACAGCCGGCTCAGGCTTCAAGGATGCGGGCGTGAGTGTCATGGCCGATTATGCGATAACCCGTGACTGGTCAGGCTTTGCGACCCTCCGTTACAAGCAGCTTCTGAGTGGCGCAGCCGACAGCCCCATCGTCGCAAGCCTCGGCAGCAAAGATCAGGGATCAGCAGGCATCGGCATCAAATATCACTTCTGACGAGCATTTTTATCCGCATGTAGATAAACGGGCATGCCGCCATGCCTGGTTGGCTTAAAAATCGTGTCCCGGCGGCGGGATACAGCAACTTACAGGGAGTATGGTTATGAGCGCAATCGGTGGTGTCGGAGGGTGTTCTTCGGCGGGTGGCATGAGCGGGATGCAGCGACCGGATTCGTCGAAAATGGTCGACAATTTATTTGCAAAGCTGGATACCAAAGGCCAGGGATATATAGAGAAAAGCGATTTTCAGGGCGCTTTTGACAAAGTCTCATCAAAAACAGCCAGCGCGGACGATGTCTTCAAGGCGCTGGATGGCAATGATGACGGCAAAATTACCAAACAGGAAATGTCCGACAGCGTCACAAAACTTGCCGACCAACTCGTCAGCCAACTGCAAAGTATGCGGATGAGCGGCAAGGGGGTTGGCATGGAGGGTGCGGGTATCTCGAAGAGTGACATCAATAGCATGTTGGACAGCGGCACATCGCAAAAACTGAACGGCCTGGTTCAGAATTTTGATGCCGCAGACACGAACCAGGATGGAACTATCAGCGCGCAGGAATTAATGACTTATCAGGCATCAAGCTCAACGGCCTCGTCCACAAGCGGCGCACAAAGCGAAGATGCACAGGTAATGGCCCGAATCATGGATCTGATGGCAACGTATGGCGCATCAAGCCAAGACGGACAAACCAGCGGCAGCACCCTTTCAACCGCAGCCTGAATCAACGGGGCGCAAATTTTGCGCCCCGTTGATTGACTACACAAATTTATTTACCCGAGGACAACCTGACATGAAAAACACCCGCACTCTTATCATCAATTTGTTTGCCGCTTCCTCTCTGCTCTTTGTCGTATCTGGCGCACGGGCGGACGAGCCGCTCGCCTTGCAACAAGTCATGAAGGACTTGGGCAAAAATATGCAAGTCATCACTGACGGCATTTCCCGTGGGGACTGGGATCAGGTGGGAAAAACCGCCCCCTTGGTCGCCGACCACCCCCAGCCGCCATTCTCAGAAAAAATGCGCATCATGGGCTTCATGGGCACCAACATGGGAAAATTCAAGGCCTATGACGGCGAAACTCACGAACAGGCGCTGGCGGTAGGCAAGGCGGCAAAGGCCAAAGACGGACAGGGTGTGATTCTTGCCTTCCAGAAACTCCAGACCAGCTGTTACAGTTGCCACAGCGAATTCCGCAAACCCTTCGTGGAACATTTCTATGGCAAGAAAGACGCTACCCTGTGATTCGATTCCATTATTAGCATTACAGGGGTAATTCCATGAATACACATACACAACAACGCGGGCTCGTTATATGGGCGATTTCCTTGATTGCAATCGGGTTCGGTTTGCTGACCGTCAAGGAAGGCGGCGCCATCCTGTTCGGCGACGAGGCGGCGCGCGCTATGGCCGGCAACTATGTACCGTTCGTGCTCTGGTTTAATTTTGTTGCGGGCTTCGCCTATGTTATCGCCGGCATCGGTCTGTGGCTACAGCAACGCTGGTCAGCTTGGCTGGCCGCCGGCCTCGCCGCCGCGACAGCGCTCACCTTCGCAGCCTTCGGTGTACACGTCTACTCCGGCGATGTTTACGAACAGCGCACGGTAATCGCCATGAGTCTGCGCACACTGGTATGGGTGACAATCGCGGCTACCGCCTGGCACCGGTTGATACGGCGTCAGACGTGATGTCATGCAAACCGCCTGTAGCGAAGTTCGAACGACATAACAAGGGGAACCGCGATGAACATACATTATTTGCAGCACGTACCGTTTGAAGGACTGGGAAGCATCAAGGACTGGATTAAACGGGAAGGGCATACCCTCAGTGGGACGTGTTTCTACCGGGGTGAGCCACTGCCGATGGTCGAAACCGTGGACATGCTGATAATCATGGGCGGGCCGATGAATATTTACGAAGAGGCCCGCTACCCGTGGCTCGCGGATGAAAAACGCTTCATCAGACAGGCCATCACCGCCGGTCGGCGCGTGCTCGGCATCTGCCTCGGGGCGCAACTCATCGTCGATGTGCTTGGTGCGAAGGTGTATGCCAATAGCGCCAAGGAAATCGGCTGGTTCCCGGTCGAAATGACAGAGGCCGCATCCGGCAGTAGGTTATTTGCCGCATTCCCCCGCCAACTCGATGCTTTCCACTGGCACGGAGACACTTTCGATATCCCGGCTGATGCAGTACACACCTTACGCAGCGCTGGCTGCGCGCACCAGGCTTTTGTTTACGACGAACGGGTCGTCGGGTTGCAGTTTCATCTGGAAACGACCCCGGCCAGCGCGTGGCAGATCATCGCACATGGCGAAGACGAACTCGTCGAAGGCCGCTACATCCAAACGCCGCAAGTGATGTTTGCGGACGCGCGCCGTTTCGACACCATCAACCACGTCATGCATGAGTTGCTCGACTGGCTGGCGGGCACCCACGTTCAGACAGTGTCAGCAGGCGTGGGGGCCGCGTAAAACTCTCTTTTCCGGAGCCGCACGCGAAGTGACCGGTTCCTGTTATTTCTTCCCGCACATTTCCAGCGGCTTGCGGCAAGCGGATTTCACGAGCCGTTGGCCATGAAAGCCTCGGTGACACCCGCGAATAATTCGCGCTGCCGCAGGTGCGTTCCGCATGAATTTTTCACCAACTTTCCTACTTTCATGATGTATCTGACGACAAGGCATGGGCTGATCGCGTGGGCGCTGGCGCTATTTTTACACATCGTGCCTGCACAGGCCGCCAGTGAAAATACCTCTGGCATCGGGGATTGCAAGACAGATGAGGTAGTCAGATTTCGCGGGGGAACAGCAAGACTGGAGAACGATCTTTTTACCGGCACCGACCAGAACTACACGAGCGGTGTGGCATTCACCGCTGTTTCGCACGACATCACCGGCAAGCTTCGAACCGAATGCCTGCCCACACCAGTGCGACTGCATGCGGAACTCATCAAATTTCTGAACCCCGGTTTTTGGTACGATGAGGAAAACTCCGCGCATACGCAAAACGTGGTGGTGAAATTTGGCCAGTCCATGTTCACACCGAAAGATTTTACCAAGGCCGATCTGATCCAGAATGATCGGCCTTATGCGGGCTTACTGTACGTGGGCATGTCGTGGAATCGCCGGAAACATGAACCACTAAGCAACTCGGAAATACTCGATACGCGCGAGATAACCCTGGGCGTCATCGGCCCGTTTTCTCTCGCGGAACAGTCACAAAACCTGGTTCACGATGTGATCGGCGCCGCGAAATTTCTCGGCTGGCAACATCAGTTGAAGAATGAGCCTGCGCTGCAATTGGCCATGGATCGCAAATTCAAGGACTATCGCGGAACGGGCGCGATCATGCCGGGTTTTTCTGCCGATTCGATACGCTCACTGGGCCTGCGACTGGGTAACATTGAAACCTCTGCCACCCTGGACATTGAGGGGCGTATCGGCTGGAATCTGCCGAACGATTTTGGCACCTATCCGATCAGACCCGGCGCAGAAAATCGTCCGCCATCCGCCTCCATTCACGGCGGCTCGGGAGATACAGCGGTTGTCAGGCCGCAACCGGGTGTTCATCTGTTCGGGACAATGGAAACAAAACTCGTCGCGCATGATTTTTCACTCGACGGCAACCTCTTTCAATCAAGCCACAGCGTCACTCGCCGCCCCTGGGTTGCACAGGCTGCCATCGGGGTCAGCGCTCACGGCACGGTGGCCGGGCACGGCGCCAAGTTAGCCGTGATGCGCGTTTACCGTTCGCGGGAATTCAAGGAGCAGGGACCAAGCCAGACTTATGGCTCCATCGCGCTGAGCATTGAGTTCTAAAAACACACAGCACATTCCTGCCTTACCCCCGTTTAAAACACCTTCACAATTCGGAGACAACCATGCAATACCTGCAAGAAACCTGGATCGCCATAAAACTCGGCGGGATGATCATCCTGCCATTATCGTTGCTGGCGGTTATCGCTCTGTCCATTATGCTTGAGAAGGCATTTATCTACTGGCGTTATGCCCGCCTGCCGCTTAACTTGCTCAGGCTCGTCGAAACTTACGGCTTCGCCTGGGAAGAGCTGGACAAAAGACTCTACGGCCTGGATGAACGCCATTACTTCAGGCGGTTTTTCGAGGTGGTGATCGCCAACCGCCATCATCCCGCCTGGTGGACCGAATCCCGTGCAGCGGACGAAGCCCAGTTGATCGAAACATCCCTTGCAAGCAGGCTTTGGGTGCTGGAGACCATCGTCACCGCCGCGCCCTTGCTCGGGCTGATGGGAACCATAGGCGGAATGATGGATGCCTTCAAGATCATCGGCGGCAGTGGCATTGTGAATCCCACGGGGGTGACGGGCGGCGTGGCCCAGGCGCTCATTGCAACGGCCATAGGCTTGTTGATTGCATTGATTTCCTTGTTCGGATTTAATTATTTCTCTCGCGTGCAATCGCAGACCATGGACGAAATGGAGCGCCTCGGCACCCGCCTGATCGATCACATCCGCCTGGACCAAGGTAACGCCCATGAAACTGCGTAAACCCAGGACATATCGCAAGGGGCGCATCGAAATCATCCCGATGATCGACGTGATGTTCTTCCTGCTGGCGACCTTCATGCTGTCTTCATTATCCATGCAGAACCTCGACTCGCTGCAGGTGAATCTGCCACAGGGAAAAGCCGAAAAACTCAAGACGGATACGCCAGTCACCCTGACGCTGACCGCCGACAGCAAAATCCTCGTTAACCGCACGCCGGTGACCCTGCAAACTCTCGCTGCCACACTCGGCCCACTGCTGAGTGATGCGCAGTCCAGCGTTATCGTGTCAGCGGATAATGCAGCACCACAGGGCATCGTAGTGCAGGCGATGTTGCAGGCAAGGGCTGCCGGCGCCAGAAATTTTCTAATCGCGGTAAAGCATGAATAATGCCGTAAACCTGCCCGTTTTCCCGATTAGAGAAATCCGGCTCTGGTGGCCCATGCCGCTGGCGTCAATCCTCTGGCTGCTGATCATTCTGGGTTTGGGTTATTTACCAAATCCTCCAGAAACCGGAACAACGACATCCTTGCCCATAGAAGCAAGCTTCGTGGAATTGCCTGACGCGTCGCCGGGGGAAAGCCCGGATGTGCAACCCAAACGATTGCCCGATAAAAACGAGTCTGCTGTCAAGCCTCGCCATGCTGCGCCACCCCGTGTCCCTCTCATAGAGAGCCGACCTGCGGCACCGGAGATTCCGGCAGTCGCTGAGTCCGCACCAGACATGACGCCGCCAACGGACATGATGTCCTACATCAATGCGGCCAGAGCGCGCCAGCACGCCGCCGAGATGGCTGCCACGCGCGCAAATGAGGAAGCGACAGCTCGACAGCGTGGGCCGTCGGCTGACGAAATCAGGATGGCGAACATCATGCGTAATCTCCAACCGCAAGGCACGAACGGCGTATTTCAAATTATCAGTATGGATGCTCGTACTGCGAAATTTTCATTTCGCGGCTGGACCAAGGATTTTAATAATGCACGCCGCGAAGTAATCGAAGTCGATGCAGGTCCAAATGGTGATGTGGAGCGTGCAACCGTGCGCAGCATGATTGCGCTGATTCGAAAATATTACCAGGGATATTTCAATTGGGAATCGCAGCGCCTCGACCGCGTGGTCGTTCTGTCCGCTCGCCTGGAAGATAACGCTGGACTGGAAGACTTCCTGATTCGTGAGTTTTTTGGGGCGAACGCGGTATCTTACGGTGGTGCATCACACAACGAAACGCGATAGCGGCACGCCAAAAATCAAGAGCATGAATATACAGGCCTCATCAAGGGCAAGGATGAGCGTGGAGTTATACACTACAGCTCGTAATTCTTTTTCATGAACAAGCGCAGACAGGCTCCGGCCACGCGCTCATCGTAAAACTTGCCCTTGTTGTGTGCAATTTCCTGCAAGGCCGGAAAAATACCGAACCTCGGCCAGTAGGGGCGATACGAGGCCATAGCCTCCACCACCTCCGCCACCGTGAGGATGCGCGCCTCCAACAGGATTTCCTCGCTCTTAGCTTTCGCTAACTCATTTAAGATGGTACTGCCGGACGCTTACGATCATCGAGCAAGCGTTTAAGTCAATAAAAAAGCCCCACCGTTTCCGGAGGGGCTTTTTTATTTATAAGGCGTCTGACGATGACCTACTTTCACATGGGTAATCCACACTATCATTGGCGCGGAGTCGTTTCACTGTCCTGTTCGGGATGGGAAGGAGTGGGACCAACTCGCTATGGTCGTCAGACAAACTGGTTAGTTTATTGCGGTGTTCTGCAACTCACTGAATTTGTTGTTTCTTGCCGCCATTATACATGGTTTCAAGAAACTGCATTTGGAAGAAGTAAGTAAGTTTTTGATTGCACTGCGAAATACGTTTAATAACTTAACGTTATAGGGTCAAGCCTCACGAGCAATTAGTATTGGTTAGCTTAACGCATTACTGCGCTTCCACACCCAACCTATCAACGTCCTGGTCTCGAACGACTCTTTAGAAGGCTTAAAGCCTAAGGGAAATCTTATCTCAAGGCGAGTTTCCCGCTTAGATGCTTTCAGCGGTTATCTCTTCCAGATTTAGCTACCCGGCAATACCACTGGCGTGATAACCGGTACACCAGAGATCTGTCCACTCCGGTC
>Ga0208863_1000857_pt1 | contig 23580 bp, 22 predicted proteins | sample RifOxyD3_FD_184040 | JGI IMG/M metagenome (GOLD analysis project Ga0208863, IMG submission 184040) | Soil microbial communities from Rifle, Colorado - Rifle Oxygen_injection D3 (SPAdes) | ecosystem: Environmental > Terrestrial > Deep subsurface > Rock core/Sediment | place: Rifle, Colorado...
TCCTTTCAGGGGTCGCGCCTTCAAAGCCCGCTTTGAAGGCGCGACCGCGCTAACTTGCTGTCTTGTCAATACTTTTTTCTGCTTCTGGCAGATTTTTTCAAAGATCGCGAAACTCTAAAGTCCAGTATGTCTCCTTTTTGCTTATTAAATCAACCTGCCCAACGCCATCCCCAGAAAAAACAGCACCAGCCCCACCCCATTCTGCAGCAGGATATTGCCCAACCCGTACCAGTGCTCGCCGTCGGCAAAAAGATGCCCGCTCTCGGCGACAAAGGTGGAAAAGGTAGTAAAGGCGCCCATAAAGCCGGTGAGCAGGATAATCCTCAGCTCGCCGGTGCCGGCGAAACGCTCGCTGGTCAGGGTCCAGATCAGCCCGAAAAGCAGACAGCCCAGGGCGTTCACCGACACCGTGCCCCAGGGAAAGCTTGCCCCGGCCACCCGCTGCACCAGGCCGGCCAAACCGTAGCGGGCCAGGGTGCCGCAGGCCCCGGCCACGGCAAGATAGATTATTTTTTGTAGCATCCGCTTACTCCTTCCAAACGGTTAAAGCCTTTTGATACACCTCGGAGCGGGACAGATCCAGATCCCTGGCAATGCTCGCCACCGCATCCTTCAGGCTGACCCCCTCCTGCCCCCGATACCAGCGGAGCAGATCCTCCAGATTATCAGGCCGCTGCGGGGCAGAGGCGCGCAGTGCTTCGACAAGCACCACGAATTCCCCCTTGATCGCCTCCCGTGCCGTAAGCTCGGCCAGCAGTTGCGCCAAATCGCCCGAAGCGATCTCCTCATGCATCTTGGTAAGTTCCCTGCCGATTACTACCCGCCGCTCCCCCAGCTCTGCCAGGCAATCGGCAAGGCTGGCGGTGATCCTTCGGGGCGATTCATAAAACACCAGAGGATGGGGATCATTTTTAAGGTCCCGCAACAACTTGCGCCGCTCCACCCCCTTGGCCGGCAAAAATCCCAAAAAAAGATGGGCCGGCTCAGTCAGACCAGCAACACTGAGCAGGGTCGTCAGGGCAGAGACCCCAGGAACCGGCACCACCTCAATACCTTGCGTCTGAGCGCTCTGCACCAGAATCCCGCCCGGATCGGAGATCCCCGGAGTGCCGGCATCAGACACCAGGGCCACCTGCTGACCAGAAAGCAGCCGGGCCACGATCTCCTGGGCGCGGCTCGCTTCCTTCTCCTTATAATAACTCATGAGCGGGGTATGGATATCGAAATGGCTGAGGAGCTTTCTGGTATGCCGGGTATCCTCGGCGGCGATCAGATCCACCTCCCGCAGAATGCGCAGGGCCCGAAGGGTGATATCCTCCAGATTGCCAATGGGGGTGGCCACCACAAACAAGGTGCCTGCCTTGCCGCCGCCCGTTACGGAGGAGCCATTTTTCCCGCCTGTTCTCTTCATTTTTCTTTGGCCGCCAGGTCAACAGGGCCTGAACCTTCCCGGCCTGCATCCCGCTTGGGCTGCAACCTGACGTAGACCAGAATGAGCAGGGCTGAGAGGCCAAGCACCACATAGAGGGCCTGGTGCGAATATTTCATGATCAACTCCTGATTGCTGCCAATGAAATAGCCAAGCCAGGTAAGAACCGTCACCCATATCCCCGCGCCGAGCAAGGTGTAGAGGGAAAACTTCCAGTGATTCATTCCGGCCAGCCCGGCCGGCAGCGAAATGAGATGACGAACCACCGGAAGCAGACGACCGATAAAGGTCGAAATCTCGCCGTGCTTCAAAAAAAACGTCTCGACCCTGGCAAATTTTTCCTCGGTGATCCAGACATACCGCCCATATTTCAAGAGAAGCGGTCTGCCCAGATAATGGGAGGCAAAATAATTCAGGTAGGCGCCAAAGAGGCTGCCGAAGGTGCCGCAGAGAATAACGGCCAGCATATCCATCTTTCCCGCCTGCACAAGATACCCGGCCGGCGGCATGACCAGCTCGCTGGGCACCGGAATTACCGAACTCTCCATGGCCATGAGGAGAAAAATTCCCGGATAGCCCATGGCGCCGATGCTCTCCACGAGCCAGTTGATCAGATTGTGCATTTGCCGCTCCTTGCTTTGGTGGTGAAGCGCCATTTTATCCGGTTTGGGACAAAAAAACGATCGATAATCGCAGGCGCTCAAAGGCTCTCTTACGCCACATCCCCCTGAATCAGACGAATAAGATCCGCCTTCTCCACCATTGCCTTCGGCAACAAAGGCTGATCTGTCAAATGCGCCGCCAACGAGCGCAAGAGAAGGCTTCGCGGTTCGTATTCAAAAGCCGCCAAGTCAAAGGGATTGCCAACGATCTCTTCCACGACCTCGTGGGCCATCAGTTGCTCATCCCGTCTCCAGCCCACTGCGGTGAACTGGTTGTATACCTGCACCACCAGTTGCAGGGCTTTCTCGTCATTGCGATAGAAGGCAATCCGGGCCTCCCGCAAGGCCTCTTCCCTGTTGCGATATAGTTGATAATGGGAGTATCTTTTCTCAAGGGGGATGACCCGCTGAACTATATCGACCACCCGCTCAAAGTCGCCATTCCGCAGAAGTTCGCGCACCACAAGCTCACAGAGCAGAGGATTGAGCCGAAAGCGTTTATCCACCGCAAGCATGACGCCCTTTTTAAGCAAGAAGTCAAGAACAGGGGAAAGGCTGACAGGGCCAACAAGTTGCATCTGCTTATCAGAAGCTAAGCGACGGAAACGATTCAAACAGCCTTCCATAGCGGTTCGGTTGGTCGGCTGATAATTGACCGCATGGCTGCGACCAAGTTTTTTTCGTCCGGATTGAGTTGCAGATAGATATCGAAAAGTTTCCGGCTCTTTCCTTCCTGTGCCGTGTTCAGATTGCCCATGTTTTCCATTGCTGTTTTTCCACCAGCTGTTAGGGTTTGCAACAATTCAAGCGGACAAAATAATTGAGGTAGGCGCCAAAGAGGCTGCCGAAGGCACCGCAGAAAATAACAACCAGCATGTCCATCTTTCCCGCCTGAACAAGATACCCGGCAGGAGGCATGACCAACTCGCTGGGCACCGGGATTACCGAGCTCTCCATGGCCATGAGAAGGAAGATCCCCGGATAGCCCCTGGCGCCGATACTCTCCACAAGCCAGTTAATCAGGTTGTGCATACGCCGCTCCTTGCTTAGTTGACACATCGCTACCTTATCCGTTGTGCCTTAAAAAGACGATTAATAAAAAAAACCTGGCCAGCCACGGGTTTCTGGCGCTGATCTGGCGGCAAAAAGTATTAGCTCGGCAGAAACAATTGACAGTTCCTGTTTTTATAATCACAGCAATCAATGCCTTGCGATAAACCGTACCGGCAATTCGATTCACCATACAACCTCAACTTTAAGCTAATTGTTCATAAACAGCACAGAAGCTGCTCAGTAATTGCACACTTTGGGCAACATACTTTGCTGCCAATTTATCTTGCTGGCAAAGTGCTTCTTGCCGATGCCTGCTTGATTTCACCTCCATATTCTGCCTTTCTGCGACTGGTTCCTCCTGTCTTTACTCTTTGGCATACTCATTGCTATATCAATCGTGAAGAATGTCCGAGAAGAATCACGGCGTTGCGATCGTGGCATCGGCAGATTTCCGGCTGGTGTCCGGCCAGCACAGTAGGCCATTTGCCAAATAACCAAAATAATGGGAGGAGGAAAACGTTATGCCAAAAAAGTATGCATTGCTAGTTGACCTGCGAAAATGCGTAGGTTGCACGTCGTGCCAGGTGAGTTGTAAGATGGAGAATGCAGTTCCTTTGGGCAGTTTCCGGTCCAGGGTGGATATCGCTGATGCCGGTGAATATCCCAAGGCGAAACGGATGTTTTTTCCCAAAATGTGCAATCAATGCGATAAGCCGCCCTGTATCAAGTCCTGTCCGGTAAAAGGAGCAACCTTTAAGCGCAAGGATGGCGTGGTGGTCGTGGACAGAAGAAAGTGCATTGGTTGTGGCCGGTGCGTAACCGATTGCCCATACGGCGCCAGATTCATCCATCCCAATATCCCGGTCACCAATGATCCGACGCCTTTCGCCAAAACCGTCAAGGAAGTGCGGGGCAAAAAAGCGGCAGATCTGCGAGTGGTGGATAAGTGCGACTACTGCCTCCATCGTCTCGATGCTGGGATTGAGGAACCGGCCTGTGTCCGTAACTGCTCGGGCAAGTCGCGTTTTTTCGGCGACGTCAACGATCCGAAGTCGGAGATTTCTCGACTGATCGCCGCCAACAAAACATCGACCTGGTCTCCTGAGTTCGGCACCAAACCTGGGGTTTACTTTATTGCTCCAGACAAGGATGTCTTTACCGCCGCAGACGGCCCCATCAACGGATAACAAGATAAGGAGGAAAAAATGCAGCTAACCAGAAGGAAATTTTTGCAATACACCTCGGCCCTCGCCGGTGTCGCGGCCCTGGAAAATACCGGCTTGCTCTCTTTAAGAAAATTGAGCGAGGCCGAAGCCGCAAACATGCGTACCACCATGGGCAGCTATAAGGTGACATATACCGCTGACGCCTTCTGTCCGGCCGAATGCGGCCTGGAAATGTGGACTCAGGACGGAGTAATCAAGAAAATCTACGGCAACCAGGAAGTGCCGATGAACGACGGCACCTGCTGCGCCAAGGGCGCTTCCGGGCAGCAGTTGGTCTATTCCCCTTACCGGCTCAAGCATCCTATGCTACGGGTGGGCGCCCGGGGCGATGGCACGTTCAAACGAATCAGCTGGGACGAAGCCATCGATCTTTTGGGCAACAGACTTACCGTAATCAAGAAAAAATACGGCGCCGAATCGGTGATTATGGATTGTGGCGATGTCACCGACCGCGACCATTACCACCGGATCGCCCACGCCTACGGCACCCCGCATACCTGTGAGCACGGAGCCATCTGCGACGTGCCGCGTCGTCATGGCCCCAAGCTCATACTGGGCGGCAAACGCATCGAGCCTGATATCATGACCCCGAAGCTGGTCCGCCAGCCCGACGGCGCCCTGAAAAAGGAATACGGTTACAAGACTAAACTCATCATCTACAACGGCTGGAACCCCTTTGTCGCCACCCGCATCTATTATGAATGCCGTGGCACGGTAGGCGCTCAGGTGGAAAACGGCTGCAAGGTGGTGGTTATTGATCCCTCCTTAAGCAACACCGCCTCCCGCGCCGATCAATGGCTCTCTCCCCGGGCGGGAACCGATGGCGACCTGTTCGCCGCCATGCTGCGCTATATCCTGGAAAACGACAACCCCAAGGATGCCGGACGTCGCTATATCGACTGGGAGATGAAGAAGTATGTTACCGGCTGGGACGAGTTTATGGATACTTTCAAAGCCTGGTGGAGTAAAAAGGATCCAATTAACGGCCTTAATTACTTCTCCGCCGCTTGGGCCGCCAACCGCACCGGGCTTACTGAGAAGCAGATTACCGGACTGGCCCATGATTTCGGGATCACCAAGCCGGCAGCCCTGATCTGGGGCATGCAGTCCCCCGGTCATCACTACAATGGCTACTGCTGCTCGATCATCGGCACAGTGCTCAACGTCATCACCGGCAATTTTGACGCTCCCGGCGGCGCCATCGACACCGAGCTGGTCAAGTGCAACAAGGGCGGTCCGGCCTCTGGCAGTGGTTTCAAGAAGAGAAAGGTGAAAAGAACCATTAATGGCAAGGTGGTGGAAGACGAAATGGGCAAGCTGCACATGGACAACTATGGCGGCAGGTACCCTGCGGCCTGGGACGATTCCGTCGCAGACTTCCCCCATGCTTTCATGCACGGGGTGGAGCTGAAATACGGGCCATTCCGTGGGCACAAGTATCCCATCAAGGCCTTTATTCAGCGCACCGGCAACGCGGTGGTCACCGGGAGCAATCCGGCCCGCTGGATTGAAGCCCTCACCGCCAAGGACGCCTCCGGTGAATACAAGGTGGAACTGAGTGTGTTTATCGACACCCTCAACCTGGAAAGCGCCCTGTACGCCGATCTCATCCTGCCCGAGGCAGGCTATACCGAGAGGATGAGCCTTGCGGACATCTATCCGTCGCATCAGGTGATCTACAACCGCGACGAGGTGATCAAGCCTCTGCACGAATGCAAGAAACCTTTCGAGATCATGAACCTGCTTGCCAAAAAGCTTCGGGATCTGGGTGACATGGATATCGACCCCAAGGACTTCTGGGAAAAGTATCGACACGAGGAAGATTTTGTCGACGAGATGCTTTCGGTCTCGCCTGGTCGGGTCAACGTCGGCACCCCTCTGCCTTATCCGCAGTATCCGGAAGGCTTTACCCTGGTGGGCACCCCGGATTCCCTGGAAAGTGGCAAGGCGAAAGTTGATGAGAAGAATAAAAAGGTTGTTGGCGAGCCGGTCACCGTGGCCTGGCTTCGTGAGCACCATGGCGTCGCCATCTGGCCCATGAGCTGGAAACGCTATAAGAAGCACAATGCCGACGAACCCAACAAAGCCTTCCCCAACACCGACACCAAAACCATTGAGTTCATCTGGGATTTCGAGGAGGGTGGCAAGCGCAAGGGGCGTTATTCCAGTTACAACAAGCTTATCGAGGCGGCTGGCAACGAGGGGCCAAAGGGTCTGGCGGATATCGGTTGGACCAAGTTCCCCAAAACCTTCTACTGGTTTGAGACCGTATGGAATCCTTACACCAATCCGGCCTACAAGAAATACGCCGGCGAGTATCCCTTCCAGCTCATCTGCGGCCGGGTGCATCATGCGATGAGCGGCACCCAGATGGTTCCCTGGCTGGGTGAGATCAAGACCGAAGGCACCTGGCAACCGATGAACGAAAAGTTCAGCTGCGAAGTGCCAGAACCGGTGGTAGATGGCAAGGACGCCATGCAGACAGCCAGCAAAACCTTTGAAAAGAACAGCTACTCGGTGGGCACCATCTGGATGAATCTTGGCGACGCCACCCTGGCCGGGGTCAAAAACGGCGATCTGGTGGAGCTTAAAACGCCTCTTGGCCATAGCACCCGTGGCAAGGTGTTCGCCTCCGGCGGCATGCGGCCCGGGGTCATCAAGCTTGGCTTTGCCACCGGTAATCGTTTCAGCAAGGGCATGGGAGCGGCCTATGAAAGCCGAAAATATACGCCCAGTCACAACGACCTGATGGATGCGGACTCCTTGAGTCCAATCACAGGTTTCCCGGCTTACGCCGACATGCTGGTGGCCGTCAGGAAGGTCTGATCCCTTCTTTCCTTCCTGATTCCATACGGGGGCCTTCTCCGGGCTTCTTGCACCCTCCCTCCTGTTCCCTTGCCAGGGAATCAGGAGGGAGATTTTAAGAACAGGTAAGCTTTCACCAAGGGCACCAAAATTCAAGATAAACCCAGGAATATAAGCGTTCAGCAGTGCCACAGATGCGAGGAAGAGGTCTGCGAAGTGTGCCATATTGCACATGAACAGGCCGATGACAAAACAGATGTAGTGCTGCTGAACGATTCCAAGAACATGATCGCTTAAAGGAAAATATGACAACGCCCATGGATATCGAAGAAGTAAGGGGAGTCGGGGATCTTTTCAGCTTGCTTCGCCTTATCTTTATGGCTGAACCCAGTAAAGAGCTACTGGAACAGCTCCTTAAAATTGAAACGACAGAACCAGAAAACGATATTGACCGCGGTCTCGAGCTGATGCGGCGGGACGTGCAAAAAAACCGGAACCAGCTCGACGAGTACCTGGAAGAATTGGCGGTTGAATTCGCCAGACTCTTTCTTGGCCCCCAGAACCCGGTGGCCATTCCCTTCGCCTCCTTTTATCTTTCTGAAACCAGGCAGCTTATGACCGAGGTCACCATCGAGGTGCGCAGGCAGTATCTGGAGGCAGGCATGGCGGTGAAGAATCTTTATCAGATTCCAGACGACCATCTCGCGATCGAACTGGAATTTGCGGCCTGGCTGGCCGACGAAACGGCAAAAAATCTAAAAAAGGGAGATACCGGAATGGCCTCTGAGTCGGGAGCGCGGCTGGAAAGCTTCCTACAGGAGCACCTTGCAAAATGGCTGCCCCTCTTTGCCGACCGCCTGTCTGCGGGAACGAAAAGTGATTTTTACCAGGGCGCGGCCATGGCGCTCAAAGGAATGACAACCATGTACGCCCAGGCTTGATCAGGTTGTAAATAGTGTGTATTTTCCGTTCAATTATCACTGTTAAGATATCCCGGATATGATCTTTTCTGCTATCCTTAAAATATGGACAAAGAAACTCCTGACATAACGCTGGCGAATGTGACAATCCCTAAATGGGTGGCAGGGATCAGCTTCGCGTTTTTTGCGGTGGTGTTGCTGACTGCCTGCAGCAACCGTGAAGTGCCAAAAAAGGTGAGCCTGCAAGCAAGATCGCCCGTGACCGAGGAACGGGAGATGGTGCTTAAACGGGACAAGGCTACGGCTCCCCCCCTGAAGTTCGGTTTTGATCACCGGCTCAGTCCCAAAGATGATGCGCGGATCTACCTCTCCTTCCTCCAGCATCTAAGCCAACAAACCGGCCACAAATTCTCACTCAAGTTCACAGAAAAATACGAAGATACCGCCGATAACCTGGGCCGGGGTCTGATCCAATTTGCCGCACTGGGGCCGGTAAATTGTGTGGCTGCCAAGACAAAATACGGGGTTGGCTGCCTGGCGATGGGACTGAACCAGAACAACAAGCCGGAATACCGGGCGGTAATCTTCGTCAGACATGACAGCCCCCTGAACAACCTTGAAGATTTGCGCAGCAAAACCTTTGCCTTCGGCGACCGTTTTTCTACCCAGGGCCATGTCATTCCCCGGAAAATCTTGGAAGATGCAGGCATTACCCTGGATGATTTACAAAGTTACGTCTTCACCGGCTCCCATGCCAACACAGCCAAGGCCGTCTTAAGCGGCGCCTATGAGGCAGGCGCCATCCAGGACACACTGGCTGACCGTCTCAACCGCGAAGGCCAAATCAAAATTCTCGCCACCTCAAAACCCTATCCAAGCAGTCTGATTTGCTACGCCAAGGGAGTTGATCCCGCCACCTTAACGGCGGTAAAAAAGGCTCTCCTGGAAATGGACCCCACAGGGGCGCACCGAAACCTGCTGGTAAATTGGGATCGTACCGAAATGCCCAGCGGCTTCGTCGCATATCAGACGAATTCGCTACGGGACATTGAGAAACTGGCCGGCCGCTACCTGAATCTGCCATCTTCCCCTGCCCGGAATTCGCAGCCATGAAGCTCTGGGTCAAGATATTTCTGCTTAATGTCTTGCTCGTCCTCTGTATGGGAACCCTGGTGGGCCTTGCCATCAGAGACGTGGTCATCAGTTCGTTGCGGGAGGAATTAAGTCGGCAGGGTGTCTCCATTGCCCGTAACTTCGCCGACCGAGTCGCGGTTTCGATTCTCCTGGAAGATCGCTACGACATCGAGGAAGCGGGACGAGAACTGATGGATACGGAAACAGACATCGAATACATCTTTGTCACCAGCCAGAACGGCGGGGTATTCTTTCATACCTTTCCCAATGGCTCCCCCCCGGATTTGTCAGCCTGGAACCCTGTGACCACAGCCCAGTCCCCGGCCATTCAATTGCTCGAGACAGAAAACGGGTTAATTCGGGATGTCGGAACCAGGTTCTTCGCCGAAATACCCACGGAACTGCATATCGGTTTAAACGAAGCGCGGCTGACCAGAACCATGGCCCGGTTGCGCACCATGGTAATCGCCATCATGGCCGCAGTCACCATGGCTGGCTGCGTACTCTCCTTTACCTTGAGCAGACACGTCACCAAGCCCCTGGCGGCTTTGGTACACTTCACCCATACCCTCTCCCAGGGGGAATTCGGTCAACAAATCAAAGTACATACCAGAGACGAAGTGGGTGGCCTCGCAATCACTTTCAACACTCTCTCCCAAAAACTGAAGGCCTCCCGCGAAAAAATGGAGGAAACTTACCGGCAAATGCTCCAGACCGAGAAGATGACCGCCCTCGGCCGTCTGTCCGCCGGCCTGGCCCATGAGATCCGCAACCCGCTCACCTCGATCAAGTCTTTGTTCCAGGCCTTGCGGGATGAACCTGATCTGCGCCGGGAGGATGTCGAGGTAGTGCTCTCCGCAGTCAACCAGATGGATGAACTCGTGGCTAAATTCCTAGGATTCGCCCGCAGCGACAATTTCCATTCCATCGACCTCTATCCCAACGCCATCCTGAAACAGATATTGCGACTGATTCAGTTTAATCTTAAAAATCAGCAGATTGAGCTTATCATGGAGCTGACGAAACTACCGCCGGTGAAGGGGGATGACACCATGATCCGCCAGGCCTTGCTGAACCTGGTAATGAATGCCCTCGAGTCCATGCCCTCCGGCGGGCGACTCACCCTGGCCAGTCTGAGGGTTGACGAACAGGTTGAGCTTATCATCAAAGACACCGGCGCCGGCATCCAGGAAAAGATCAAAGATAAAATTTTCGACCCCTTTTTCACCACCAAACCAGAAGGAACCGGTCTTGGCCTTGGGATTGTTTACAATATCGCCCAGCTGCACAACGGCAGCATCAGCTTTGCCAGCAATGCTACCGGGACGACCTTTACTCTGAAACTGCCGGTACACACATGAACACGATCCTCGTCGTCGATGACCAGCCAACCGTTGTTTACTCCCTCAAGCGACTCCTGCAGATGGAGGGATACCAGATCATCACCGCTGAAAACGGCAAGGAGGCCATCGAACTTGCCGCCAGACACAAGCCGGATCTGGTCATCATGGACGTGCGGATGCCAGGACTGGACGGCCTGGATGCCCTGGCCCGGATTAAAACCGACCAGCCGCAGACCCAGGTGATCATGATGACTGCCTACAGCACCATCGACAAGGCAATTGCGGCCATGAAGCTGGGCGCCTTTGATTATCTTGCCAAACCATTCGACAACAAAGAGCTGCTTTCCAGGGTGCGGGACGCATTGAAGAGCAAAGAACTGATGGCCTCAACGGTGACTTTCGACGGAATTGAAGACGACGCCATCGAGCGGGTGATCGGCAAGAGCCCCCAGATGCTGACTGTTTACAAACAGGTGGGCAAGGTGGCGCCCACCGATGCCACCGTGCTGATCAAAGGGGAGAGCGGAACCGGCAAAGAACTGATCGCCAGGGCAATTTTTCACCATAGTGGCCGGGCCATGAAACCATTCCTGGCAATGAACTGCGCCGCCATTCCTGAGTACCTGCTGGAGAGCGAACTATTCGGCTACGAACGCGGAGCCTTTACCGGAGCCAATTTCAGACGTATCGGCAAATTCGAACAATGCCACGGCGGCACCATCCTACTGGACGAGATCGGCGATATGCCCATCGGCCTCCAGGCCAAGTTGCTTCGCGTCCTGCAAGACGGCGGTTTTGAGCGGCTGGGTGGTGCGGAAACCATCAAGGTCGATGTGCGAATCATCGCGGCCACCAATAAAAATTTGGAGGAAATGGTCAAAGTCGGCACTTTCCGGGAGGATCTCTACTATCGTCTGAACGTGGTCTGCATCGAACTGCCTCCTCTGCGGGAACGCATGGAAGATCTCGACGATCTGACCGCTTATTTCATAGGGAGATTCAACAAGAAATTCACCAAGCACATCAAAGGGATCACCGCCGAAGGCCTGATCCGGCTGCGAAATTACGCCTGGCCCGGCAATGTCCGGGAACTGGCAAATACCCTCCAGAAAGCGGTGCTTTTCTGTAACTGCGAATATCTTTCTCCTGATTGCTGCGAAAGCTTAGAGGCGATGGATGATGGCAAATGCGCGCAGGTGGAGCAGGCGGTGCGGCAACTGGCCACCCTTATCTTTACCCAAGGCTGCCAGGGTCGTTTTCAGGAGGCAATAAGGATGCTCGAAAAAGAAATGATCAAAAAAGCCCTGGATCTCACCACCGGCAACCAGGTGCAAAGCGCCAGACTGCTCGGCATCTCCCGCAACACCCTACGCAAGAAACTGGAGGGTGAAAATCTCGACTGAGTTCCAGAGGCCAGATCATTCCTCTTGAAGCCCTACCAGGCCAAAACTGATGGCCACCACCCCAAATACCCCGGTATCTCTTGCAAAACTCCATCAAATTGAATCTCCCCCCGCCAGGGAGGGGAACTTTTGCAAGAGGCACTATTGACAGCGGCTTCTTTTCTCCGTAAGTTCGACGCTGGTCTGAAACGGTTGACAAACAATGACCACCCGCTGGAGACTTCATGCCCCTTGACCCCCTGCTGACTTTCCTGATCTATCTTTTTTACGGGGCGGCCTTTTTTGCCATCGGCACTGCTATCACCTCGCGGCGCAAGACCTTTGCCAACCTGAAGATCGCCGGGCTTTTCTGGCTGCTGGCCCTGTTCGCCTTCACCCACGCCTTCCACGAATGGCTGGAGATGTTTCGCCATCTCAGCCTGCCGGTGAGCGAGGTGGTGGCCACGCGCCTCCGGCATGTCAGCCTGCTCCTGGCCTTGACCTCCTTTCTCTTCCTGTTTCTTTTCGGCCTCACCATGCACTGGGTTCTGGCCCGGCGGGCCAGAATCTGGCTCGTCATGTCCCTGCTCATCCTGATCGAACTTTTCGGACTTGTGCTGCTGATCCGCCACCCCACAAACTCGATCGCCTTCCTGGAGATCATCGAATACGACCTGCGGCGGCTACTCGCCTTTCCCGCAGCCTTCTTCACCGGGGCCGGATTTCTCCTGTACGCCCGCCGCCTGCGTGGTTTAAGCGTCCGGGGGGCCGACAAATTTACCGGGGCCGGGATCTCCTTCCTGATCTACGGAGTCTTGGCCGGCCTGGTTCCCTCCGGGAACGTGATTTTGCTGCCGGTTGAGATATGGCGCGGACTTTCCGCCTTTGTGGTGCTGTACTTCATCATGTACGCCCTGGATCTGTTCCTGGAGGAGCGGGAGGCCAAGATCACCGAACGTCTGCAACTGGCGGCCCGTTCGGAAAAACTGAGCGCGGTGGGACGGCTGGCTGCCGGAGTGGCCCATGAAATCAACAACCCCCTGACCAGTGTCTCCCTCCAACTGGAATTGCTCCACCTGGAACCGGCAGTGACCGCCCTGCCAAAAAAGGTGCGCGACCGGCTACGCCTCATTGAGCGGAATATCGAAAAAACAGCCCAGATCGCCCAGGAACTGCTGATCTTTGCCGGCGGCCGGGAAACCAGTCTGAAACTCGTGCCGGTTGATCTTGCCCGGGCAGTCAAACACGCCTGGCAACTGGCCGGCCATCGCGCCAGGAACCATCATTTACACTGCCATCTTGAAACAATCCCGCCGGTGCCAGGCATCCCTCTGAAACTGGAAGAGCTGTTTCTCAATCTCTTCCTCAACGCCATGGACGCCATGCCGGAAGGCGGCGCTATCGAGGTATCAGGCGAACAAGAGGGCAAACAGGTGGTGATCAGGGTCGTTGATCACGGCGCCGGATTCCCCCCGGGAAAAATGAGCCTGGCGCTGGAGCCGTTTTTCACCACCAAGGAAATCGGCCAGGGCACCGGCCTTGGCCTTGCCATCTGTTACGGAATCATGGAACTGCACGGCGGCGCCATCGAGGTGGCCGACCACCCCAATGGAACCGGCGCGGCGGTCACCCTGACCTTTCCCATGAAAACGACTTTCAACTAAGACTGCGGAGACTGGAGATGGAAAATATCCTGGTAGTGGACGACGAGGACGAACTGCGGGCTACTCTGGTCGAGGTTCTGACCAGGGAGGGTCTGGCCGTCCAGGAAGCGGCCAAAGCCGACTTGGCGCTGGCCATGCTGGAACGGAACTATTTTCATCTGATCCTGCTGGACATGGTTATGCCGGGCACCGATGGGATGAGTGCGATCCCGCTCATCAAAAAACAGGCGCCCCGAACCAGAATCATCGTGATGACCGCCTTCGCCTCGGTGCAAAATGCGGTTCAGGCCCTGCAACAGGGAGCGGACGACTATATCGTCAAGCCCTTCAAGATCGAGGCCCTGATGCTGGCGGTGCGCCGCAATCTCCAGGAGGCCCGTTTTCTGGAGGGCGAGACCGTGGAACTGGATGGAATATTTCATGGCCTGGCCAACACCATGCGCCGCCAGATTCTCCTGATTCTCGACCGGCAGGGGCAAAACCGCTTCATGGATCTGGTGCGAACCCTTGAGGTGGGAGACCACACCAAGGTCAATTTTCATCTGAAGGTTCTCCTGAAGGCCGGCTTTATCGAACATGGCCCGGACAAAACCTACGCCCTAACCACAGCCGGTCGCCGGGCCGCTGGTTGCCTGTCCTTTATCAGCAAGAGTCTCCAGGGCTGAGAATGCCCACCTCAATCTCGTTGACGCGGGTTATTTCTTACGATATATAAAAATATGTAAGAAATTTAATCCACACTGAGGCACACCAATGCAAACCGTGATCACCTCAAAGTTTCAAACAACCATTCCTAAGAAAATCAGGGAAAAACTCAAACTGGTGGTCAACGACGCCCTGGAATGGCAAATTGAAGGCGGAAAAATCATCCTGAAGCCCTTGCACGAAGGGTTCATGCTCCGCAAAAACTCCGTCAAAATTGGTGTCGGCGATATCGACGAGGACATTGTCCAGGCTAAAAGGATACGGGCAGGACAAGGGGGATGAAAAAAATCATCCTGGACACCAACATTCTCATCTCATTTCTAACCGACAGGAATTTGGCCCAACAGGAAAAGGCCGAAGAAATCTTTTCCCAGGCGGCTTCCTTGAGAACAAAGATCCTCTGCCAGCAGGAAGTAATCTCGGAATTTATTTATGTGATGAATTCGGTGTATCAGGTAGGCAAAAGTGAGATCCGGAGCATGCTCCTGGATTTTGCCAACATGCCTGGAATTGAAATTGTCGCAGAGCTGGATCTTGAACTCGTCTCCCAACTCTGGCCGACGCAGATATCAGACTATGGAGATGCCGTAATCGCCTCTCTCTGTATAAAAACCCGTGCTTCCGCAGTGGCGACTTTCGACCGAAAATTCAGCAAAGAACTCACCGCCGTTGGGCTGGCTGTTGTTGAATGATTTGAAGGAGACCAACCAGTGACTTCTTACTTCGTAATCTGTATCGCTTCCCTGCTCGTAGCCGGGCTGACCATGTATTCCGGCTTCGGCCTGGGCACTCTGCTGATGCCGGTTTTTGCCCTCTTTTTTCCGCTGGAGCTGGCGGTGGCGGCCACCGCCGTGGTACACAGCGCCAACAACATTTTTAAAATCAGCCTGGTGGGCAAATTCGCCGACCGCCGCCTGGTGCTGAGTTTCGGAGTGCCGGCCCTGCTGGCCGCCTTTGCCGGAGCAGCGGCCCTGGGCTATGTCGCCCAGTTCGGAGAACTGGCCACCTGGTCGCTGGGAACACGGCAGGCGACCATCACCCCGCTCAAACTGGCCATGGGCCTGCTGATGCTGGTTTTCGCCCTGTGCGAGCTCCTGCCCCGCCTGCGCAAGCTCAGGATCGACCAGCGCTGGCTTGTGCCAGGCGGATTGCTCTCCGGCTTCTTCGGCGGCTTTTCCGGCCACCAGGGCGCTCTGCGCTCGGCCTTTCTGACCAAGGTCGGGATTTCACCCCAGGCCTTCGTTGGCACCAACGCGGTGATCGGCTTCATGGTCGATACAGCCCGAATCGCCACCTACGCCGTGATCTTTACCCAGACCGATTCGACCAGAACTATCGAGGCTGCCCAATGGCCCCTGGTGCTGGCCGCCATTCTCGCCGCTTTTGCCGGAGTCCGGCTTGGCCGCCGCTTTCTGACCAAGGTCACCATGGAATCCATCCAGACCCTGACCGGCGCCCTTCTCCTGCTGATCGCCCTGACCCTGAGCCTGGGCCTGCTCTGAGATCTGCCCTTCAGAAATCGTTAAGCTGTGAAGACTACTTCACAACTTAATCATACTCTGACCAATAAAGTTATATGGACATCTCTTATTGTTTCATTATATTATTTCTAAAGATTTCCCCGTTTTTGTGGCTGGCCGCCGCAGGACGCAGACAATGCGCTCAACCTGCGGCAATAGTCAGGGAAACATTTAAACACCCTATCTCTTGGAGGAGAACATGCAAAGAATGAAGCGCAGTATCAGTTTAGCTGCCGTGCTAATCCTTGGCGGCGTCTTGGCTGCCGGCTCGGCGCTGGCGGCGAAACAGGTCGCAATCAAGGGGGTTGTCACCGACGGTTCGAAACAGGCGGTGTCCGGGGCAGTGGTTTATCTTGTGCCTGCCGCAGACGTGGTAAAGCTCGGCAAGACCCCGTCCATCGAAATCCGCAAAGACGTGCCCAATGACGAGCCAATGGAAGACAATCTCGCCAACAACCGTGACACCTACCTCAAAGGCACCACCGATAAGAAGGGAGCCTTTAGCATCAGCGGCGCGGGTGGAGGCAAGTATTTCGTCTATGTGGAGCCTACGAACGGCACATATCTGCCCGGCGGCACCCTTGCCACCAAATCTCAGACCGCTGCGGCCCTGGCCGCCAAGCCGCTTGCTGTTCAGGTTTCCGGCAAGACCCCGGCCGAGGCCACCTTTGTCGGCAGCTCTGCCTGTCTCAAGTGTCACGCTGGCTACAAGGACATGGGCAAAACCCTGCACAAGATCGGCATCAGCGTGGTGGGCAAACCGAGCAAGTTGCAGGATCACTCCCGCTTTCCCGATTTCAACAAGGGCCTGAATCGACTCTCTGCCGGGAGCAAATTGTATTTTTCCAGCTTTGACAAAAGCAGAGGGTTCGACAAGTATATAATTACGGAAAAAGCGCCGGCCGATGCCGCCTCGGTGAACTTCACCGCGACCTTCTTCAAGGATACCGATGGCAAGCTCAAGTTCCGCACCGAGAACGTTAAGGATTCCACCGATGCGGCGCGCGTCTATACCGTGGAGATGACCTATGGTGGCGGCCTTTACAAGCAGCGCTATCTCTATCGCTCCGGCGCGAACCTCTTCCCCTTTGTCCAGTACAACCCGAACGGGGATGACTCCTTCGCCGACCGGACCCGCAAGCCGTTCCGCGATTATCATGGTGACTGGCTTTACAATGACGAGACCAAAAAGCTGGTGGATCCGCCGGCGAAAAAGGCCTTTGAGTCCGAATGCGCCTCCTGTCATTATAACGGCTACACCCTCACCCCCACCGTGGGCGGCGGTTTTGTGGCCGGCGCGGTCAATGACCCCAACGGCGAAATGGACATCGACGGCGACGGCGTGCCCAACGAGCTGAACATCGGCTGCGAGAACTGCCACGGCCCCGGCTCTGCCCATGTGAAGTCGGCCAGAGCCCAAAAATCGGCCACCATCGTCAACCCCCGCAAGCTGGCCGCCGAACGGGCCACGGTCATCTGCAGCCAGTGCCACAGCCGGCCCCAGGGTAATATGAAGAACGACCAGCCGGTCAGCAAGGAAAACCGGATGCTCATCCCCGGCATCAGCCGCAACGACTATCTGGCCAACCACACCACCAGGGAAGATGCGGCCCAGAAGGATTACTGGGGCGATGGCGTCCACTCCAAGGCCCATCACCAGCAGGGTACCGACCTGATCCGCTCGAAAAAGTACATCAACGAAAACCACCTCATGACCTGTGTCGATTGCCATGATCCGCACGGCAAGAGCGGGGTCAAGCATCAGCTCAGGCTGGAGGTGCGGGATGGTAAGAATTCCCTCTGCGCCAGCTGCCACAAGGATATCAAAACCAAGGCCCACACTGCGGCTAAGGTCGGCATGGAACATGACAAGATCAACTGCGTTGACTGCCATGTAACCAAGACCATGATGACCGGCGCCGGCCTCGGCAAGGGGCTGACCAGGAAGGATGGTAAGAATTACTGGACGAATGACATCTCTTCCCATGTCTTCGATGTGCCGCGCAAGAACAACAAGGCGGTAGCCGGGGTTGAACCGGGCAAGGCGATGCCCATCCCGTATACCAATGCCTGCGGCGAGTGCCACGACGTGGATAAACTGTAACCCGTCCACCCCGGACTCTTTCAAGAGTCCACTTATCAGCAAAAAAAACAGGGGATGCCCATCCGGGCGTCCCCTGTTTTTTAATGCCCTCCCCCTCACCTCCTGCTTTCTCAACTCGTATCACTAAGTCGCTGGCTTTGCCGAGAATAAATCAACTCCGTGGAAAATCCTTATCAGGTTTTTTCCTTTAAGAAAAAATCCTCCCAATTCCACGCTTGACAGCGAGCCTCAATCATCGTATCATCTGCACAACTGCTCATATACTAAAAGGAGGGCCTATGCCGACCGACCGTTGCCAATGCCGGATTGTCCATGAACAGCAGGTGGAAAAGGCCAGAAGGGCCGCCCTGCCTCCCGCCGAGATCGACAGGCTCGCCCAGTTTTTCAAGGCCTTTGCCGACCCTACCAGACTCAAAATTCTCCAGGCCCTGCACCTCGAGGAGATGTGCGTCTGCGATCTGGCCGCCTTCCTCGGCGTTAGCGAATCAGCGGTGAGCCATCAACTGCGGCTGCTGCGGCAGATGGCCCTGGTGGCCAACCGGCGCGAGGGGCCGGTACTCTATTATCGACTGGCCGATGCGCATGTCAGCCAACTTATCCTCTTGGCGTTGGATCATATCAGGGAGTAACCCATGAACCTCATTTTCAACATCCTCGTCGAATCATGGCAGCTGCTTCTGGATGCCGCTCCCTACATCCTTTTCGGCATCCTCATGGGCGGCCTGCTCAAGATCTTTCTCTCGCCTGCCTATGTGGCCCGGCATCTGGGCCAGGGCCGTTTCAGCTCGGTATTCAAGGCGGCCCTGTTCGGGATTCCCCTGCCCTTGTGTTCCTGCGGGGTGCTGCCTGCGGCGGCGGCCCTGAAACGGCAGGGGGCCAACAACGGCGCCACTGCGGCATTTTTGATCTCCACCCCTGAATCCGGCCTCGACTCCATCGCGGTCAGTTATGCCCTGCTGGATCCGATCATGACCGTGGCCCGCCCCCTGGCCGCCTTCCTCACCGCCCTGGCTGCGGGGATCACCGAAAACCTGCTGCGCCCGCCCAAGCCCCGGCTTGCCATGACTGATTTCTCCTGCGTGGTGGATGGTTGCTGCGACGGGGCCGGGTGTCAGCCGGAAGAACACGTCGCCTACCATTCCCTGCAAAGCAAGCTACTGGCGGGAATGCGCTACGCCCTGGGCGAGCTCTGGGGGGAGCTGGCTGGCTGGTTCTTTCTCGGTCTGCTGCTGGCCGGGATTATCTCCGCCCTGGTTCCGGATACCCTGATCAGCGGTTATCTCTCCGGCGGGCTCAGCTCCATGCTGCTGCTGCTGATCTTCGGCATCCCGCTTTACATTTGCGCCACCGCCTCCACCCCCATCGCCGCCGCCCTGATCCTCAAGGGGGTCAGCCCGGGCGCGGCCCTGGTCTTTCTGCTCGCTGGGCCGGCCACCAATATGGCCACCCTGACCGTGCTGGCCAACCTGCTCGGCAAGCGCACCACCGTGGTCTATCTGACAGCCATCGCGGTGGGCGCAATACTCTGCGGTCTGGCCGTGGATGAAATCTACGCGAGGCTTGGCATCCAGGCCAAGGCCGTGGTAGGACAAGCGGCGGAGATCATGCCCTATCCGATCCAGCTTGGCTCAACCCTGCTGCTGCTCGCCCTGTCGGTCAGGCCGATATCTGCGATGATTCGGGGCTGGTGCAAAAAAGCGTAAGGGCACGGCATGCCGTGCCCCTACCTGAAGATCGGCAGAGAATTCCCTTCGCCGGGAACCCCGTCAATGGGCAGGATGATGGTGAACAAGGCCCCCTTGCCGCGCGCACTTTTGGCCGTGATATCGCCGCCGTGCCGCTTGACAATGCCGTAGCTCACGGACAGCCCCAGGCCAGTGCCCTCCACCGCCGGTTTGGTGGAGAAAAACGGCTCAAAGATCAGGCCCAGATCCTTCTGCCGGATGCCCTTGCCCGTATCCTGAATGAAAATCAGCACCTTCTCCCCACGCACCTCAGTGGTGATGGTGATCGTGCCGCCGGTTTCGGGCATGGCCTCTTCAGCGTTGCCAATCACATTGAGAAGCACCTGCTTGATCTGATCCGCCACCGCCTGAATTCTGGGGAGATCCTGGGCAAAACGCTGCTCCACCCTGATCCGCCTGTCGCTGAGCTTCTTTTTGCCAAGCAGCAGCAGCTCCTCGATGATCCGGTGCAGATCAACTTGGGCGACCTTGCCCGTGGTGGGCCGGTTAAAGTCCTGCAGGGTACTGATCAGATCCTTGACCCGCGCGCATTCGCCAATGGCCAGCTCCAGCATCTCAGCATCGCCCTTCTCAAGCTTCACCTTGCGCAGACCCAGCAGAAAATTGCGGATACCGATGATCGGGTTGCCGAATTCATGAGCAATCGAGGCGGCCAGTTTGCCCACCGCGCTGAATTTCTCGGCATGCAGCAGCTGCTCGTAGATGCGAGTCAGCTGATTGGTTCGCTCCTCGACCCGCGCCTCCAGCGCGTCGTTCATCCTCCGCACCTCTGCCTCCATACGCTTGCGGTCGGTGATGTCCTGCATGGTTTCAATGGCGCCGATGATCTCCCCGGCCAGGTTCCTGATCGGCGCGGCAGTAAAAAAAAGCCACTTGCTCTCCTGGCCGAAATCAAAAAAATCCTCCGCCTCATAGGCTCCCTTTACCAGGGAGGAAGGCCGGTACTTGCCGGTATAAAACTTGGCGATCCGCGACTCCATGGCGGCATCCAGCACCAGATCGGCCATAACCGGCCGCTGGTACAGATAAAATGCCTGCCACTGGTTCCGGGTGCCCACCATCTCGCCGGCCGTAAGCCCGGTCATCACGGCGCAGGCCTTGTTCCAGTGGGTGATGACATGGTTTTCATCGATGACAAAGGCGGGAATGGAGCTGCTTTGCAGAATCTGCGCCAGGCGTTCCCTGCTTTCCTGAAGATTCTCCTCGGCATACTGCCGTTCGATAACCTCCTGGGCCAGAATCGCGTTATACTCCTGATTGCTGCTGGCCCGGGCGGCAACCTGCTTCTCCAGAGCCTCACAGGCCACGCGCAGCCTTGCCTCCCTGCTGCGCTCCTCGGTCACCTCCCGGATCACCTCAGAAAACCCGGCCAGCCTGTCGTTATGATACACCGGCGCAAACGAACGCTCAAAGGTGCAGACCCCGCCATCCGGACAGACCAGGTTAAAATCCACGCTGAACTTCCTGCCGGAAAGCACCTGCTGATACAAGTCGCTGGCCCAGGCCCGCTGACTGTTGGGCAGAACGTACTGATGACGCGCCCCGGGCCCCACCGTCAGGTTAAACCCCTCCTTCAGCAGCCGGACATAGGCAGGATTCACATAAAGAAAACGCGCCTCTGTATCAAGCAGGGCCATGCCTTCCGGCCTGCTTTCCAGAAGCGCGCCTGGATCAGGAATCGTTTGGGATGCCAGTATTTCTGCCATGAACCTGTCGTGCCGCAAAGGTGAAAGGGAGGGGGAAAATTTCTCCAACCCAACCTAAAACAGAACGGGCAAGTTTTCCATGAAAAAAATCGCAGGCAGCTGGGCCAGTCCAGAAATCAAGGCTTACCGGCCAGGTAAGCAGTGGCCTCGATATGCCCTGGAATGCGGCTAAGCACCTGACCGTAAACCTTCCTGGCCGCAGTGATTTCCCCCAGCCAGGCATGCGCCCGAGCGAGATAGACCAAGACTGTGGCATCAGAAGGGTAACGATCGGCCACCCTGGCGGCATGTTCGGCAAGGGTCTTCCATTCCCGCTGCCCTTCTTCAGCGACCATCAAACGCTGATGGGCAGTATAGTCGAAGGCCGATTCCGCCAGCACCTGACGGGCATAAAATGCCGCCTCCCGCCAGCGTTGCTGCGCCAGCAATGGCAAGGTAACGCCGTTTCTGGCCTCCAGCGATTTCTGATTTTTGGCAATGGCGCGCCCGTAAAAATCCACAGACTCGTTATAACGCCCCTGCAGATAGGAGAGCCAGCCGCGCCGCATCAAGGCGAAATCAGCCTCCCCGCTGCCGTTTATGCTCTCCAGCGCCGCCGAAGCCTCGGCATATTTCCCCGCCGCCTCCAGCCGGTAAGATTTCTGCCAGGGTGATTCATCCGCCCAGGCAAAGGAAACTGCCACCATAAGAAAGAATACTGCCAGCCATGCCTTCATCGTAAATCCCCTCCCTTACCATTTGCCAGCCAACCAGATATAACCAGAGGTCAGGCTGTAGTCGTCGGCAAGAGTGGCGTTGCGGTAGTTGTCACGGCTCAGCATGGCAAGCATCGACAGGCTCTTGCCCAGTTTCCATTCACCGCCCAGGCTCACCCCGCCGCGCTGGACATCGGAAAGATTGGCCACCGCGCCCGCATCATGATCCACAGCGTAGATACGTTCGCCAACCAGCCCGCTCAATCGCACATTATCAAGGCCAAGCGGTTTATTGGCGCCAAACCAGTGGGTCAGCTTGGCCTCCAGCGCGTAAGTCGAAGTTTCACCCTGGGCGCGGGCGGCATTTGAGGGATCGATAACCCAGCCGCGCAACTGCACCCAGTCTGCGCCCTCATTCAAGGCAAAGCCAACGGTCGGGGTCCACTGGTTAACCTCCAGGTCGTTGCGGTAGTTGGAACGCGCATAGCCAAGGTCAAAATAACGGCGCTTGTCAAAGGAGAGGTAAGAGACCTGCGGGGCGTAAGCCTTTACGCCATCGGTATCGTTCGTGGCATCGTCATTGTTGATCAGATGAACATCCATGCGCCCGGTGAGGCGTCCGGCCACCCCGTCCGGGGTAAAATTAAGCTTGCCGCTGGCAAACAGGGCGTTCTGGCCGATATCCTCGCTGCCTGTATTCATCTTGATGTCTGTTCTGTTCAGCCCCAGCGTGAAGCCGCCTCGTTCCAGGTAATCTGAGGAAAGCACGGCCCCAAAGCCCGTGACCTGGTCGCGTTGCGTCGAGCCGCTGTAGCTGCCGTAAACAGCCTGAGCGCCGGCAGTGGTGCTCCATTCACCAGCGGCCCAGACAGGCGCGGCAAGGGCCGCAGTCAGGATTGCGGCGTTGAGAGTGGCAATAAGATAAGTCCGTTTCATGTGTTTTCTCCTCCTGTGTTGTTGACAAGTTTTTCTATGTTGTTGTTATTCAAGACAGCATTTTTCCAGGCGGGGATGCCCTCGTCAGCGCTCTGACCAACGGCGGCAAGCCGCATTTCCCGCGACCAGCCACCTGTTTTGGCCGCAATCCGGATGATTCCCCCTTCGGGCATAACTACGGCGACGGTTGCCAGCGTCGTACGCCAGCCTGGAACAGGGCTGAGAACATGGCTGGCGGATTGCCGCCATGCCATCGCTGTTTCGTGCCAGGTCCGGCTGTAAGCAGAATCAAGGACAGCGCCAAGTGGCCGGGTCAGCCCCAACCATCCCCGCATCGCGGGCCTGGCTGGGAATAATCGCGCCGGTGGCGCGTCACGCCAATGCCGGGTATCGGTCATCGGAGTCAGCCCGGCGGCGAGCAGCAGCAAGTCAAGCCAGGGATCGGCAGGGCCGCTGCGGTCAAAGAAAGCCAGCATCGCCCCGGTATGGACAAAAGCGGCGCTGGCCCCGCTCGTTGCGGTAAGCCGTGTCTGACCAGCCAGGGTGATTTT
>Ga0208863_1000858_pt1 | contig 23551 bp, 22 predicted proteins | sample RifOxyD3_FD_184040 | JGI IMG/M metagenome (GOLD analysis project Ga0208863, IMG submission 184040) | Soil microbial communities from Rifle, Colorado - Rifle Oxygen_injection D3 (SPAdes) | ecosystem: Environmental > Terrestrial > Deep subsurface > Rock core/Sediment | place: Rifle, Colorado...
ACAGGGATAATACAAAAAAATATGAACAAAGCAGTTCTCGCTCAAAAGATTGCTGAAAAAGTAGGCGTCTCAAAAAAAGAAGCTGAAAACATGTTGGCAGCTTTTGTGGAAATTACAGTAGCTACATTAAAATCCGGTGACGAAGTAACAATATCTGGTTTTGGTGCCTTTAGTGCCAAAGTACGTGCTGGACGTGTTGGTGTCAATCCACAAAATCCAACAGAAAAAATTCAAATCCCTTCTGTGACTGTACCAAAGTTTAAAGCAGGAAAAGGATTGAAAGATGCTTTGAAAAAATAAAATTTTTCATAAAAACACAAGAACATTAAAACATAAAAACAAAACCGAGTGATTAGCTCGGTTTTTTTATTTTAATATTTTTTAATTAAGATACATAATTTTCAGCTCCACAGTGTGGACAAAAAACTTTCTTTTTAGTGCCATAGCCCCCAGTAATCATTGTGGCTGTATTATTTTGATCTTTATATTGAAATCCTTTACCACATCCAAAACAAATCATTGATTTGATAGGGTCATTCAGACCATAAACACCATACAAAGAACCTATATCTGACATTGCTTCAGGAATTGTATATGAACTAAGAGATAATTTATTTTTGTTTAATTCATCAATATTTTTCTCTAACCTCTCTATTTCTTTTTTATTTTCTTTATCCACACCTCGTAATTTAGTTTTATATTCTGCAATTAATTTATTGAAAGAATCTTCATATTCTTTAGCTCTTTTTTCTCTTTGTTTTGAAAGTTCATTTTCTTTTTCACTTCTTTCTTTTATTATTCCCATTTGTGCTTCAATATTTTCTTCTTGTTTTTTGAAAAACTCTTCACTTCTTTTCTTTTGATCGCTACTATTCTTCCACAGCAAAAATGAAACAACAATTGCTACTATTGCAATTATTATTGCTAACAAACCAATCATCAAACCATAAGGATTAGTCCACAAATTAAGTTGCTGATTAGTTTTTTCTAATATATCAGCATAATTACTTAACATTATTTGATAAGGATCCACACCTTGTATTAATGTACTCGTTACATCCATATATTTCATTTTTAAAATTACTTAGACTTTTTTACTTTCGACTTTATAGACTTTACAGACTTTTGACTCTTCCCCGTTTTCTCTCTCGCCTTCAACTCCCTCACTTCATCCCTCAAAATCGCAGCCAACTCAAATTCAAGTTTAGTCGCCGCTTCCCGCATCTTGAATTCTTTTTCTTTGATAATCTCTTTGAGAGGTCTAGCATCGCCCATGATATCAAGATTCAAAATACTACCACCTCTACGATTTATTTTTGTTTTAGTATTTTTGACACTAGTACTAGTCAACCCAAATTCTTCTAGAATATTTCTAATATTTTTCTCAATAGTTTTTGGAGTGATGTTGTGCTCTTTGTTGTAAGCAAGCTGAATCTCACGACGTCTCTTGGTCTCAGAAACAGCCCTATCAATCGATTTCGTCATCTCATCGGCATACATTACTACTTGCCCATTGACATTGCGGGCAGCACGACCAATCGTCTGTACTAGACTAGTCTCATTACGAAGGAAACCTTCTTTGTCAGCATCAAGAATAGCTACAAGTGAAACTTCTGGAATGTCTAGACCTTCACGAAGCAAATTGACACCGACGATGACATCTATCTCACCTTTACGCAGTTTGGTAATAATATCAATACGCTCTATAGTCTTGATATCACTATGCAAATATTCTACTTTTATTTTTTGTTCTTTTAGATAATCTGACAAATCTTCGGCCATACGTTTGGTCAGTGTCGTAACCAAAGCACGTTCTCCTTTCTTAACTCTATCTTGAATACGCTCGATGACGTCATCAATTTGAGACCGAGAAACTCCTCCCCTCGTAGGGGAGGTTGGGTGGGGTTCATCGTAAGATACAACGTTTTTATTTGCTTGCAGACCCCCTCTAACTCCCCCTACTAGGGGGAGAACCTTACCACCAGTCACCGGACAAATAACAATTTCAGGATCAATAAGACCAGTCGGACGGACAATTTGTTCGACGACCTGACCACTTTGTTCAATCTCAAAAACAGAAGGTGTAGCTGACACAAAAATAGTTTTTTGAATTCTTTGACTAAACTCATCGAACATCAAAGGACGATTGTCTAGCGCACTTGGCAAACGGAAACCATGCTCTACCAGATTTTCTTTACGAGCACGGTCACCTGCATACATACCACGAATTTGTGGGAGAGTGACGTGTGATTCATCTATAATAGTGAGAAAGCCCTTGTTTTTGGCAACGTCAACACCTCTCCTATTAGGAGAGGTCGACTGGGACGACGCAGTCCCAGCGGGTGAGGTCCCGGCTGCATATTTGAAATAATCAATCAATGTAAAAGCCGGCTCCCCTTCTTTGCGTCCGTCGAAATGACGAGAATAATTTTCAATACCATTACAATAACCAACTTCTTTGATCATTTCCAAATCATATTTTACTTTACGTTTCAATCTTTCATATTCAAGAGCTTTGCCTTGTTTTTTGAAAGTATTCAATCTGTCTTCGAGTTCACTCGAAATAGTTTGAAAAGCCTGATTTTGTTCTTCTTCATTTATCACATAATGTTTGGCTGGAAAAAACCAAGCATCATTACTATTCGCTTTCACATTGCGTGTAATTGGATCCACAATTTCTATCAAATCAATCTTATCACTAATCTCAAAACGATAAATCAATTCTTCATTGACTGGCATAATCTCAAAAACTTGCCCACGCATACGAAATTGTCCGCGTTTTAACTCTGTGTCATTGCGGTCAAACTGCATAGAAATAAGTTTTTCGAGCATACCTCGTCTATCTAGACTTTGTCCGACTTCAAGATGCAAAACAGTTTTTTCATAATCGAGAGGATTGCCAAGATTGTAAATAGCCGAAACTGAAGCGACGACAATCACGTCATTGCGAGTAATCAAAGCTTGGGTGCAAGCATGGCGAAGTCTATCTATTTCTTCATTTATCTGAGCTTCTTTTTCAATATAAGTATCACTACCTGGCATGTAAGCTTCTGGCTGATAATAATCATAATATGACACAAAATATTCTACCGCATTGTTCGGGAAAAATTCACGAAATTCATTACAAAGCTGAGCTGCCAAAGTCTTGTTGTGAGCAATGACAAGAGTCGGCATCTGCACTTTTTCAATCACGTTGGCAACTGTGAAAGTTTTGCCAGATCCTGTCACACCAAGTAATGTTTGATTTTTGTAATCTTTGTCCAAACCTAAAACAAGCTCTTTGATAGCTTCGGGTTGCGAACCGGCGGGTTTGTAGGAGGATTTTAGTTTGAATTGCATAAAAAAAGCTTGAAAGGCCAGAAAAGCCAAAAAGGCTTTTAATAAACTAATATTAACTTAAATTTAGATAAAAATCAAATAAAAAAGCAATCTTTTAATATAAAGATTGCCTTTTAAGCATTTTAAGCTTTTTGTGCCTTTCAGGCCTTTTACACCTCCACCACCTCATCATACTTAGCAATATGAGCTTCTTTTTTCAAATCACTTTTTATTTTATCTGCAAAAGTAGTCAAAGCCTTACCTTCACCATGCACACAAAAAACTTTTTTGACTTTTTTTCCAGTGCCGAGCCACTTCAATAATTTGACTTGATCACCATGAGCTGACAGCGCACCAATAGCCTTGATAGTACACTTCACATCAATATATTCACCCATCACGTTCACTCTCTTTTCACCATCATACAATCTTCTACCCAAAGTACCATGTGCCTGATAACCAACGATAATAAGAGTAGAGTGTGGATCTGACAAATACCTGATAGCATGATGCAATATTCTACCACCATTCATCATTCCTGCACCAGCAATTACCATTTTTGCACCAATAACATGATTTATTTTTTGAGATTCACGTTTACTATAAGTGACTTGAAGTTGTGGAAAATTTAAGAAATCATCACCCTCTTTATACAATTTTTTGGCATTATCATCATAATATTCATTATACTTTTTGTAAACTTTGGTAGCATCTATTGCCAAAGGACTATCCAAAAAAATAGGAATATGTGGCAAATTGTGATCATATTCACTAAGCTCATTCAATTCATACAAAAATTCTTGAGTTCGTTCAAGAGAAAAAGCAGGAACCATGATAGTACCACCTTTCCCAGCACCTTCTTTTAGCAAATTGGCAATAATACTTTTTCTGACATCAACACTCTCGTGGATACGATCACCATAAGTAGATTCACAAACAACGAAGTCCACATCAGAACTCAAACTTTCAGTATCTTTCAAAATTGGCACATTTTCGTTGCCAATATCACCAGAAAAAGCAATTTTTTTACCATCAACGGTAATTTCGATAAAGGCTGAACCAAAAATATGTCCAGCATCTTTCCAAATTGCTTTGACACCATGACCCAAATCTAATTCTTCATGATAGTCTAGACCATGACAAAGAGCTTGAGCTTCGGCAATATCTGTTTCTTCAAACAATATTGGATAACCAAATTTACGATTATCATAAGACATAATATTGTAAGCATCATACCAAATAAGTGGCATAATATCACAAGTAGCTTTAGTAGCATAAATTTTTCCCCCAAAACCTTCTTTGACCAATTTTGGAATACGTCCAATATGATCTAGATGCCCATGAGTGACCAGTAAAACATCAATAGTTTTTGGGTCAAAAGGAAACTCATCATGATTACGACCCTCATTAAAATCTCCACCCTGAAACATCCCGCAATCAATGAGTATCTTCATTTTGCCCGTGTCCAAAAGATGACAAGAACCTGTAACGCCCTCGTCGGCTCCACTAAAATGTATTTTCATAATTTTGTTATTTATGGATACGAAATACGAAAAGTACGAACATACGAAAATTTCGTAATTTCGTAACTTTCGTATTTCGTATCCTAAGAAACTATTATAATAATACCAAAATAAAAGCTACTATACAAATCAAGGATTTTTTGCTATAATGCTCACAACAAATATGCGTCAAGAAATCGATAAAATCAAAATAAAAGAACCTCCAATCGAAGAACTTAGTAAGCAAAGATCTTGTCTAAAATCTACCTGTGCTGGCGGTTGTGGTTGTTTTACGATACTTTTTATAATTTCTATATTACTATTGAAGTTTGCTTTTGGTCCAAGCACCAAAGAATTGAAGGATTTACCAGAAAGTTTTACAACAAAAATTCATATTTATGATGCAAGTAATGTCGAAAAAATTACACAAACTTCTGGTAAAGAAAAAAGTAAAAAGATAGAAAGAGCTGCTTTTTTACCAAAATTAGTATTATCACCTTTCATTATTTATTTTGATAAAGACTTCAAATATATTCCAAGAACAAAACCCGAAAATGAAGAAATGACCAACATAGATAAACTAATTGCTTTTATGCAAAAACCTTTATCTGATGAAAGAGATACCTACAAAATAGAATGGATTGAACTTGATGCAACGCAAGATTTCTTACTGGAATATTATCAAACAGAATTAAAGAAAAAAGGATTTGAAATAGAACAAGAAAGTCACAACAAAAATATCAAAGAATTTGTTTTTTCAGCAAAAGATGAGCACGTAGATGGTGTCGTCTACACAATAGATAGTCCAGAAACAAAATATACTGACTATTTATCTATCACAGTAAATCTACCTAGCGAATAGTATAATTAAATACATAAAAATTGGATACTAAATAATATCAAAAAACATGTCAGTCAAACAAATAAAACAATCAGGTCTTACCTGGACAAATATCAGTACTGTCAATGATGAGGCTTTGCAATTTTTGAAAGAAAATTTTAAATTTCATCATCTTGATATTGCTGACATCAAAAGTGAAAGCCAAAATCCAAAACTTGATACTTACAAAGATTATATTTTTTTAGTTGTACATTTTCCTCAATGGAAAGTTGGAAACAAAAAAATCTTAGCTCATGAAATAGATATTTTCATAGGACCAAACTCTTTGATTACTATCCAACATGGCAAAAATAAAGATATCAAAGATTTTTTCTATAGATCAATGAATAATCGTAAAACTAGAAACGAATGGATAAACAAAAGTCCTGGATATCTACTTTATAAAATATTAGATGAATTATTTAGCCAAAGTAGAATAATGATTGATTTTCTTGGCAAACAAATTTCTATACTTGAAAATAAAATATTTGATAATAAACCAGATGGTGACATTATACGTGAATTAGCAATTCACCGAAGAAATGTTTTGAATCTAAAAAGAATCTTAGATCCACAAAGATTTCTAATAGCATCTTTGTCAAACATTAGAAAACCATTTTTGGATGAATCTTTGAGTATTTACTTCGACGATATCAAAGATTATTTAGACAAATTATGGGTAATTGTAGATACTTACAAAGAAACTTTGGACGGTTTACACATTACAGTAGAATCTTTGATAAACCAAAAAACCAACAAAATAATTACCTTACTTACGGTTATCTCTGTTTCTTTGCTACCTTTGACACTACTATCAGGTATTTATGGTATGAATATCGAAGGTTTACCTTATGCCCACAGCCCAGCTTTTGTTTGGGGACTTTTTGGAGCTATTGCATTTTTCATATTATTATTGATTTTTATTATGAGAAAGAAGAAGCTTCTATAAGCCAAAGTTCATTCAACATATAGAATACGAAATACGAAAAGTACGAACATACGAAAGTTTCGTAATTTCGTATTTCGTATCCTACTCAAATAAAACATTATTCAATGCTCAAAAACATTTTAAGTAAAAAATCTCATACTATCACAGGCGCAGCCATTGTCATTGGTGCTGCGTCTTTTATAAGTAAAATGATAGCACTTGCACGCGACCGCATTTTCGCTCATTATTTTGGTGCGGGCGATGTCATGGATGCCTACTATGCTGCTTTCAAAATTCCTGATTTAGTCTTCAATCTTTTGATTGTAGGAGCTCTGTCTGCCGGCTTCATTCCAGTATTTATAGATCTTATAAATAAAGACAAAAAAGAAGCTTGGAAAGTAACTAATTCCATGATAAATATTTTGGGAATTTTACTCATAGTCACGAGTACTATCTTAATAATTTTTACACCACAATTTTTAAAATTATTGGTTCCTGGTTTTTCTGGTGAAAAATTAACACTTGCGATAACACTAAGTAGAATAATGTTTATAAGTCCAATCTTGCTTGGTATTAGTAGTATTGTCAGTGGCGTATTACAATCTTTCAAAGCTTTTCTTATCTATTCCTTGTCCCCTATCATGTACAATTTGGGTATAATCATTGGTGCTTTATTTCTTGTCCCAATTTTTGGCAATCAAGGTTTAGCTATGGGTGTCGTCTTGGGAGCTTTGTTTCATCTACTCATTCAAATTCCTTCGTTTATCCAACATGGTTTCAAATACCAAAGGATTGCTGATTGGAAAAATAAAAATGTCCGAAAAATTTTCAAACTGATGTTACCACGAAGCTTAGGTATGGCTACTAGCCAAATAAATTTTTTAGCTATCACTATTATTGCTTCCACACTTACTTCTGGGAGCTTAGCTATATTCAATTTTGCAGACAATATCCAATCAGTGCCTACTAGCATTATTGGTTTTTCTTTTGCAATTGCACTATTCCCCACACTATCACAACTAGCTAGTTTGAATGAAAACAAAAAAATAATAAAACACATTTCTGAAACAACAAAACAGATTTTATTTTTAATAATTCCGATTACAGTAATAATGTTTCTTTTACGTGCTCAAATAGTTCGTCTGATACTTGGCACAGGACAATTTGACTGGGAAGCCACAACTCTCACTTTCAATGCTATAGGCATCTTTGCTATTTCTTTGTTTGCCCAAAGTCTAATACCAACTTTATCTAGATCTTTTTATGCTTTGCAAGACACAGTGACACCACTTATTACTAGCGTAATATCTGACATTATAAATATTATTGTTGCTATTTATTTATCAAAAGTTTATGGAATATTAGGACTTATTGTTTCTTATTCTTTTAGTCAAATTTTTCAATTTAGTCTTTTGTGGCTCTTACTCCGAAACAAATTAGGTACTTTACACGAATCAAAAATATTTATTTCTATTACCAAAATTCTGATAGCAGGAATAACAATGGCTGTTTTTATCCAGACTTTCAAATATTTAGTTTCAACAGTCGTCAACATGGACAAATTTTGGGGAATATTTCTTCAAATGGGAATTTCTACAACAATAGGTATTCTAATTTACGGCTTCATTTGTCACCAATTGAAACTTAGAGAAATGCGCCTTTTTGCCGAAAGTCTAAAAAAACGTTGGCTCAAGTTGCGTAATGTTCAGACTGATATCACACAATAATTCAATCAATCACTTTGACACATTATCACCTAATCACCCGAACACCTGAACACATTTTAAAATTTTGGCACTTAAAAAACACGATTTTCTCGTGTTTTTTAAGTATGGGACGACAACGCGTAATGCGCGCGTCGTCCCTAGTCTCCCCTTAGCGTGGCGTCACCTCCTTGACGATCAGCTTGCCCTCTCTGAGGGCCTCCGCCAATCGTCTCAATGGAGTATCACGCTTGACGATGGCTTCCGCCATCGTCTTCATATACTCCCCCTGTGGGGCAGTCCCGCAAGAAGAATACTCTGACATAGAACCTCCTTACAAAGGATATATTGATTTAAAATAATCTTTTTGTCAAGCATTGCCAAAAGACAAAAAAACTGCTAATATAGAACAATAAATTTTAAATATAAAAGACACTTTCTCACATAGTCACATTCGTGTAAATTCGTGTTAAAATACGTGTTCCTTATGGAAATAAAAAATACTCGCAACTTCTGCATAATCGCTCACATCGATCACGGTAAGTCCACTTTGGCTGACCGTTTTTTGGAAATTACCAACACCGTTGATAAACGTAAAATGCATGCTCAACTTCTTGACCAAATGGATATTGAACAAGAACGTGGCATCACTATCAAGCTACAACCTGTCAGAATGAAATACAAAGAATTTAATCTGAACCTGATAGATACTCCTGGCCACGTCGACTTCACTTATGAAGTTTCTCGTTCACTTGCTGCTGTCGAAGGTGCAATTCTATTAGTTGACGCTACCCAAGGTGTACAAGCCCAGACAATTGGAAACTTGTATCTAGCAATAGAGCAAAATCTTACAATCATTCCTGTTCTCAACAAAATAGATTTACCAAATGCTGATGTAGAAAAAGTCAGCGAAGAAATTATTCATTTACTCGGTTGTAAAAAAGAAGAAATTTTGGCTTGTTCCGGCAAAACTGGAGAAGGTGTAGAAAATGTTTTACAAGAAGTCATCAAACGTGTTTCTCCACCACAAGAAAACACAGCTCAAACTAGAGCTCTTATTTTTGATTCTTTTTATGATGACTATCGTGGAGTAGTTGCTTCTATCCGTGTCAAAGAAGGTGAACTAAAAAAAGGTGACAAGATTGTTTTCATGGGTACTGAAAAACACGCCGAAATTCTTGACCTAGGTCATTATTCCCCAAATATGAATTCCGATCCCCTTTTAGAAAATGGACAAATTGGTTTTGTGGTGTCAGGACTCAAAGAACTGGGCAATGTCCGTGTTGGTGATACAATTACTCTCGAAAAAAATCCAGCACCAGAACAACTACCTGGCTACAAAGAAGTCAAACCAATGGTCTTTGCTGGTATTTTTCCCCAAGAAGGTGATGACTACAATTCTTTGCGTGAAGCTGTAGATAAATTGAAATTAAGCGATTCCTCTCTTTTTTACGAACCAGAACATTCACAAGCGCTGGGCTTTGGTTTTCGTTGTGGTTTCTTAGGTATGTTACATCTAGAAATTTTTCAAGAAAGAATCTGGCGTGAATTTGGAATAAACATTATTGCAACAGTACCAAGTGTAGCCTATCATGTTTTCAAAACTAAAGGCGACGATATCATTGTCAAAAGTCCTCAAGACTTACCAGAAGTTCAACAAATTGAACATATTGAAGAACCTTGGATGAACGTAGACATTATTACACCAGAAGATTTTATTGGTAACGTCATGGGACTAGTGGCTGAACGCAAAGGTATTTATTCCAATACAGAATATCTTAGTACCGGTCGCGATCAGCGTGCTATGCTTCATTATGAAATACCTTTGGCTTCACTTATCACAGATTTTTATGATAAACTAAAAACTGTAACCAGTGGCTATGCATCTCTCAATTATGAATTCAAAGATTACAGAAAAACAAAAGTAGTAAAATTAGACATATTGATAGCCGATGAACCAGTAGAAGCTCTTTCTACTTTAGTTTGGGATGATGAAGCCTTCAAAATTGGTAAAAAAATTGTAAATTCACTCAAAGACACTTTGCCAAAACAACAATTCGTCATCAAAATTCAAGCTACTATTGGTGGCAAAATTATTGCCGGTGAAAGAATCTCAGCTCTTCGTAAGGATGTTACAGCTAAGTTATACGGTGGAGATGTTACTCGTAAAAGAAAATTATTAGAAAAACAAAAGAAAGGTAAAAAGAAAATGATGAGTATGGGTAAAGGAAAAGTGACTATTCCGACGGAAGCGTATCTTGCTGTACTGAAGAGGTAAATTACATACGGATGTACGAATTCAACTAATTATTTATATGAAAAAAGCTATTGACATAGTATTGTTACCACCAGAAAATATTATGGATTTGAGTATAAAACTCAATAATCAAGCTTTTTTGGATAATAAAGCAGTTGTGAAGTTAGACAAAAAAGATTTTTTACCACATATTAGTTTGCTCATGGGTGTAATTGAAGAAGAAAAATTATCAGAACTAATAGAAAAATTAAAAGAAATTTTAAAAAATTTTGATAAAGTCACAATAGAAATAGAAAAAACCGGCGATAATTGGATTTCTCTAAAAAATACAGAAACGCTACAAAAATTACATGAAAATACTGTTCAAGAATGTGATAATTTCTTAACCCATGATGCCAAAAACGAAAATTTTTTAATTGAAAGAAATGAAATAATTACAAACGATTGTTATCCATGGGTAAACAACTTCCCTACTAATCATAGTTTTGAAAAATACCAACCACATATTACAATTGGTAACCCACTTCCCTACTAATCATAGTTTTGAAAAATACCAACCACATATTACAATTGGTAACCCACTTCCCTACTAATCATAGTTTTGAAAAATACCAACCACATATTACAATTGGTAACCCACAGAATATTTCAAAAAATGACTTACCAAATAATTTTGTAACCAACCAAATTGCAATCTGTCATCTTGGTCGTTATAATACTTGTAGAAAAATTCTTTGGTCAAATAAATAATTAATAAAGCCTCTCAAGCCTTTCTAGCTTTTTAGGCATTTCAAGCCTTTATAACCTATGTACGGAAAAAAAATGAAAGTCCTCTGGACTATAATCTCTATCATTGCTGTTATCGCGATGTTGTTTTTCACTATCATGCCAATTTTTGGTACTTTTTAGTAAAAAAATCCCGAACCCGAGGAACGAGGGGGGGGATCTGTAGATCCTGTGAACTATGCATTTAAAAAAGTCTTTCAGAATCAATTAACTATTTATTAAATAAACACATTAAATTTTAGGAAAGATCCCTCGTCATGCTTCGCCGACTTCGGGATTATTGTGAACTATGCAAAAAGTCTGGAAAATACTCGAATCCCCTCCTCAATCTTTTTTTGAAGAATTTCCCGAATTACCAAAAGTCGTAACTTCTTTGTTGTACCACAGAAACATGCGTACTCAAAAAGATATAGACGAATTTTTGAATCCAGATTACAGTCAAGATATTCATGATCCTTATCTTTTCAAGGACATGAAAAAAACTGTCAAAAGAATAATGAAAGCAATAGACAAAAACGAAAAAATAATTGTCTATGGTGATTACGATGCTGATGGAGTTTCAGCTTCTGTTATTCTTGTTTCTACTATTCAAGCCATGGGCTATGATAATGTTGACGCTTTCCTCCCCCATCGTGAAACTGATGGTTACGGACTAAACAATCGTGCGATAAAAGAATTGAAAGATGAAGGTGCCAAACTTATCATCACTTGTGATTGTGGAATTAGTAATACCAAAGAAGTTGACTTTGCCAACGAACAAAAGGTGGATGTGATTATTACTGATCATCACACTATTCCTCCACAACTACCAAAAGCTTTTGCCATAATTCATCCGAAGATTTCTACAGAAACTTATCCTGACAAAAATTTGTCTGGTGGTGGTGTGGCTTTCAAACTAATGCAAGCCTTGCTTATCAAACACAAAGAAAAACATGAATTACTAGCTAATGGCGAAAAACATGAAGCTCACGAAAAATGGTTACTAGATATGGTAGCTGTTTCTAGCGTGGCTGACATGGTACCACTTATTGGAGAATCTCGTACTTTGACCAAATATGGATTACTCGTTTTGAACAAAACCAAAAGAATCGGCATGCAAAAACTTTTGATGGAAGCTCGCATCATAGAACAAGATGGCAGTATGAAAAAAAATCTTGATGCCTACACTATTGGTTTTCAAATTGCTCCAAGAATAAATGCTGCTGGCAGAATAAAACATGCCAATGTTGCCTACAATCTCATGATGACCGATAGAGCTACTGACGCCGTGGATTTAGCTTTTGAACTTGATCAAAACAACAAAGAACGTAGAGAAATTACCGAAGAATTACTAAAAAAAGCAATTGAACAGGTAGAAAAAGACCAAAAAGACAAACCTGTACTTTTTGTTGTAGGCAAAGATTGGCCAGGTGGCTTAGTCGGACTTATTGCCGGCAGAATCGTCCAACAATACTACAAACCAACTCTAGTCATGTCTGAAAGTGAAACAGAAATAATGGGTTCTGGACGAAGTATTGAAGGATTCAATATTATAGAAACTTTTCAAGCAAAACCAGAATTGTTTCTTAAATATGGTGGACACCCAATGGCTTGTGGCTTTACTCTAGCCAACAAAGAAAAATTGGAAGATTTCAAAGCACATCTAATAGAGTGCTACAACGAAAAAACCAAAGATTTAGACATGCGTTCTACTATCAAGATTGACGCAGAACTCCGACTCAGTGAAGTTGATTGGGAACTCTTTGATTTACTCGATCAATTCAAACCTTTTGGAATGAACAACGACAGACCAAAATATCTAGCTCGCGAGGTGGAAATTTTTGATATGACCACAGTCGGTAAAGAAGCCAAACACTTGAAACTGACAGTCAAACAAGACAACAAAATTCGCAAAACAATTGGCTGGAGTCTCTGCGACAAAACTGGCGAAATTAACTGGTGTAAAATTTTGCGAATTGGTGATAAAATAGATATAGTGTTTGAAATAGATTTGAATGAATGGAATGGGAACCGCGAACTTCAGCTTACAATTATCGATTTAAAAAAAACAGGAAAATAGCAATAAATAAAATCTACTTTTTTTGTTTCATTGCCCCACTGTTCCACTGACAAATTATCTTAGTGATTGACAATGGGACAATGAGGCAATAGGGCAATGTAAAAAATTAAATAGTAAATTAACTATTATCAATAATAATACTAATTCTATGAAATTACATATATACACCGACGGTGGTTCACGTGGTAATCCAGGGCCATCCGCCACAGGCATTGTAATCAAAAATGAAGAAGGACAAAATGTCGCCAACTATGGTGAATATTTAGGCAAACAAACAAATAACTATGCTGAATACATGGCTATTATTTCTGGCCTAAAAAAAGCTAAAGAGTTAGGCGCTGATGAAGTAGATTGTATAGTTGACAGCAAGCTTGTTTGCGAACAACTAAATAGACATTGGAAAGTAAAAGAACCAACCATCCAAAAACTTTTTATCAAAGCTTGGAACGAAATGCAACAATTCAAAAAAGTTACTATCAAACATATTTTGCGTGCAGGCAACAAAGAAGCTGACGCAGAGGTGAATAACGTTCTTGATTCACATAACGCATAACACGTAACAAAATTATGATAATAGAAAAAAATACAATAGGAGAAGTCTGGCTAGAAGCCACAAAATATATTTTGAAAAATGGTAAAAAAATAAATTATCGTGAAACAGAACTTCTAGAAGTTTTAAATTTGCAATTAATAATAAATGAACCCAATGCAAATGATGAAATAGTTGAGAAATACGGTGATAAAGATGTTTTGGAATACATGCGAAAAAATTTTGAAACAGATGAAAATGTTGGTTTTGGATATACTTATAAACAAAGATTTTTTGATTATCAAGGAACAAATCAAATAGAACATTCTTTTATAAACTTACAAAAAAGAGAAAATTCTATGGATGCTATTTTTTCTACTTTAATTCCAAAAGAGGATGTAACACACGTGCCATGTTTGGCAATGTTACAATATATTGTAAGAGATGAGACACTTATAATCATAGCTACTTTCAAAAGCCAAGATATTGGTAAAAAATCTTACGCAGATTATATTGAAATCACAAAATTATTTGAACCAATAAAAGAAAAACTAGGTCTGCAAAAAATGAAAATAATCGCCAATATTACTTCTGCACATATTTATAAAGATGATATTAAAAAAATAAAAAATATAATATGAAAAGTATCTTCATAATTCTCGGGTACGGCATACCAAAAGATATTTTCACAGATGAAAATTATAATATTTATTTGAAATCAGTTTTCAACAAAATTTACGATCAAGTAATAACCAACAAAATTGAAAAACCTCTAATTATTTGTAGTGGAGGACCAACTGATGTAGTCTCTCCTTTTCGTCGTACCGAAGCTGGAGAAATGGTTAAATTTTTAAAAAAATTAAGTAAGAAAAAATATCTAAAAGACATTACAAAAGATTGGGAATTTGTCGCTGACATACAAGCACTCTCCACTCTAGAAAATTTTTTAAATTGCAAAGAAATAATTAAAAACAAAAAAATAAACAAAGCTAATATTTATATTTTTGGTGAACACACGAGAAACAAAAGACTAAAAATTTTGGCAAGCAAAATCTTTGATAAAAATTTTAATACCCAGATAATTACCATTGATTTTGATACGTCTTTAAATCGTTACCTCGATCCAAAATTTATACAGAAAAAAGAAACAGAAGCACAAAAAATAGATTTAAAATGTCTGAAATCAGGTGAAGAACTACAAAAAAATCATGAGGTTTTGATAGACAAAATAAAATTCCTAAGAAAATTTCCACCAGAAAAGCAGGCAGACGCTATAAAAAAATATTGGGATAAAAGATTAAAAGGAAAATAAAACAAAAAAACTCCGTTAATCACGGAGTTTTAAATTAGTTCAAATCAGTTAAATTCGTTTAATCTGTGTTCTATTTAAACTACACAATCTAATAGAACACGAATCTAACGAATTAGACGAATTCAAACGAATAATCATTTAGAAAATTACAACTCACTAGACAATTCTTCAAGCAACTTCTTCGCTTTTCTACTCACCTTCTTCGGCACATCAATAATCACTGTCACGTATTGATCCCCTCTACCACTACGTTGTAATTTTGGTACACCAAGCGCTTTCAATTTGAATTTTTGTCCGGAAGTTGTACCTTCTGGAATTACCAATTTTTTCTTACCTTCGAGAGTTTCTATTTCTACTTTGTCGCCAAGTACAGCTTGCGGATAAGAAATAACAATATTAGTAAAGATATCAAAACCTTCTCTTTCATAACCTTTTTCACTACGCACATGCACACGTACATACAAATCACCTGCCACACTACCTACTCCAGCACTTTCACCTTTGCCAGTAAGACGAATCATTTCACCATCAGCGATACCAGCTGGAATTTTTACTTTATATTTTGATTCAGTGCGTGTAATGCCTTTGCCATTACAATGTTTACAAACTTTCTTTGGAATTTGACCAGCACCCTGACAACGTTGGCAAGTAACTACAGTCTGCATAGCACCTAATATTGTCTGTTGCACACGTTTTACTTGACCTTGACCACGACATTCACTACAAGTTTCTGTACCAGAACCAGGTTCAGCACCACTTCCACTACATACATCACAAGCATTATTTTTTGTTAATCGGATTTCTTTTTCTATCCCAAAAATAGCTTCACGAAACTCTAGTTCGACACTAACTTGAATATCACTACCTTTGGCTTGTCTAGAAGACCTTCTACCACCTCCGCCAAAAATATCACCAAAGATATCACCCAAATCAATCCCATCGAACCCAGCTCCACCGAAACCACCACCTTGACCTCTAGCAGAGTTCATGAAGTCGTTCCAATTCATACCACCACCAAAACCGCCCTGCTGTTCGAAATCAGAGCCGTATTGATCGTATTGTGCACGCTTGGTATCGTCACCTAAGATTTGAAAAGCTTCATTTATTTCTTTGAATTTTTCTTCGTTACCAGTCTTTTTATCAGGATGATGTTCGTGAGCTAGTTTACGAAAAGCTTTTTTGATTTCGTCTTTGTTTGCGCTTTTGTCGACACCGAGAATTTTGTAATAGTCTTTGGACATAGTTTTTATAAATTTTCTAATGCCACACTTCTGGCTCTTTTATTAATTATTCTTTCTATATTTTTTTGAGGAAAACCTAAATAAATTCCATCTTCCATATCAGATCCTGAAAATAGCATTTCATCCATATTTAAATAATCTCTAACAGCTTTACTTCCATAATTTATACCACCGCTAATTTTAGTTGGTTTAGCACCTTCTTTTATCATAATTGCAAAAATATCATTCGCCATTTCCATAAAATATTCTTCTAATTCTTTGCCATTCAAAACTCTACGTCTCAAATCTTCAACTTCTAACTCATCTAAAATATAATCATAACCATCACTTACATTTTGTCCAGGCTTCAATTCCTTTTCCATTTCTGAAAAAATTGCTTTAGCCAATTGATATATTTTTTTTGGTAATAAACGTACATCAACTGGATAATTTTCAATTTTGTCAGAACCTGGAATCTTAAAAGCGATAGAAGTGATAACTTCAACAGTTATTTCTGGGTTCATTCCTCCATTAAAAGGCGCCAAATAATCATCACTATACCCACCTTCTGGAACATAGATTCTTTTCATAGCCATTGAACGTAAATAGTTTCTAGTCAACAATAAAAAAGTATTTATTACTTCAGCTTTAGCATTATCTAAAGTCTCAGGTTTGTTCATAGGTTCAGCCCTCCAATAAGAACCAAAACCTTGATCTTTGCCATAGTCAGAATTTTTCACATATCTATAAGGCATTGTATCTATAGCTACACCAAAACAATCCAAAGGAACTTTTATTGCTTGCAATTTTGCTCTAGAAATATCTTGTGTATGACCACGTCCTTTTTTATCAATAAAATTAGGAGCAAAATTATCGTCATATTTTTTATGAGTTTCTCTTTCTCTTGCATCCGGAACAGATTCTGTTCTAACATCTTCAAAACCTAATTTTTCCAAACCTTCTTTACGAAAAGAAGAAGTAGATGCCAAATACACAGGATTTTTCTTCCATTCTTTTATAATTCTTTCCGTTTCAATTTGTAATTGTTGTTCGTAAGATGATTCTGGAGAAGACATAAAATTATTTAACAGGAAACCCGTGAATAGTCTCAGGTTCACTTGATTCTTTTACTTCTCCAAAACTTTCTTCATATCTACGCAAATTTTCTTGCATAGCTTTGATCATTCTTTTGTAATGTCCTGGACTCATGATTATTCTAGAATTAAGCGTGCCAGCTGGTGGCAAAATTGTCATGAAATCAAGCACAAATTCTTCTCTATTGTGAGAAATTTGCGCCATATTAGAATATTTTCCAGCCAAGACTTCGTCTGTGACCTTTATTTGAATTCCTTTATTTTCGTTTTGTGGTTGTGGATTGTCCATAAATTTTTTGTTAAAATAAATTATTTTCTGCCACTACCATTTGGGTTTGTTTCTGGATCAGTTGGTTTTCTTCTTTCTGAAAGTTTTATTACTTCAGCTTTTCCATCTTTTTTTTCACCTTTAGAACCAAAAACGTCCTCCAAACCTTCTAACATTCCTGCCATATCACCAATACCATCTCTTTCAATCTCAGCTCTCATTTCTCTCACAAATTCTCTAACTTCTTCTGATTCTTTTTCAACATACGACAACAAAGTAAAAATAAATTCTTGAATTTTTAATGTTTCACTTATATGTGATTCAATAGCTAATAAATTTTTATCTAATTCTTGCAAATTTTCTATATTAAAAATAGAAAAAACTTTTTCCATTACTTTTTTTATTTCTAAATAAAAATTTTTGTCCAAATCTTCTGGAACACTTTCTTCACTATTGTAAATTTGTTCAGAAACAATATTTAAATATGTAGATGATGTTTCTTTATTATTACCAAAAAATTTTTCTGCAAAATATTTTTCAAAAAAATCTTCACAACCTTTCATCAAAACACCTTTTAAATCATCGAAAGTCACATCATCCAATTTTCCCTCTGGTATAACTTTCAAAAAAGAAGATTTCATTCCATTCATATAAAAATATTAAAATTAAAAATTTCTAAACATATACATTTTACTCCAATATCTTCAATTAAACAAACCATTTGCCCCATCCAAATTAGGACAGGGCAACTTCGTCTATTCAATTAGAAAGTATTTCTTAAAGTTTAGGTATAGCGCATTTACACAAAACCCCTCCTAGCCTCCCCTACTAGGGGAGGAACTTGCTGAATCTGCTGTGTTTGCTGATTCTGCTAGATTTGCTTATTTCTTATCATCCACCACTTCACCCTCAACAGAATCACCTTCATCCTTTCCGACCGAGTCGGATCCGCCTTGGGTGGACTTTTCACTTGAATCACCTTCCGCGTTTGTCTGCGCATTGTCCGCGTTATTCTGCGTCTGAGCTTGCTCAGCCTGATACATCTTCACACCAATAGCTTGTGCTGCAGTAGACAATTCTTCAGAAACTTTTTTGATTTCTTCAATATCATCTTTTTCTTTTACTTCTTTCATCTTAGCTAATGCATCATTTACTTTTTGTTTTTCTTCTTCTGTCACTTCAATCTTTCCACCCGAGGCGGATCCGCCTTGGGCGGACTTTTCTTCTATATCTTTCATCATTTTTTCTGTGGTGTAAACCATAGTGTCAGCTGTATTTTTGATATCAATCATTTCACGTTTTTTCTTATCTTCATCAGCGTGAGCTTCAGCATCTTTTTTCATCTTTTCGATTTCTTCATCAGAAAGTCCAGAAGAAGCTTCAATACGAATTGATTGTTCTTTACCAGTTCCTTTATCTTTGGCAGATACTTGCAACACACCATTAGCATCAATATCAAATTTTACTTCAATTTGTGGAACACCACGTGGAGCTGGTGGAATACCATCAAGCATAAATCTTCCAAGAGCTTTGTTGTCTACTGCCATTTCACGTTCACCTTGCAAAACATGGATTTCTACACTTGGCTGATTGTCAGCTGCGGTAGAGAATACTTGAGTTTTACTTGTTGGAATAGTTGTATTTCTATCAATTAATTTGGTACAAACTCCACCAAGAGTTTCGAGCCCTAGTGAAAGTGGTGTGACATCTAAAAGTAAAATTTCTTTGCCCAAGTCACCTTGCAATTGTCCAGCTTGGATAGCAGCACCAACAGCAACGACTTCGTCTGGATTGACAGTAATGTTTGGTTTTTTGCCAAAGAATTTTTCTACACTTTGTTGTACCAAAGGCATACGAGTCATACCACCGACCAAAACTATTTCGTTGATTTCAGATTTTTGCATTTTGGCATCTTCCAAAGCTTTTCTAACAGGTCCCATAGTTTTTTCTACCAAATCAGCAACAAGCTCTTCCAATCTAGCACGACTAAGTTTCAAACTCAAATGTTTTGGACCTTCAGCGCCAGAAGTGATGAAAGGTTCGTTGACCTCAGCATCCACAGTACTTGATAATTCAATTTTTACTTTTTCAGCAGCATCTTTGACACGTTGTAATGACAAAGGATCTTTACTAAGATCTATACCTTCTGTTTTTTTGAATTCTTCTAGAATCCATTCCATAATTTTTTTGTCGAAATCATCACCACCAAGATGAGTATCACCATTAGTTGAAAGTACTTCCACAGTAGATTGTTCACCATCATGAGAAATATCTAGAACTGAAACATCAAAAGTACCACCACCCAAATCATAAACCATGATTTTTTGGTCACCTTTTTTGTCAAAGCCATAAGCAAAAGCAGCTGCTGTTGGTTCATTGATAATACGAGCAACTTTTAGTCCAGCGATTTCACCAGCAGCAATTGTTGCTTGTCTTTGTGAATCGTCGAAATAAGCAGGCACAGTGATTACAGCTTCGGTAATTTTTTCACCAAGCTTTTCTTCAGCATCAGCTTTCAATTTTTGCAAAATCATAGCTGAAATTTCTGGAGGTGTATATTCTTTGTCCCCCATTTTTATTTTCAATTTGTCACCATCTTTGATAATAGTATATGGCGAATGTTCTATAATATCTTTTACTTCTTTATCTTCAAATCTGCGACCAATAAGACGCTTTATTGAATATAAAGTATTATTTGGATTGGTTACAGCTTGACGCTTTGCAAGCTGACCCACAAGACGTTCACTTGTTTTTGACATAGCAACGACAGATGGTGTAGTACGATTTCCTTCTTTATTTTCTAATACTTTTGGCTGACCACCTTCGATGATAGCCATACATGAATTGGTTGTTCCCAAATCGATTCCTAATATTTTTGACATATTGTATATATTAATCTCGAAGCGGAGCGAGAGATCTGTAGACCCTGCGTGCTTTCGGAATGTTTATTTATATTTTTAATTAGTTAATTATTTTTTATTATTATCCATAAGCTCCAATGTTTTTGCAAATATTTTAGCAATTAATGTCGGAATAAAATCAAGCATAATACCACTTTTTCCATATGAACTCCTAATTAATCGAGGTAACCCTTTTACTATTATTTGGTCAATGCCCATTTTTTTTCCTTCACAAATCATTTTTGCAGCATTCTCAATTAATTTATCTCGGGCCTCAAATTCTTTTCTATCAACATCATGAAAATGTGGATCAATTTTTTCTATATATAAGGCTTCATTTGTAGGACCATCTTTTATTGAATGCCACTCAAGTATCCACTCTTTAAATAAATTTTCAAATTCAAATTCGAAATATCTTACAAATTTTTCTTATTCTTCATTTATTATTTCTGACATATATTTTATTTACTTGGATAAATACGATATTCCACTTCATCAAGCTGTTGGCCTCCCATACCAACTTTTTCATATTCGTCTTCTATCACACCACCAATACTTTCTGCTATTTTTCTACTTGCAATGTTTCTTTTATCAACTGGGTAAATGATATATTCATATTTTATATTTTCATCTGCCCATTTTTTTAAACCTTGCAAAGCTTCTCGTCCATATTTGTTACCATGTGAACTTTTCTTAGTCCAAACCCCAAAATGAGGATGAAGAGTATCAATATGATGAAGTCCTGTAATACCTACAAATTCTCCAGAATCTTTTTTCAAAATAGACAAAACAATTTCTTCCCCTTTTTTCATATTCTCTACAGTGCTAGAAATAAAGGTATCGGTTTCTTCTATTTTTTCGGCTGGTTTGGGAACCATATAAGTAACAATCTCTGGAGAAAATTCTTTAAATATATCTTCCCGATATTTTTCTGAAACAGGTATTAGCCTAAGTCTTTCTGTTTCTATTTCAATATTTAATAAATCCATATTATTAAGAATATCTTAACAGCTTAGGATGTTCAGTCCACCACTGCCAGTTAATTAGTGTAATTCGTTTAACATTCGTGTTATTTGTTTTTCTTCACCACTTTCACACTTATTTTTTTTGATTTATTTTCATCTGCTTTTGGGCAAGTAATTTTCAGCACTCCATCTTCAAACTCAGCACTTACATTGTCTTCTTGTACAGGGACAGGTAGGGCTACTTGTCTAAAAAATGAACCACTACGAACTTCTTTACGATAATAGTTTTTTTCATCTATTTCATGTTCTCTTTTACTTTCACCTTCTATAGTGAGAACACCACCTTCGACACTGACTACGACTTGTTCAGGATTCACTCCTGGCAAAGTAGTTTCGACTATGACATCTTTTGTTGTTTGATAAATGTCTACAGCCGGTACAAAAGTTTTTTGATTGAAATCACCATTATGGATAAGAGCAGGAAAATTTCCTACTGTATTTTCCATTTCAGAAAATGGATCTAATAGTCTTGGTAACATATTTTTCTCCGTTCATCCCGAGTCGAGAATACGACGAGGGATCTTTCTTAAGAATAAATTAATTTGTAAAATTTTATATTAAAAACGGATATCACGTCTAAGAAAATTCCTTAAATAAAAACGCTTTTATTTAGAAAACCTGTCTGCCAAAATACCCTTCGTACCTCAGGAATTTCATTCAGGATTAGTGACTTTTAGCAATTATTACCTTAGCCACTTTTATCACTTTTCCTTTCATCATATATCCAACATCGACTTCTTTTAGAATAGTTCCCTCTTCTTCCTCAGAATCTTCTTCACCCAAGGCTTCATGCATTTCTGGATTGAACTTTTCTCCAATAGTTTTTATTTCTTCTATATCAAAGTTTTTTAGCACATCACCAAACTGTTTCATAATGTAACCAACTCCTTCTATCCAATTTTTTATTTTTTTATCATTTTCATTTTCTACATCTAACTCTGGATGATGTGAAAATGCTTTTTTGAAATTGTCATAGACTGGCATAAAATCAGACAACACTTGCAATTCACTCATCTTTACCCACTCACTTTTTTTCTTATCAATTTCGGCTTGCAAATTTTTGTAATCAGCTTGAGCTCTTTGCCAACCTGATTTATATTCTTCTATTTTTTCTTCTAATTCTAATACTTTTTTATTTGTTTTTTTATTTTCTTTTGAAAGCATGTGTTGTTTTACATAATCTTTAACAATAGTTACCACATCATCTCTTTTCAAAATTTCTTCTGGTTGAACCCATTCAAAACTTTCAGCTTCATTATTTAAGACAACATCATTATTAGAAACTATAACCTGAAATCTTCGAGAAACATAATGCGCTTCTGGTTTATAAATAAATTCTGGATCTTTTATCATGTCTATATTATCTACAAACTCTACACTTTTTGCTTTCATACCAACTTCTTCATACAATTCTCGTTCAACAGCTTGCACAGCAGTTTCACCATATTTTATTTTCCCAGCAGGTACAGCATATTTATCATTCCATTTGTGTGATTTCACAAGTAACAATTCACCTTTTTTATTTTCTATATACATTCCAACACTTGGGATAACTTGCATATTTTCCTCAGACATAAATATTTTTAATTAAATTTTTTTAGTAAATAATCTAGCAATGTATAATTGGTAGAATAGTCCATTCTGACTGGACCCAACACCATAAACAAAATATTGTTTTTCAATTTGACACCAACTAGACCACACATACTACCAAAAGGATTTTCTGAACCAACAAAAATTTTTGGTTCAACAATTCCAATCACTTTGTAC
>Ga0208863_1000860_pt1 | contig 23514 bp, 25 predicted proteins | sample RifOxyD3_FD_184040 | JGI IMG/M metagenome (GOLD analysis project Ga0208863, IMG submission 184040) | Soil microbial communities from Rifle, Colorado - Rifle Oxygen_injection D3 (SPAdes) | ecosystem: Environmental > Terrestrial > Deep subsurface > Rock core/Sediment | place: Rifle, Colorado...
CCGTCACCGAACTGGCGCTTGGCATAGTTCTGCACCTGCCGGTAGACCCGGCGAAAATGCTCGATACGATAGACCTCTTCAATCCCCATGCCGCCGCCACCCGCCGCTGCCTTCACCAGGATGGAGGGATTTTTAATCTTTTTTTCATCTTGAAAAGAGAAGAGCTGCTCAGCATAGTCCTCGGCCTCCATCTCGTTATAGATGGGGGCGTCAGTCCCGGGGATAGTCGGAATCCCCAGGCGATTGGCAACCCGCTTCGTGTTGATCTTGTCGCCGAGATCCTTAATAACCTCCCACTTGGGGCCGATAAAGGTCAGAGGCCGATCCCGGACCGTCACCCGACGCGCGAAACGGTAATCCTCCGAGAAGAAACCATAGCCGGGATGAATGGCCGTGCATCTGGTATGATCGGCGACGGAAAGGATATCATTGGGGTCGGTATAACTTGAGACCCGCCAGGCTTTATTGCGATTGTCCTTGTCGTCGAGACTCAAACGGACATGCTTGGAATCCTCATCAGCCGAGGTGTAGATCAACACATAGTCATGGCCAAGGTCCTTGCAGGCCTCCATGATCCTCAGAGCGATCTCGCCCCGATTAGCAATCAGTATCCTTTCCGTAGATCCCATATAGTGTCGTTACCTGATAAACGGTTAATCCAGCCGCCGGTCCAAGAAATCCCCAGAAAACAGGGCATTGAAGGCTTACAGCTGCCGATCGACATCTCCGTTATAACATTTTTAATTATTTGTACTCGTTTTACCAATAAAAAAAAAGCTGACCCCCCCAGCCAGCAGAAACCGCCCATCGCAGTCGCCGACATAAATCATGAGGTCGTACACTATACACTATTTTATCTGGTAAACAAAGAAGGTATCATGTCCGTTGTCTACAGACAGCGGTTCATTCAATATAACCTCTGGAAAACATGACAGAATCGACACACCATCGCCTCTGAGAGAATCGGACAGCCCTGGCCTGATTTCAGCAAGGTCGCCTTTATACCGACTTTCTTGACGGACGTCAATTTTTTTCTGTATCCCTGATCTTTGGCACAAAACTCATTTTGCCCCAATCATTCGCCTGAAATCAGTTTACGGTTTACAGCTGCCATTGAACAGTTTACGATTAGTTAATTGACCTGATGTCATGTTAAGGGGCATTAAAAATATCTGCTACCCATAATGTTGTCCCTGAATTTTACGCCTGGATTGCAAGCCGGCAACCATAAACTATATATTGATAACCCAGATGGAACCTCCTTCAAATACCCCGCCAAGTCAGTCTTCGCCCTATAAACGCTTTCTGCAGGCCTTCGGACTGGACAGGACTCCGGACACGGCAGAGGATCTCGAACAGGAGATTCATGAACTGATCGAGGAGGGGGAGGAGTCCGGCCTGATTTCGGCGCAGGAAGGCCAGATGCTCAACAGCATCTTCGAGTTCAAGGACACGGTTGCCGAAGAGATCATGACTCCCAAGGCGGAGATGGTCTGCACCCCTGACACTGCCCAGATCCCCGAGGTTATCGCCCTGATCAAAAACCAGGGTTTTTCCCGCATACCGGTCTATACTGAATCTCCTTACCGGATCATCGGCATTATTCACGCCAAGGATCTGCTGGCCCTGGAAGCCGAGGAGGTCCGGGATAAAACAGCCGGCGCTCTGGCCAATCCTGTTATTTTTGTTCTCGAAAACCAGAAAATCGTCGATCTTTTGCGAGACTTCCAGGCCAAAAAAGCCCATATGGCGATGGTTACCGACGAGTTCGGCAGTCTCCGCGGCCTCATTACCCTTGAAGACATCCTTGAGGAGATTGTCGGCGAAATCAGCGACGAATACGACAAAACCGAATTGCCCTGGCAGCTCATCAACGACAGAACCATCCTTACAACCGCCCGAATAAATCTTGAAGATATTGCCCGGCACTTCAAGGTAAACCTGCCTGAAGGACCTTATGATTCGATTGGCGGCCTGATTATTCATCAACTTGGCCGGGTGCCGGTAAACGGCGAGACTGTCGAGGTTAACAACCTGATCTTCCAGGTTATCTCCGCAACTAAGCGCCGGATCATCACCGTAAAAATTGAAAAAAAAGACGACTAAATTCACTGACAGCCTGCTGACCCATCTGGGACTGGCCATTCTCTCGGGCGGACTGCTTTTCTTCTCGGCACCCGGCCCGGTCGGTTTTGCCCCCTGCGCCTGGATCGCCCTGGTCCCTCTGCTCTTTGTCTGCCGGCGCTGCCCGGACTGGAAGCGGGCCGCCCTGCTCGGCCTGCTCTGCGGCCTCATCTATTATACTCTCCTGCTCTACTGGATCCTTATCGTTCTCGGCACCTATGGCTATCTCTCCTGGTATATCTCGGTGCCGGTCCTGCTTCTGCTCGCCCTCTATATGGCTCTCTATATCGCACTTTTCAGCGCCGCAATAAGCTGGCTTGGCTCTTCGTTCCTGTCAATCTGGAGCGCCCCGCTCCTCTGGGTCGGCCTCGACTATGTCCGCAACTTTTTTCTAACGGGTTTTCCATGGCAGGATCTGGGCTATTCGCAATACCAATTCCCCATGCTTATCCAGGCAGCCGACCTGGCCGGGCACTACGGACTGACTTTTATGATCGTACTGGCCAACGCCTTCTTTCTGGGCCTGCTGCAGCGGTTCGGCTCCAAAGCCAAATCGTCTTTCTACTCCTGCAAAAACGATCTGATCCTGGCCGGTGCAGCTCTTCTGGCCATGACCGGCTACAGCCTCATCCGCTATATGACCATCGACCGGGAAATTACCGCTGCCCGGACCGTATCGGTTGGAATCGTCCAGGGCAATATCCCGCAGAATGAAAAATGGCTGCCCGGCTTTCAGGCCCAAACCATCGACACATACATCGCGCTTTCGGAAAAACTTCTGGCGTTGCACAAGGTCCAGCTCCTGATCTGGCCTGAAACAGCCCTGCCCTTCTACCCCATGGAGAACCAACTGTTCAAGCAGCTCATTGATCGCCTGGTACTAAAACAGCAGATCCCACTCTTTACCGGCGCTCCGCATCGCCAGGACTGGCAAGGGGTTACGCAATACTATAACAGCAGTTTTCTGATCGCGGCCGACGGCGCTATAATGGCCCGCTACGACAAACAACATCTGGTGCCGTTCGGCGAGTATATCCCTTTAAGGGCCTTCATGCCCTCTTCCATCGTTCCGGTTGTCGAAACCATGGGTGATTTCACCCCCGGCGCCTCTTCTCAGCCCATCCGGATCGGCGACCTGCGCCTGGGGGTCCTGATCTGCTACGAAAGCATCTTCCCGGAACTCGCCCGCCGGACCACCAACCAGGGCGCCGACATCCTGGTCAACCTTACCAACGATGCCTGGTACGGTCGCTCAAGCGCCCCCTGGCAACAATTGTCCATGGCGGTTTTCCGCGCCGTCGAAACAAAACGCTCCCTGGCCCGGGCCGCCAATACCGGCATCAGCGTCTTTATCGACCCCCTGGGCCGCACGCCGGTGCTCTCCCCTCTGTTCGAACCCTATCAGGCCGCAGCCGATCTACCCCTGCTTACCAACAAGACTATATTCTGTCGGATCGGCCACCTCTTCCCGCCTGCCTGCCTCTTTATTTTTCTGGTTATGACTGGGTGGGTAAAGAAAAAGAGATAACTACCGATTAAATTGCCGGTCGCACAAATCATCTAAAAAAGGTATATTACCATTTTTCAGATCAGTTATTCAGGTTTTTGCCCAATAGCCCACAGTCTAAACAACCTGGCAGTAGCAACAACAATTCAAGGAGAAACACCATGAGCGCTGAACTCAGACAGCAACTGCAAAACATTACCGAGCGCTTAAACACCCTTAGAGGTCATCTTTGAATTAGATAACAAGAAAGAGAAAATCATGCACTTGGAACACCAGACCACGGCGCCCAATTTCTGGGATAATCCTGAAAGTGCCAGAAAGGTCCAGCAGGAGATCAGCCTGCTGCAAAATGCCATAGCCGGATGTGAAAAATTCGGAGCCAGCCTGCAGGATGCCGAACTCTACCTGGAAATGGCGACCGGAGAGAACGACGACGCCGAGCAGGAAGCGGCCCGGATCCTCAACAGCCTGGACCAGGATCTCGCCGCATTTGAGTTTGAACGAATGTTCACCGGCGAGTTTGATGCGAATAACGCCATGATCACCATCCATGCCGGCGCCGGAGGCACCGAGGCCCAGGACTGGGTCAGCATGCTCCTGCGCATGTACCTGCGCTGGGCTGAAAAGCACGGTTTTCCCACCGAAGAACTCGACTTTCTGCCCGGCGACGAGGCCGGGGTCAAGAGCGTGACGATCATGGTCACGGGTCGAAACGCCTACGGATTACTCCGTTCGGAGATGGGGATCCACCGACTGGTCCGGATCTCGCCCTTTGATGCGAGCGGCCGCCGGCACACCTCTTTCGCCTCGGTTTTTATCTTCCCGGAACTGGACGATACCATAAATGTCGATATTGTACCTAAGGACCTCAGAATTGACACCTATCGGGCAAGCGGCTCAGGTGGTCAACATGTTAATAAAACCAGTTCGGCCATCCGTATCACTCATCTGCCCTCAGGGATTGTGGTCCAGTGCCAGAACGAACGATCCCAGCACAGCAATAAGGATACAGCCATGAAGATGCTGAAGGCCCGGCTTTACGAACGGGGCAAGCAACTCCAGAAGGTCGATCAGCAGAAACTGCATGGTGATAAAAAGGAGATTGCCTGGGGCAGCCAGATCCGTTCCTATGTGCTGCAGCCCTATCGGCTCATCAAGGATCACCGGACCGATGTTGAAATCGGCAATGTCGACAGCGTACTGGACGGCAACATCGACCCTTTCATCAAGGAGTACCTGCTCTGGCAGAACTGAAAGTGCCGCCCACAACCCAATGCGCCAAGTGCGGGGCCTGCGCGCCGGTCTGTCCGGTCTTTCAGATAACCGGCCGGGAGAGCCATACGGCCAGAGGAAAACTCCATCTGCAAAAAACTCTGGCACCGGCCAAGGCCTCCAAAGGTTATAGCGAGATTCTCTCCCTCTGCCTGCTCTGCGGGGCATGTGAGGCGGTCTGTTCCCGCCGGATCGACATTACCGGTCTGGTTATCACAGCCCGTAGTCGGTTGCCCAGGCTCTCCGGACCCAGCCCCATTAAAAAAAACCTGATCAGGCAGGCCTTGAAACGGCCCGGGTTCTTTACAAGGCTGGCCAGAACCGGCGCCCGCCTCAACCGCACCCTGGCTGCTCTGCTTCCGGAACAAAGCGGCTTACGACTGGCTCCGGATCTGCTGGACGACCGGCTGTGGCCGCTGCCTCCTGCCGGCCGAAATTATGTCGCGACCGTTTCCCGGCCTTCGGCGGCAAACGACGCTCCCACTGTTTCCTACTTCTCCGGCTGCCTGGCCAATTTCCTGGCTCCGGAAATTGGCAGGGCGACCGAATATCTCCTGGACAAAACAGGGCAACGCATCAATGTGCCAAACACTCAGGCTTGCTGCGGTCTGGCTTTTCACGCCGCCGGCCACTCTCTGGACGCCATCGAACTTGCCAAGAAAAATATCACGGCCTTCAGTGACCGGGATCTTCCCATTCTGACCTCCTGCGCCTCGTGCTATGCCCATCTCCGCAACTACCCGAACCTGCTGGCCGCAGATCGTCAATGGCGCTCCCGAGCCGATGCCTTTGTCGGCCGTCTGCAAGAATTCAACACTTATTTCCTCAGCCGCACAGACCTCCCCGCCCAGCTGACCGGCATGACTCCCAGTGCGCCAGGCAGAGCTGAACGGCTCGTCTATCATGATCCCTGCCATCTCCGCTTCCACTGCAAAATCACTCTGGCACCCAGAAAACTGCTGACCGGCATTCCAGGGATTGAACTCTGCGAACTAGCCGGCGGTCCCAAATGCTGCGGTCAGGGCGGCCTGTTTGGACTTCTCCATCCCGAGCTTTCCCAATCTATCTTCATCCAGCTCAAGGCCGACCTGGATACAATCAAGGCCGATGTAGTGGTGACTACCTGTTCAGGTTGTCTGCTCAAGCTGCGGAAGGGCCTTGCTGACGAACAGCCGCTGATCAAGGTCACCCATCCAGCCCTCCTGATCGCTGCCAATCTGCCATGAATAATCGCAACTCATAGGAATATACCAAATTGCCCGATTCACAAGTTCTTGCCAAAAAAAGTTGAATGAGTATAATACCGTCCCAGTCAATAACCTTATTTTTCCGGAGGCTCATTATCATGACTTCACATTCGCGCATCCTCTTTGGTGCATCTTTCCTCTTTGCAATTCTGCTGTTTATAGCTTCTCCCTGTCCGGCAACCACGGTGCAGATCCAGGGGCAGCACAAATTTTCGCTGACCACCAAACCTATTGCCGTCGCCGCCTCAATGGACGGGAAATGGATATTCGCCCTGGTCGACAGCGGCAATGTCCAGATTTTTTCCGCCGACGGCCAACTGGCCGGATCAATCCCCACCAATCCCGGCATGGATCATATTACGGTTGCCGGCGGCGGCCTGATCGGCAAACCGGACACCATTATCCTGAGCAGCAAACAAAACAGCCAGATTCAAACGATCCAGGTCGACTTTGCAGTTGACATCGACACCAGCTCAGCACCTTTCCTCGGCAAAGCAGAGGCGCCGGTCGTCATTACTGTGTTCAGCGACTTCCAGTGTCCATACTGCTCAAAAATTAGTGCCTTTCTTGAACCGATCCTGCAACAGAATCCGGATAACGTCAAGATCGCTTTCAAACATTTTCCGCTACCAAGCCATAACATGGCCAAACAGGCAGCCTGGGCAAGCATGGCGGCCCACCAGCAGGGCAAGTTCTGGGAGTACCACGATCAGCTCTTCAAAAACCAGAGCAGCCTGAATGATAAAAAACTCGAAGAGATCGCCCAGGGAATTGCCGGACTCAACCTCGAACGCTTCAAGCAGGATCTCGGCAGCCTGACAATCAAAGATCGGGTTGAAAAAGACGCTGAAGAGGGCCGGAGCATCGGCGTTGGCGGCACCCCGACAATCTACGTCAACGGCAGAGCCCTCAAGGACCGTTCACCGCAAGGTGTCCAAGCCCTGATTGACGAGGAGTTGATCAGCGCCGGAAAAGGACCGCAAAAAGCAAAACAACCAAGAAAAAAATAATACCTTGAATACCTTGAAGACAGCCACGCTCTCCTTTGATGACAACGAAACGGCGCAACGCCTGTTTGGCGACCTCAATAAGAACCTGATAACCATCGAAAAATCAGTCGGGGTCAAAATCAAGGTACGGGGCTCCTCGCTCGCGATAAGCGGCCTTCAACACGAAACCGAAGTTGCAGAGGCGACCTTAAACCAGCTATACAGGCTGATCAGATCAGGCTACCCTGTTTACCCTCCTGATGTCGCCTATGCCCTCAGAATCATGGAAAAGGCCCCCAACGCCAATCTCATCGATATCTTTCTCGACAAAGTTTACATCACCGCCAGCCAGCGCGTCGTCTCGCCGAAGAGCATCAATCAGAAGAACTACATCGACAATATCCGCCATAACGATATCGTCTTCGGCATCGGACCGGCCGGTACCGGCAAAACCTATCTCGCGGTCGCCATGGCCATATCCGCCCTGTCTGCCAATCAGGTCAAGGCCATCATCCTGGCGCGCCCGGCGGTCGAGGCCGGCGAAAAACTTGGATTTCTGCCGGGTGATATGGCCCAGAAGGTTAACCCCTATCTCCGACCTCTGCACGACGCACTGAATGATATGCTGGGAATCCAACGGGCGGCTGATCTGATTGAAAAAGGGGTCATTGAAATCGCCCCGCTCGCCTTCATGAGGGGCCGGACCTTGAACAACGCCTTCATTATCCTCGACGAAGCCCAGAACACCACCAACGAACAGATGAAGATGTTTCTGACCCGGCTGGGCTTTAACTCCAAAGCGGTGATCACCGGTGATATCACCCAGATCGATCTGCCGGACGACCGCAACTCCGGTCTGATCAAAGCAAGCCGGATTGTCAAGGATATCAGCGGGATTGCCTTCACGTACTTCAGCGATGCCGATGTTGTCCGTCACCCCCTGGTCCAGGATATCATCCGGGCTTATGAGGCCAATAGCAGCCCCAGGAAAAAACCTCTGCCCATCGGAGCGAGCAGGCTGATGAATCGCCGCGCCGCAGAAGAACGCTAAACTCCCTCCCCTTGCCAACGTGATTGATTATGCCGGTCCTGCTCTCCTGCGAAATTGAAACTTCAGACCTTGATACCACCGCTATCGAAAATACAGCGACCCAATTGCTCGCCCTCTGTAGACAGGAAGATAAGGAACTGAGCATCCTGTTGGTCTCGGATAGCCGGATGGCCGCGATAAACGGCGAATATCGCCGGAAATTTACGCCCACCAACGTTCTCTCCTTTGCCATGCAGGAAGAGCCTGACCTGTTTTCACATAATATGCTGGGGGATATCGTCATCTCTGTCGATACTGCCGCCAGAGAGGCGCAAGAGGAAAAAATTCCGCTCCAAAACCGTATTAACTTTCTCCTCATCCATGGTCTTCTCCACCTTCTGGGGTACGACCACGAACGTTCCGAGGCCGAGGCCGATCAGATGGCCGGACAGGAACAGGCATTGCAAAAGGAGCTAACAATCTCTTACAAACCAAGGAGTATATCATGATCAAACTGGCAATCAATGTCGACCACGTAGCAACGCTCAGACAGGCACGCGGCATCAATGAACCTGATCCGGTACTGGCGGCCGGCATCTGTGAACTGGCCGGCGCTTCCGGTATCGTCGTTCACCTCCGGGAAGACCGCCGCCATATCCAGGATCGCGACGTTCAACTGCTGCGGCAGACAGTAAAAACCAAACTCAATCTGGAAATGGCTACATCCGAAGAGATTATCGGAATAGCCTTGGCGATCAAACCGGATATGGTGACTTTAGTCCCAGAAAAACGGGCGGAGTTGACTACCGAAGGTGGCCTTGATGTGGTGGGTCAACAGAAGAAGATTGCCAAGGCCATTGCCCAATTTGCCAAGGCGGGAATCCCTGTCAGCCTGTTTATCGACCCCGACCTTGACCAGATCAAGGCTGCGCGCCAGGCCGGCGCCACCATTGTCGAGATTCACACCGGCAGGTACTGTAACACCAGAACCGAAACAGAGCAGAACAGAGAGTTCGGTCTGCTCGCCACCGCCAGCGAAGCGGCCTGCGAACTCAACCTCAAGGTCAACGCCGGGCACGGCCTCAACTACATCAATGTCGGCCGGGTCGCAGGACTCGAAGCCCTTGACGAGCTGAGTATCGGCCATGCCATCATGGCCCGGGCCATGATGGTGGGCCTTGATCGTGCAGTCAGGGAGATGCTGGACATTATCTACAAGGCCAATAAAAGATAATTTTCCAGGCTTACCAATAGCCTTTATGTCCAGCTTGCCGTGATGTTCTAAATTTTTTTCGGCTCTTCCGCAGCCTCTTCCGGCGTCATTTTCCGGATCATGATCTGCTGGGCCTCTTGATCAAAATAGATGACCGCCCTTTCCTCTTCGGTGGTTGTCTGCCGCATCAGGTTGCCGATCCTGACAATAACGCCGGGATAAAGCGTGCCGTAGACAAAGATGCTTTCATTGACCATCTGGTCAACTGCCTCTTGCAACTCTTTGGCCTCATTCGACATACTCTCGACTTTCTGGGTCAATCCAGGCAGTTCAGCCTTGAACTGGGTGAGTCTCTCCTGCAGAGCAGCGGAAAACGCCTTGCCCTGTTCCTTTTTCATTTTCTCAAGGCTGCTGATATTCTTGATCGACTCATTGACCTTTTCAGAGAGGATCGGCAGTTCTTCATCAAGCTGATGTTTTCTTTTCAGCAGAGCCGGCTGGACGCCCACCTGAATCTCGGTCGCCACCTCGGCCTCGGAACCAAGTTCTTTTAGATATACGGAGCCGGTAACCAGATAGCGGCCACCGATTATTGCCCCTTTACCGGTTGACTTGATAGAGCCGCCGACCCGGGCCCGGCATTGCACGGCAAAATCCCCCAGATAAAAATTGCCCAAGGCTTCGACATCACAATCGTTTTCCATAAAATCGACATAGATATCGCCCTTGGCCCGCAAGACGGCGTGCGGCCCGATAACCCCGCCATGAATCCGCAAGTTACCGCCGGCCATTACCGAAGAGCTGTTGATCCCCTTGCCCAGTTCAATATCCCCCCGACACTTCAGGTGAAAACCCGGCATTACCTCGCCACCCACGGTCAGCAATCTGCCGCCGAACACAACATTGCCGACACTCAAATCAACATCACTATTGACAAAATGCTCGTCATAAACGCCCGGTCGATCAGCCTCCATAACAAACTTGCCATCAAGCATGGCAACAATGCGGAGGCCATCCTCAGAGAGAGCGACGCCTTTACCGCCTTTGAGTGACCGATCCTTACCTGATTTGGCGGGGATCTCCTGTCCAAGGACATTTTTACCCGGCGTTCCTTGGGTATGGGGAATTTTTTCGGCAAGCACCAATCCTTTGGTGACATTAACGATATTGCTGAGTTCGCGAAAATCAATCCGCCCCCTTTTGCCGATCTCAGTAGGACCGGACACCGCCGGTCTTACATATAATTTCACCCTGGCATCCTCGCCGTGTACAGGTGGTATGCCTTTGGCAACACAGAGGATGCCTTGCCCCACAGGCTCCGGTTGGGCCAGCAACCCCGCCTCCACCCCGCCTCTTTTGATCTCCTCCAGCAGCAGGCTATAATCAATACCCCCTGCCCCGGCGACCGATTCACCAGCAGGAACCAGATAGGCGGCCATCTTATCCTTGGAGAGTTTAAGGAGATAACGACCGTCAGCAACCGGAGTTCCCTCTTTCGCAAATGCTATTGGATTCATCCCCCACCTTCAAGACCTGATTTTATTGTTAAAAAATTTTCGTAACTACTGTTAGTGTACTTAAACTCTTAACCTCTTTTCAAGCGCCTTGATATTCTCATATTCACCAAGCACCACCAGAGTGTCACCGGCAAATATCTTGGTCTGCGGGGACGGATTAAAAATCATCTCGCCATGATCGCGCTTAATGGCGACAACAATAAGATCGAACTCCTTACGAATATCCGACTCAAGCAGGGCCTGATCAACATATTGCGATCCGCCACTCACTGCAAGCTCTTCAAGCCGCAACCCAAGTTCTCCGCCATGCACGGTCAGATCGACAAAATCAATAACCGTCGGCCGGACAATCAACTGGGCCATCCGGCACCCTCCGATAAAATAGGGAGAAATCACCTTATTGGCGCCGGCACGCAGCAGCTTGGTTTCGGCCCCTTCAATGCCGCTTGACCGGGCCAGGATAAACAACTCCGGATTCAAGCCCCTGGCTGACAGCACAATATAAACATTTTCCGCATCAGATGAGACAACGGCGATCAACCCTTTGGCCTGTGCGACCCCGGCATCGAGTAGAATTTCATCGTTGGCGGCATCGCCCTGCAACACCAGAAAACCAAACTCAGCAATCCGCTGCACTTCATGTTCGTCCTTTTCGATCACCACAAAAATGCGGCTGTCCTGCTTCAAACTGTCGCAGATCACCTTGCCGATTCTGCCAAATCCGCAAACAATATAATGTCCTGACAGCTTAGCCACCTTTTTCTGCATATTGATCCTCCCGAGAATCCGCCGAAGGCCACCTTCCACCATGGCCTCGGTTATCTTGCTGACCAGATACAGGACATACCCCATACCAACCAGAATGAGTCCCATCGTAAAAATCTTGCCGGCCGGACTCAAGCGGATCATCTCGCCGTAGCCGACCGTAGTAATGGTAATCAAGGTCATATACAGGCTGTCCAACAGAGGACTGCCCTCAATAATCATATAGCCCAAGGTACCGAACGTCAGGATAGCGAACAGAATAAAAAAATTGACCAGGATGTTTTTCATACCCTTCCAAAAAGCTTGCTTATTTCCTGAGATAAAAAAGAGAATATCTACCCATTTTTATTGTGAAATCACCTCACAGTCTCACCAAGTTATACCCCATAACGCCATCTTAGCACAAACAGGAAATTCATGTTTTTACATAAATAGTCCGATACGTTGGACATAAGGCTTCATTAAACTGATTAAAAAAAAGAAGGTGAAAAATGACCCAGCAAGAAGCTATTCGAGTTTTAATGCAGAGTCCCTTCTACTTCAGGCTCGATATTAAAGCCCGAAAGATCCTTATTCAGGAGTTCTGTATCCTCTGTACGGAATGCCCCAGCCAGGCCATCCGGCCACGATAATGGCTTGCTTCCGCAAGGTTACCGGCTGACCGGCAGCTTGGCGGCTTGCCGCAAGGCCACCCCCAGGTTGTGCCGAGCATCTGCGTTGCCGGGAGTGATGGCGAGCGCTTGGCGGTAATAGGTAATCGCCTCACTGACCCGTCCCTTGAACATCATGAGATTACCAAGGTTGTTATACGCTGACGCATAGCCGGGATCAATCCGCAGGGCCTCCTCCAGATGCAGAGCGGCCTTATCATAATCCCCCAGCCCCGCGTAAATATTGCCGAGATTATTATGAATCTTGGCATTACCGGGATCTCCATCTAAAGCCATGACAAAATGCCGGGCTGCCTCCCTGATTTTCCCTTGGGTCTTAAGGGCAATACCTAAATTATTATGCGCCATGAAGAATGACGGCTTATGCTGCAGAGCCTGGCGATACTGGCCAACGGCTGCCTCTACCTCCCCCCGTTCAAACAGAACCTGGCCAAGATTATTGTAGGGCCTTGGATTAGTTGGCGCCTTATGCACACACTCCTGCCAGAATTTCACCGGATCGAGCCAGAGGTTGTTTCTCTCTACCGTCCACCAGGAGAATACGATGGTCAGCACTCCCAGCACGACCCATAAAGGAGGTGCCTTCAACCATCGACCGAGCAGAAGCACAATCATCGGAAAAACCAGCATGGCAGGCAGGTAGGTCCGGTGTTCGAAAACCATCTCAAGTCCGATAACCGAGGACTCAATCACCAAATTGCCCAGAAACCATAAGATGGCAAAGGCAATAAATCGCTGCCGCCTGGCCAGATAGAGTGCCAGACCAAGCAGAGCCAGAATCGCCAAGATGGCGAAAAACGTCATCGGTGGATTAAAAAGCGAATGGGAAACAGGAAAGTCATGTTCCAGACTGAGCCGCGCCGGATAAGGAAAAAGCAGGAGGCCGATGTAAAAGATGACTACTCTGAACTGGGTGAGGACCCTTTCAATCAGGCTAAAATCCCGCATTTTATAAGTTGCCTGAATGGCGTCGAAAGGCGTTGTCCCTAGATAAAAATATCCGATCAGAGCGATGGCGATAAGGACGCCAAGGAAAAGTGGCAGATGTTTGCGCAGCCAGGCGCTTGAGAGATCCTGGATAAAAAACCACTCATAAAGCAGGATGAAAAACGGCAGGGTCGCGGCATTCTCCTTAGTACCCAGGGCCAGCAAACCGCTAACGCCGGCGCCGGCAAGCCAGGTCAACTGCCTGCCTTTTCCGGCCTCTGTTCGTCCCTGGGCATAACAATAAAGCGCCATAACAAAGAACAGCGCGGCCAGGCTGTTCATCCTCTGTACTATATAGGTTACCGACTGCGTGTGCAGAGGATTGACCAACCAGAGCAGTGCCCCGCCAAAAGCAAGAACCAGGGCATCATCGCGTGCAACAGCATGTTGTGGCAGGCCAAAGGTCTTGACCAGAAACAGGAAGAGGAAAACACCGGCCAGCACATGAATAAGAGTATTCACGACATGAAACCCGGCAGGGTTCATGCCATTAATGTAATAATTCAGAGCAAAGCTTAAATTCGCAACCGGCCGGTTCGTTAAAAGACCACCGGTTCCTGCGCCTGCAAGGTTTGAGAACTGCAGAGAGTGCAACTGGATAGCCCTGTTCTCCTCAATATTGGCTACATCATCGAGGTAGAAGGGAACCCTGAGGGTATTGGCATAGAGCAGAACGCCCATAAGCACCAGCGTGCCCAGCATCAGCCCTTTCAGCTTCCGTGGCTCCGCAAACAAATTTTCCTCCATGAAATCCCGTAAATTTAGCGTGTCAAAGTCGGCTCTTAACTTGATTGCACAACGCTGAACGCACATTTTAAGGCGGGCAGGCCGCCGGCCACTGCCCCTGTACAACTTGAGCCCTGACTGGCTGTGCAGCCGAAACAGTGCTCGCTCACGACTATTTGCCGCCGGCAGAGCATTTCATAATCAAAATCCCGGACGTTGCTTGGACAATCTTTCTTCAATGCTATTCCAGCAGCAAGATTGAAGTCACAATCGGCAAGGGTGCCGTCCCAACCGACACTCACCTGCCGACGGCACATGATGCCGTCAAGGGTCGCTGGGTTGAACGCCTTTTGCAACTCTCCCAAATAGACTTCCAGTCTGCCGGATTTAATCAACGAATCCTTAAATCGCCCCAGCGGCATGTTGGTCATGGTGTATAAGCAATTAAATCCGACCCCAAAATTTTCCAGGAGCTCCTTACGGTACCGGGCTTCAAGTAATTCCTGGGGAGGCGGCAGGAATGGCCCGGATGGGTTGTGGACAAGATGGACCTTCAACCTGCCGTCCGCCCGGCCATAGCCGCGCTCGTTAAGAAGTTTCAGGGCCTGGATGCATTGCATAAAGACGCCACTACCCCGGACTGCATCGACATTCACCGCGTTATAGCAAGGCAGGGAGGCGATGATTTCCACAACGTTTTCTTTATAGAAATCAGGCCATTCTGCCGGATCCTGCTCAAAAAATATTGCCAGATTGCTGCGAACCATTACATGACAACCTATGGCTCTGGCTGTAGTCACCAAAAACCGGAAGTCAGGATGCAGTTCAGGCGCTCCACCCGTAAGATCAAGAATTTTAATCGGAGAACCGGCAAGAATGTGGATGACCGCTTTGATATCCTCCCGGGCCATCATTTCAGTCCGTAAAGGCCCAGCCTGCACATGACAATGCTTGCAAGCCAGATTGCAGCGGCAGCCCAGGTTCACTTGCAGTACATCAATGCTCTTAGCCAGGAGTGGGTCTTTACCGATTTTTATCAGTCTATCGGCAAAATTATCAGGTGATGCCCCATCATCGCATCCAGGGTGCAATGCTTGTTCGAATTGTATCAAGTTCCTTTGCATGCTCAGCAACTCTCAACCTTCTTCGATTTTGACTTTGCTTGCTTGGCGATTGCGCCGATTATTTCTGTTATGTTCATGATGACGGTTCCTTCTCAAATGCTTCCGGTTATGCCCCGGAAAGGGACAGATAAGACTACTGCTCAAAATGCCAAACTCTTCAGTAACCGTCAAGACAATGTGGATAATTATAGGTAGAGACGCAATTTTTAACTGCGTTCTATGAATCGAGAAACGAGCGTGACCAGTTTTGACTCTGCCGACTGTGCGTAAGCCATAATCGCAGGGATACTTACGGGAGTAAGTGCATCAGGGAAACACTCATCGGTAAGAACCGTTATTCCCAGCACCGCAAGCCCTGCGTGAACCGCGGTGATAACCTCGGGAACAGTACTCATTCCCACCATATCCGCTCCCAAAATATTCAGCATACGATATTCAGCACGGGTTTCCAATTGAGGCCCGCTCACACAGGCATAGACTCCTCGATGCAGAAGCACTTTCTCTTCTAAGGCTATTGTGCGAATCGTGTCGAGAAAACGTTCAGAATATGGTTCAATCATATCGGGAAAGCGCGACCCGAGCTTCTCTTCATTAGAACCAACCAGCGGAGATGTTCCCAAAAGATTGATATGATCAGTAATAGCAACAAGTTCCCCGGCTCTGAATTGGGTATTCAGTGCTCCGGCGACATTGGTGATAATCAAATTTTTACAGCCCAGTCCTTGGGCAATCCGAACAGGGAACGAGATTTCCTGTAGTGAATATCCTTCATAAAAATGGAACCTCCCCTGAAACAGGATCACCTTTTTCCCGGAAATAGTACCGTACCAAAGGGTGCCCTCGTGATTCATAACCGTCGGTGAAACTAAATGCGGAATCCGTTCATAGGGGATTTTTACGGGATTTTCAAGAATTCCGATCAACGAGCCCAAACCTGTTCCCAAAATGATTGCGGTTTCCGGTGAACAATCCGGTATAATTGCTACGATAGCTACAACAGCTTCGTCCATTTTCTCTGACCATTCCATATTAGTATATCCTTTTTATAACTCGTTGTATTTCCCGAAGATATTCCCAGCGAACAGTATTACTGCATTTTACTTTTTTTACCGCGATAGTAATCAGTCAGCGTGAATAGAGAAACACCTAAAAATGCTCCTAAAAGAATCACCTGATTCTGCAGAGTTGTTCCAAGAACGCCATATCTCTGCCATCGCCTTCCCGAAGTTTCCGCCCATTGTGAAACGATGGTGATTTTCCCGTATTTTTGTGCCATTTTAACCAATGCCAAATCTTCAAGAATGGGCAATTCGGGATAGTTCCCCAGTTCTTTGAAGAGGTTGCGTTTCAGGAACAGAGCCTGATCACCATAGGGTCGCTGAAACCACTTGGCTCGAATATTCGTTCCCCATTCCACCAGCGAGATGCCAAAGAGTCGTTCCCGTACTCGAAATCGAAATGCCCCCACAGCGGTATCTGCAGAGGAGATAGTTTCGCGAATTATTGTATCCCAATTTGCCGGAAGCGTTGTATCCGCATGCAGAAATAGCAAGATCTCTCCACGAGAGCACCTCGCACCAACGTTCATCTGAACTGCTCTCCCCGATGCCGACGAGACCACCCGAACCCCGAACTTCTCGGCAATCTCACGAGTTGCATCACTGCTTCCACCATCCGAAACAATGATTTCCGTGTTGAAAGAATCCAACAGCGGTACAATGGTATCAGCAATATTTTTTGCTTCATTGAAAGTAGGAATCACCACTGAAATCAGCGGGGGAATATCCTCAACGTAATCAACATCGCCCAAGAGCGGCAGCGTTTCAATGTATAGCCCCGTCGAATTCGCCACGGCAAGCGTTTCCTGAAAGACCGCATCCGTTCCCCACTGTGACAGTCTAAACAGTTCTGGGACAGGTCGAGTCAATCCCAAAAGGTAGTATCCTCCATCTTTGGCAGGACCAATGACCGCAGGGAATTTTTCCAATTTAGCAAAGGCGGAACGGATAGTTGCCGATCTGTTGGTCGGACAGTCACAACCGATAACGACAACCCGTTCAGCTCCAGCAGAAAAATGATCGCTGAATGCCCGTTCCATTCGTTCACCAAGGGAACCTTCGCCCTGTTCGGTATAGTGAAACTCATTTCCCAACCAGTTGCGCATCTCTTCCTGTGAACCGCCGGTATACCGAACATCAATGGATGCACCACTTTTTTGAGCCTGAACAAGGGTGAACTCGGTCATCTTACGATGCAGCTCCGTTGCACCCTCTTCGCCAAGAGCGGGAATCAACCGTGTTTTAGTTGCTCCCACAATCGGGTATCTGGTAAAAATAATGAGAATCTCTTTAGACGAATTCAACCGCACCCCCTGCGACAACACACCACATATTGTTTACAGTCTATCTCCCTTTGTCGTTACTACTTACCGGCAAAAGCCAAAAGCGTCGAGTTTTTTGCATTGCCGTTTTTTCTTCTTGACAACAACGCACAAACATATAGACATTTATTTATACCAAATGACTCGAGTCAAGGCACACAGCATTTTTACCGCTACCTAAAAAAATAGACAGATAATGGCTACTGACCTTCTCTTGAATAATCTTCCAACCAATAATTATGAACTCGCCGACAACAATGAGGCGCAGCCGCATACTTTGCCGGGACACTATTCGCCAGGGGTCAAGCTCCTCTCCTTCGTCGCCATCATCTACGCGATCATCGCCTTCCTCAACGAGGCCCTCTATCAGTGGCGTCCTGGCCAGATTAATACCTTTTCCTTCCTGCAACTCACCTGCTGCGAACCGGGACCGGACGGCGCCATGCCTTTCTGGCTCAGTCATTGGACGGAATATTTTATCATCGTCCTCTTTGGTAGTTGGCGGACGTTGGCGGAAAAAGATTCTTATACTCGCAAGCGCTTGGGGTTTCTGACCGCTTCAGTCGGTCTCCTCTGGTGGCTGGTGCCGGCCTACCTGAAAATTCCCGAACCCTACTTTGGCAACCTGCCCAAAGCCCCTACCTTCCCCAGCCTGCATACACCAGGGACACTGACCTTTTTTCTGGTCCTGGTTCTGGTGCTGCTCTTTGGACGCCGGGTCATCTGCGGCTGGTGCTGCCCCTGCGTGGGCATCCGGGAAACGGTTGCTTTTCCCTTCCGGATCAACACGCTCCGCACCCCCAACAGCCGCAAATATTTCCGCCATGGCAAATGGTTATTCTTCGCCCTTTATCTGGTGTCCATCGCCCTGATCATCGGCTATTCTAACCGGGTCTCCGTGGTCTACAAAGGTTTCCTGGCCCTGATCACCGTGCCCTATTTCCTTTCCCTGCTGCTCAGCCCCTGGCTGGGCAATCGCTCCTATTGCCGCTTCATCTGTCCGTACGGTGCCACCTTCGGGCTCCTCAACCGGTTCGGTTTTTTTGACATCAGGTTGGATCGAGAGAAATGCTCTGCCTGCGGGCTATGCCAAAAGGTCTGCGACATGGGGATTCCAGTGGCAAGCCAGGGCCGGGCGAGTGGTCGGATAACCATGATCGAGGAGTGCATGGGGTGCGGCCGCTGCGTGGTTTCCTGCCCGGATAATGCCCTGGAAATCCGGGACGTCAGAAATTTTTTGCGCCCCGGCCTGCGTCAGGACGGGCAGCATCTTTCCAGGAAAAACCGAAGGGACCAAAAAGGATGAAAGGAGTGCGGTATTGTCAAAACCGCAGGCTGGAAATAAAAAATTAATAATTGGACGGAGTAACTTTTGAATAATTCACAAAACAATAATGAACCACAACCGCTTAATTTGCCGGGCATGGCTGTTCTGGCTAAAGCCCTGACGGATGAAAATCGCTTGCGTATTATCCAATCATTGATCGAAGGCAAAAAACCGGTCTCACGGCTTGTCGAGGAACTGGGTCTCTCGCAGCCCCTGGCCTCCCATCACTTGAAGGAACTTAAACGCGCCCTTCTGGTTACCGTGGAAAGAAACGGCCCTTTTGTCTATTACGAACTGTCTGATCAACGGATTATAAAGATTCTTACCGACCTGAGCGAGCTGGCAGTCGACTTGCTTAAGGCCCGAACTACTTTTTAACTTTAAAAGAGGTTATCATGCAAAAAATCCAACAAATTCTCAACCGGATGGGGCCTGTGGAGGCCCTTGCCGAACTGGCCCGACCGCTGAAACAACTCCTCGCCCATCTCGACGACGAATCCAGAATTCGCTATGTCGCAAGCCTGGTCGGCGATCAGGCCGAGGACAAAATCGCCAGCATGGTCAACCTCTGACTGGCCGAATGTATGGACGAAGGTGTCGATCCAACGCATATGTGTCAGAGTCTGGTAAACAAAGTAGTCCAGTCCAAACAGTTAAAGGCAGTGGCCGATCCTGGTATCCTGGCGCTGTTTGAGGCCTGGCTCGACGAACTGGAAGAAGAAGTGACAGGACATTTAAAGAAACATCCGGAGGCCGGGCCGCTTGAGATTGCCACAAAACTTGGTCTATCAAAAAGCGGCGCCGCTTTCCTGGTGGCCAAGCTGGAGCGGGAAGCAAAAATCTAATAAAAATGGAGGAGAACTATGTTAAAAGTCAGATTTTTTTTAAACGAACCGAACGGCGGGCCCTGAAAGCATTTCCAGAAGATGCTGCCCAGTTTGGGCGGCAAGTACGCAATTGAGATCGAGGTCATCTCCAAACCCAAGGCCGAATTCCTCACCGATGAGTATTTCGCCCTCGACCTGCCGGTAGCGCCGGCCGTCATGGTGGGCGATGAAATCGTCACGGAAGGCAAGGACGTTGACGACCATGTGTTGGAAAGCGCTATCTGCCGCCAACTGGGACTGCCGGTGCCGGAACCGCCAAAGACCGGATTCATGAATCGGCTGTTTAAAAGGTAGGGAGGCCAAGCGCGGCAGATATGAGAGTTAATCCAGAATTCATGCAAGAGAATTCATTGCTGCGGGCAAAGTACAATATCACAGCAATGTTCTACGACATTATTGATTATCCCTGGGAGAGAATTTATAGCCAGTGGAGACCGGTCTTGTTAAGAGATGTTCGCGGAAAAGTCCTTGAAGCCGGGGTTGGAACCGGGAGAAATCTGAAACATTATCACAGCAGTGTGGAGTTAGTTGGGCTGGAACTTAGTGAGAAAATGATCAGAAAGGCGAAAAAAAGGGCGGAAAGGTCACCATGTAAAATCGAGTTGATCCATGAAGACGCAACTATAATGCAATCCGTGGATTCAAACCAATTTGATTGGGTGTTTTCTACTTTTATGTGTTGTGTGATGCCGAATAATCTCCAAACATTGGCGATTGAACAATTCAGCAGGGTGTTAAAGCCCGGGGGACGATTTCGGCTACTTGAAATGGTCTATTCAAACAATAAGAATATCAGAAGACGCCAGGATATATTTGGCCCCTATGTCGAAAAGGTCTTTGGCGCCAGATTCGACAGGAATACACTTCACCATCTTGAACAATCATCTAAACTCAAAGTGACAGGCACTCGTTTTTTAAAAGATGATGTTTACCTGTTGATTGAAGGAATTAAGCAGTAACAACATACTGTTAATACAGATATCAACTGGAGCAACCAGGCAGCATCAGACTGCGGACCATCTATAAGGAGACATCTGCACCAGGGCCCTTGAAGCCGAAGAAAAATTTCAGGCCTCTCTTGACCGTGCTGGAAAATATCTTCGGCGCAAAGACCGAGCCCACCACCTTTTTATTGATCTCACCCAGGGTTGGGTAGGGATGAATGGCCGCGGCAATTTTCGACAACCCCACGCCGCCGTTCATGATTGCCACCCATTCGCTGAGGAGATCCCCGGCATGAGGGCCCAGGATCTGAATGCCGATTGGTTTCTCCTTGCCGTCCAGCAGCAGTTTGACCCGACCGACGCTCTCGCCTTCGGCAAGGGCTCGATCATTACCATCAAACTCTTCAAGAAAGATTGAGTAGTCAATACCGGCCTGCCGCGCACTTTTCTCATTCATGCCGATGCCGGCCAGCTCCGGATGGGTATAGGTACACCAGGGCACATGGGTGTAGTCGGTTTGCTTCGGCAGATGAAAAATGGCATTGCGCAAGACCACCCCGCCTTCATACCCGGCCACATGGGTGAATTGATAGCCGCCGATGACATCTCCCGCCGCATAGATATGCTTGTGGCTGGTCCGGAGATAGCGGTTCACCTTGATCCCTATATGATCGAAAGGGATATCGATCTTTTCGAGCCCAAGCCCATACACATTGGGTGAACGGCCAAGGGCCACCAGAAGCGCCTCGGCCCTGATGGTCCGGACCTCGCCGGCCGCATTTCTGATCACCACTTCGCGCTCATGTCCCAGATCGCCGACCCGGACCACCGAGGCATTCATCTGAAAGCATACGCCTTCTCTTTCAAGCTCCTGTTGAACGATGTCCGCCATATCCTTATCTTCCTTACCGAGAATCTGGCCGCTGCGCTGAATCACCGTCACTTTGGCGCCAAGCCGACAGAAGGCCTGGGCCATTTCGACACCAATGGGACCGGCGCCGAGCACGATCAGCGAACCGGGCAGCTTTTCAAGATAGAAGATATCACGGTTGGTCAGATAGGGTGTTTTATTCAGGCCTTCGATCGGAGGGAGTTCCGGGGAGGAACCGGTGGCGATCACCCATTTGCGGGCGGAAATAGATTTGCCGGCGAGGGAGATGGCATGCTCGTCAATGAATTCAGGGTTTCCGAACTCGACTCTTGCCCCGAGCCGACAGAAGCGTTCCACCGAGTCATGTTTCTGGATAACCCCGATCACTGACCGAATCCGGAGGGAAACCTCTCTGAAATCCACCGGCGGCGGCGACAAAGTCGGGAGTCCGTATTGCGCACCGTTTTTCATGAGATGATAGACATGGGCTGTCTTGATCAGGGTTTTACTTGGCACGCAGCCGTAATGGAGACAGTCGCCGCCCAGCACCTCTTCTTTTTCGACCAGCATGGTCTTGGCGCCGAGCTGGGCCGCGCCGGAAGCCACGGTAAGCCCTGCCGCCCCGCCGCCGATAATGCCGATATCATAATCATAGTCCGCCATGTTGTTCGCCTTATTTTATAAGCCGTTCGTGCCGTGGTCGGCTTGAATTTTATTTTATGGATCAGCAAAGAGCCCTTGTTGTACCTGTAAAAGCCAAAAGCGTCGAGTTTTTTTGCATTTCCATTTTTTCTCCTTGACAATAACGAACAAATATATAAACATTTATTTATATGATAAGAACGTAATCAATCATGTTACATCTTACAAAAAATCTAATTCTCCGGAGGAACACAATGTTAAAAGTCCATTTTTTTCTGAACGAACCGAACGGCGGCCCCTGAAAGCATTTCCAAAAGATGTTGCCCAGGTTGGGCGACAAATACGCAAATGCCATTACAATAGAGATAACGAGCAAACCGAAGGCAGAATACACCACCGACGAATACTTTGCCCTTGATCTGCCGGTGGCGCCGGCCGTAATGGTGGGAGATGAGATCATCACCGAAGGCAAAGACATAGACGACCACACCGTTGAGGCCGCCATCTGCCGCCAACTGGGACTGCCGGAACCGCCAAAGGCTGGATTCATGGATCGGCTGTTTAAAAGGTAGACGGCTAAGACAAGCAAGGAGAAGGGCAAATGGAGAACATCCTCTACACGATTACCCTGGAGATCCACATTTTAGCGGCCATCTTCTGCGTTGCCGCGCCTTTTTATCAATTGCGCTGGGTCAGACAGCGCGGCAAGCTTGGTTTTCCGATCATTTATCCCTTTGACCGCGTGCTTGAAAATGTCCTCATCTTTCAGGTAAAATTCTGCTTTGCCCTGATCCTCACGCTCATCATCACCGGCCTCGCCTTTCCACTGATTTATTATGCCTTTCATGGCGAGTGGAGGGAGGCAAGCTCGCTTGCCCTCACCATTATCACGATCAAAACGGTATTAGCCTGTATCGGGCTCGCTATCAACACCCATGGCGTTTTTATCCTGGCCCCGGAAATTCAGAAGACCTTTGCAACTTTCTCACCGGATAGTCAGCCACCGGATGAGTTGTTGAACAAATTCTGGGCACTGCGCGGCCTGCGCAAAAAACTCTGTGGCTTCTGTTTCGGTCTGGCCCTTATCATTGTTTTCATTACCCCCATCCTGAGGTTCTACAAATGAGATCCGCACGGAAGCTCAATGCCCCGGCAGCCGGCGATAATCTGGTAAACTTCGCCGAGGAGACCAATGAAACCGCAAAACTCCTTGCTAACTGCACGGATTGCGGCGCCTGCGTCAAGGCCTGCCATTTTCTGAAACATTACTGCGACTCCCCCAGAGAACTGG
>Ga0208863_1000861_pt1 | contig 23458 bp, 24 predicted proteins | sample RifOxyD3_FD_184040 | JGI IMG/M metagenome (GOLD analysis project Ga0208863, IMG submission 184040) | Soil microbial communities from Rifle, Colorado - Rifle Oxygen_injection D3 (SPAdes) | ecosystem: Environmental > Terrestrial > Deep subsurface > Rock core/Sediment | place: Rifle, Colorado...
CCAGGCCAGGCGGTCATCAGGTAATAATTGAGCGCAGGGCGACAGATATGACAGCCATCCTCCGTCTTCCAGTGCAGCGCCTGCATCAGTTCCGGCATGTGCTTGATGCCCTGTTCGCGGATCACCTTGGGAATCTCGGCATGCGCGGCGTCGGTACAGGAACAGAGCGGCTTTTTGGCCGGTTTGGCCGAGTAGTCGCCGCCCAGCGTGTTAGCCAGAATCGACTCCACCAGCCCGGTACACGAACCACAGGAAGCGGACGCCTTGGTGTGAGCGCGCACCTCTTCCAGCGTGAACAGTTTCTTGTCGACGATGGCGCTGACGATAGCGCCTTTGCACACCCCGTTGCAACCGCACACTTCCGCACTGTCGGGCATGCTAGCCACGCTGTTGGTGCCGCTATGCCCCGAATCGCCGATATGCGCCTGACCGAACAGGATGTGTTCGCGCAGATCGCTGATATCCGCCCCATCGCGCATCAACTGAAAATACCAGGAACCGTCCACGGTTTCGCCGTACAACACCGCACCGCGCAGCTTGTTGTCGCGCAACACCAGTTTTTTATAAACGCCGCGCGCCGCATCCTGCAACAGCAATTCCTCGTCGCCCTCAACTGGATTGAAATCCCCCGCCGAAAACAGTTCGATACCGGTAACCTTAAGCTTGGTAGAAACGGATGAGCCTTCGTAACTCATCAGTTCTCCGCCTGCCAGATGATTAGCCGCCACCTTAGCCTGCTCGAATAAGGGAGCGACCAGACCATAAGTCTGCCCGCGATGCTGTACGCACTCGCCGACCGAATAAATTCTCGTGTCATCCGTCTGCATCGTGTCACTCACCACGATACCGCGCTCGCAGTGAATTCCGGCCGATTTGGCCAGGGCAATATTGGGACGTATGCCTGCCGACATCACGATCAGGTCGGCGGAAATCTCTTCGACGTCTCCCTCGCTCGCGACAGACTTTAAACGCAAACCGGTCACACACTCGTCGCCCAGAATCGCCTCCGTCTGCCGCGACAGGTAAAACTTCATGCCGCGCTTTTCCAGGGCACTTTGCAGCAACCCGCCACCGGCTTTATCGAGCTGACGCTCCATCGGCCAGTCGCACAGATGAACCACCGAGACCTCCATGCCGCGCATCAGCAAACCGTTGGCCGCCTCCAGCCCCAGCAAACCGCCGCCGATCACGACCGCGCGCCCGCCTTTTTCCGCCCGGCTCAACATCTCTTCCACATCCGCGATGCTGCGATAGCCCACCACGCCCGGCAGATTGATGCCCGGCACAGGCAGCATAATCGGATTGGAACCGGTCGCGATCAAGAGCCGGTCGTAAGGCGCAACGACGCCGTCTTCCGTTTCAACCAGACAATCTTGACGATTGATTTTATTAACTATTTTACCCACATGCAGCGTGATATTGTGCGCCTCATACCAGCTCCAGTCATTGAGCACGGTATCTTGAAAGTTCATTTCACCCGACAGCACCGGGGATAGCATGATGCGGTTGTAATTGGGCCTGGGCTCCGCACCGAACACGGTGATCTCGTATTCATCCGGCGCCTTTTTGAGCAATTCTTCGATCGTACGTATCCCGGCCATACCGTTTCCGATCACGACCAATTTTTTTGTAGCCATTTTATTATTCCTTAAAAAGTCAGGCGGCAGCCGGATGAGCATGGCGTTCGTACAGGAAACGCAATACTTCGGAGCGCAAGCGCATATATTCGACGTCGCCTGCCAGTTCCAGACGGTTGCGCGGACGCGGCAAGTTGACCTCCAGAATTTCGCCTATGGTCGCCGCAGGCCCGTTGGTCATCATGACGACACGGTCAGACAGCAACACTGCCTCGTCCACATCGTGCGTCACCATGATCACGGTACTGTTGGTTTTAGCCACGATCTTCATCAACTCATCCTGCAACTGGGCGCGGGTCAAGGCATCCAGCGCACCGAACGGTTCATCCATCAGCAACACCTTAGGTTGCATGGACAGCGCACGGGCAATCCCGACGCGCTGCTTCATCCCGCCTGAAATCTCATGCGGATATTTGTCTTCTGCATGAGTCAGATGTACCAGCGCCAGCGCGTTTCGGGTACGAATTTCCAGTTGCGCCTTATCCTCGCTGGCACTGAATACCCGCTCCACCGCCAGATGAACATTCTCAAAACAGGTCAGCCAGGGCAACAGGGAATGGTTCTGAAACACCACCCCGCGATCCGGCCCCGGGCCGCCGATCTCGCGGTCGGCACACAACAGCACGCCCTCCGTTGGCATCAGCAAGCCGGCGACAAGGTTTAAAAGCGTGGATTTTCCGCATCCTGAATGGCCGATCAGGCTGATGAATTCGCCGCGTGCAATATTCAGACTGACATCCTTGAGCGCGACGAACACGCCCTTACGCGTCTCAAAAGACATCTGCGCGTTTTCGATGTGTACGTAATTTTTCATGATGTACCCCTTAGTAACTGAAGCGTTTGGCAATTCTTACCAGCAGCATTTCCAGCAACAATCCCACGATGCCGACCACAAAAATCGCGATGATGATGTGTTCGACGTTCAGGTTATTCCACTCGTCCCACACCCAGAAGCCGATACCCACACCACCCGTCAGCATCTCCGCCGCGACGATCACCAGCCACGCCGTGCCAATCGCAAGACGAATACCGGTCAGCATGTAGGGCAAGGTCGCCGGAAACAAGATCTTGGTGAAGATTTTCCATTCCGAGAGATTGAGCACCCGCGCCACGTTCATATAATCCTGCGGTAACTGACGCACCCCCATTGCGGTGTTGATGATCATCGGCCAGATGCTGGAGATGAAGATCACCCAAATGGCAGCCGGATTCGCCGCCTTGAACACCAGCAGACCGATCGGCAGCCAGGCAAGTGGCGATACCGGTCGCAGCATGCTGATGATCGGCGAGGTCATCTTATCGATGAACTGGATGCGCCCGACGATGAAGCCCAGCGGGATGCCGATCAGCGCAGCAAGCCCGAAGCCGACCCCGACCCGCCCCAGCGAGTTGAGAATATTCCAACCTATGCCCTGATCGTTCGGCGTCTTCTGATAGAACGGATCGCTGAACAGAGCAATCGCGGAGTCCAGCGTCTTCATGGGTCCTGGCAACGCATCGCTGCTCTGTGCCAGTATCATCCAGACCAACAAGAACAAGGCGGCTCCGAGCAGTGGCGGGAACAAGTGCTCCCCAAAATAGCGTCTGAATTTCATGATGCTCTCACCTTAAAGCTGGCCGCATACTTCTTCGGATCTTTGCCATCCCACACCGTGCCATCCATCAGTTTGGAGGTGCGCATCACGTCTTTTGGCACCGGTACTTTCACCTGTGAGGCGGCCTGTTTGTACAGGTCGATTTGGTTGATCTTTTTGGCAACCGCCAGGTAATCCGGGTCTTCCTTCAACAGGCCCCAGCGTTTATGCTGCGTTAAAAACCACATACCGTCAGACAGATAGGGGAAATTCACCGCGCCGTCGCTACAGAACTTCATGTAGTTAGGATCGTTCCACTTTTTGCCCAAGCCGTCCTCATACTTACCTTCCAGACGCTGGTCGATCACTTCCACCGGACAGTTGACATAAGACTTGTCGGCGATGATTTCGGCGACCTTGCGGCGGTTGCTCATCTCATCGATGTATTTCGACGCCTCCAGCACCGCCATGATCAAGGCACGGGAGGTATTGGGATATTTCTGGCTGAATTCAGCGGTACAACCCAGTACTTTTTCGGGATGATCTTTCCAGATATCCTGAGTCGTCGCAGCAGTAAAACCGATCTTGTCGTAGATGGCACGATTGTTCCACGGCTCGCCTACACAGAAACCATCCATATTGCCTATACGCATATTGGCGACCATTTGCGGAGGCGGCACGGTGATGGTTTTCACGTCAAGCAGCGGATTGATGTCGTGACTGGCCAGCCAGTAATACAGCCACATCGCGTGTGTACCGGTGGGGAATGTCTGCGCAAAGGTATAGTCGCGCTTCTCTGCATCGACCAGCTTCTTCAATGCACCACCTGTGGTCACACCCTTGTCTTTGAGCTGATTGGACAAGGTGATCGCCTGACCATTGTTGTTCAGTGTCATCAGCACAGACATGTCCTTCTTCTGGCCGCCTATCCCCAGATGCACGCCGTAGACCAGACCGTACAAGACATGCGCGGCATGCAACTCGCCGTTGGTCAGCTTGTCGCGCACCCCGGCCCAGGATGCTTCCTTGGACAACACGATCTTGATGCCGTATTTCTCGTCAAACTTCATCACCGACGCGATCACCAGCGAGGCACAATCGGTCAGCGGGATGAAACCCACTTTGACCTCTTTCAATTCCGGCGCATCCGACCCTGCCGCCCAGGCTGCGGCACGCGTCCCCATCGGCACCATAGACATGATGCCAGCGGCACCCAAAATCGCTCCCGTTTGTTTCATGAAATCCCTCCGGCTGTTCTGTTCTGACACAAAATTTTCGCTTGTGATGATCTTCGACGCTTCCATTTTCAAATCCCCTTTTATCGTTTCGTAAAAAGCAAAAGGCGCCCGACCGCGTTTGTACGCAGTGGGACGCCTTTGTCCGGTAGTGCAATTCTCCGAATCGCCGTTGATTCGTTGATGCTTAGTACGAAGCAATACTTATGCCAGCAATAAAAATAATAATTTATTGTTTTTATTCAATATGTTATATATTTACATGCCGATCGCCTGATTTAACTTGATGCACTAATCTGGATCATTGATGCACTGACCGCCTCAATTTCGTGCGTTTTCCGGTTCGATATGCTGTGCGCGCTCGCACGCATGACAACACACTGTCAAAAGTGACTTATTTTGATTTGCTCGGTGCGGCCCATTCGGCAACACCATCTCGTAAGTGGATGGCCGTATAGCCTTCCCTTTTGAGCAGCGCAACCGCATCGACCGCCATCAGGCAATAGGGCCCGCGACAGTAAGCAACAATCGAACGATCTTTCGGTAATTCCGCCAGACGCTGACGCAGTTCTTCCAGCGGGATTGAACGGGCGAACGGCAGATGCGCGGCCAGATACTCTTCCGCTGGCCTCACGTCGAGCACCACCACCTCGCCCTTGCGTGCGGCTTTCAACAGGCTTTCCCGGTCGTTGGGTATCATGTCGTCCGGTTGTGTGGCGATCTTCTGTAATGCCAGTTGCAATTCGACCAGACGTTCTTCGGCCAGGGTATGCACCTGCACCCAAAGATTCGCGACCGATTGATTGGCCAATCTGTAGTGGATGTTCTTTCCCTGCCTCTCGGTTTCAACCAGTTGCGCCATGCGCAACTCGCGCAAATGCGAACTGGTCAATTTCACGCTGATGGACGCCTCCCTGGCTAGGGTATCCACCGTTTTTTCTCCCTGACACAGTAATTCGATTAACTCCAGGCGCTTCGGGCTGGAGAAAACCTTGCCTATTCGCGCAACCTGTTCATAGAGTATGTTTTTAATTTTGCGCGGGTTTTCCATCGTAACAATCCATTAAATTACAGAACATAATATTTATACAGCAAATCATATTGACATAATCAAAGCATCAGCGCCTAATACATTCTAGTAATTTCTGGAATGTAAATCAACCAAGGAGTTCATCATGAAAACTTTGTTCATCCTCAACGAGGCACCATACGGCAGCGAACGCACTTATAACGGTTTGCGTGTAGCACACGCCATTGTCAAGCAAGAAGATCATGCGGTGCGCATTTTTTTAATCGGCGATGCTGCGTCGGCTGCTCATCGCGGACAGAAAGTGCCACAAGGTTTCTACAATGTCGAGACCATGATCGGCAATGTGACCCGCCACGGCGGTGAAGTCGGCATCTGTGGCACCTGCATGGATGCGCGCGGCATGACCGATAACGACGTCGCCGATAAAACGCATCGTAGCACACTGGCCGAACTGGCCGAGTGGACGGCCTGGGCGGACAAGGTGCTGGTGTTTTAATTTCAGCGGTTTTAATGGCAGATGTTTTAATTTTTAGGGGAGTGGGCAATGTTTTTCAAACAACTGGCAACAAAAGAATCTTCGCTGTCGTATTTCTTCGGTTGCGGCACTAAGGGTAAGTCCATGGCGGTGGATGTGGTCGCAGGCGATGAGGCGTGGTACATCGAAGAAGCAAAAAAGGCTGGCGTCACCATCAACTACGTGATCGACACCCATGTGCACGCAGACCACTATTCCGGAGGCAGAAAACTCGCACAGATGGTCGGCGCGCCGTATTGCCTGCACGATTCTAATCAGGGGCGCGTCCAGTTTGAATTTGAACCATTGACCGACGGGCAATCCCTCAATCTTGGCAACGTCAATGTGGAGGTGTTGCATACACCGGGTCATACACCAGATAGCATCTGTCTGCTGGTGACTGATATGCGTCGCGGTGAATTGCCCTGGTTTGTCCTCACCGGAGATACCCTGTTTGTCGGTTCAATTGGTCGCCCCGACCTGTTGGGGCGTGAACGTGAAATGGCCGCACAACTCTATGAGAGCATCCATGCCAAGTTGCTGCATCTGTCCGGCGAAGTCGAAATTTTCCCTGGCCATCAGGCAGGCAGCGTGTGTGGCGCGGGTTTGTCCGGCAAGCCGAGTTCGACCATCGGTTTCGAGAAGCGCTGGAATCAGGCACTAACCATGAGCAAAGAAGCATTTATCGACAGCCTGCTTCAGGAAATTCCGCCCCGACCAGCTGAGATGGATAGGATGGTCGCGGCTAATCTGGCGGGATGATGATGTCGCAGGCGCCGCTATCCCACGGCATTCGTGCCAATCTCGACCAGTTTCTGCATCAACTGCTGCAAGTCATGCTGGTGGGCTTCACCATTGGCATGATGCGCACCGTAGTGCCCGCATTGTCCGAATCCGAATTCGGCGTACCGAAAAACTCCTTCATGTTGCTAACCGCTTTTGTGGTGGCATTCGGCCTAGTCAAAGGAACGCTTAATTTCGTGGCTGGACGACTATCTGAACGCATCGGTCGCAAGAGGGTCTTGCTGCTCGGCTGGACTGCCGCGTTACCTATTCCCTTGCTGGTGTATTTTGCGCCATCCTGGAGCTGGATCGTGGCCGCCACGGTGTTGCTCGGCATCAATCAGGGGTTAACCTGGTCGATGACGCAGACCTCCAAGCTGGACATCACCCGCGCTGATCAGCGCGGTCTGACCATCGGTCTGAATGAGTTTGCAGGCTATGTCGGGTTGGCGCTGGCGGGTATCATCACCGCCTATATGGCAACGAAGCTCGGTGCGCGCACCGGATTGCTGGTGTTCGGCATGACAACAATCGTACTGGCCATCTTACTCACGTTGTTGTGGGTCAAGGATACGCTACCCTGGGCAAAAAGTGAGGCGGCAAAACACAAGGCTGGCATCAGTAGCGGACCGCTGCCGCGTTACCCGGACAATATCAGTGCGCAGCCGACGACGTGGGAGGTGTTCACGCTGGTTTCATGGCGAGACAAACGGCTCGCGGCCCTCAGCCAGGCTGGACTGGTAGAGAAATTTGTCGATGCACTGGTCTGGGTATTTTATCCGGTGTTTTTATACCAGCGCGGGTTGAGCCTGCCCGATATCGGCTGGATCGTCGGGATCTATGGCTTTGTATGGGGTGGCTCGCAATTTTTTACAGGCAAACTGTCCGACCATATCGGTCGTCACATGCCCAATGTGTGGGGAATGTGGGTTTGCGGTGCTGGGGTGGCGATGATGTTGCTAAATGAAGGAATAGCGTGGTGGTCGCTCTCCGCCGCAATTTCCGGTCTCGGTATGGCCTTGTTGTACCCGAATCTGTCGGCAGCGGTAGCTGATATCTCGCATCCGAACTGGCGCGGCTCTGCCATCGGTATTTACCGATTCTGGCGCGATCTGGGATATGGTATCGGCGCGCTGGGGTTGGGTATCACCGCACATTTCAGTGGCACGGTCGAGGCTGCCTTCTGGTTTGTGGCGGTCTCGATGTTTTTATCGGGCAGCCTGCTCTGGCTGCTCGGTGAAGAGACACACCCTCGCATTAATCCGGCTGCCGTAGCGGAAAAACACCACTAACCTCAAAGGAAAACAAATGAATTTCTCACGCCTGATGATTTGCGTTGCACTCTCGCTTTTCCCTGCACTTGCGAGTGCGGAAGCCAACAACGAAGCCGTCAAGGCAATGGAGGAGTATTTGGCTTTTGCAGAATACGGCGGAGGCACCATCGCGCCGGAACAGATTCCGACAGAAGACTGGCATCGCTTTTACCTGATCGATGCGCGTGACAAGCAGCAGTTCGACAAGGAGCATATTCCCGGCGCCGTGAATCTCGAATGGCGCCAGGTGTTGGAAATGCGCGCATCGATCCCGAAAGACAAACCTGCTCTCATCTACTGCAATACCGGTTCGCTTTCCGCTCAGGCAGGCTTTACCCTGCGGGTTGCAGGTTATGAAAATGTTCGCATCCTCCAGGGCGGCTTTGACGGATGGAAAAATAAAGGTGGTTTTGATGCGGCAGTAAAGGCGGCTCAGACACGCAAGTAGTGAGATTATCGATGCAGCGCCACTGAAAACGGCCTCTCATACACCTACCTTCATCCGTATCTTTCCAGAATCAACAGGAGAATGGATATGACACAAATCACCATCATTGGCGCAGGTTTTGCCGCGCTGTCTGCGGCGCGCAAATTGCGCCAACTCGATACTGAAGCCGAAATCACCCTCATTGCCCCCAGGCCGGAGCTGATATTTCTGCCAAGTCTGATCTGGATACCGTCCGGTAAACGCAAAGCGCAGGACTTGCGCATTCCGCTCGACCGATTCCTGAGCGATCAGCGTATCCATTTTGTCGCGGGCGAGGCGACCGGTCTGGAGAATGGCGGTCGCACCGTACTGACGAACAACGGCAAAGTGGAGAACGATGGACTGATCATCGCCTGCGGCGGACGCTTCATCAAGAAGCTGCCCGGCATCGAGCATGCCATCCTGCCGTGCGAGGGCATCGCCGCCGCAGAACAAATCCGCGAGCGGGTTGCTGCGCTCAAACAAGGCTCCATCGCACTGGGATTTGCGGGCAATCCAAACGAGCCGACCGCCATGCGCGGTGGCCCGATTTTCGAATTTCTGTTCGGGCTGGACACCCAGTTGCGCCGCGAAGGACGACGGGACAAAATCGGCCTCACCTTCTTCAATCCCATGCCCAATCCCGGCAACCGCCTCGGCGAACGTGCGGTACAACGCTTGATGGCGGAGATGGAGAAGCGTGGCATCAACAAACAACTCGGTCACAAACTCGTCGGCTTCGAGGCGGGCAAAGTAAAAACCGAAGGCGGCGAATTCCCTGCCGACCTCATCATCTTCATGCCCGGTTTAACGGGCAACACATGGTTTGACAGTACCACCCTGCCTCGCTCGCCGGGCGGACTCATCAGGGCGGATGCCCAGTGCCGTGTCGAAGAAAACTCATGCGTGTATGTCGTCGGCGATTCCGGCAGCTTCCCGGGACCGGACTGGATGCCCAAACAGGCGCACATGGCCGACCTGCAAGGCGAAACAGCCGCCGTGAATCTGTTGACGGAACTGGATGGCGGCAATCCACAGCAGACCTTCAAAGTGGAACTGCTCTGCATCGTCGACAGCCTTGATGCCGGCATGCTGATGCGACGCACGCTTGACAGCGAGATGTCCTTGCCGCCACTCAGTCTGATGCATAACGCCAAGTCGTTCTTCGAATCCTGGTACTTGCGCAAATACCGGTAGGGTTGGGTAATGTGTGAACTCTTTGGCCTGTCGTCCTCACAACCGCTGAACATGATGCGGGAACTCAACGAGTTTCGCCTGCATGGAGGAGAGGTGGCGGACAACCCTGACGGCTGGGGGCTAGCCTCATGGGAGAATGGCGAATTTCGGCTTTCCAAGGAACCTCTTCCGGCACATCAAAGTGCATTGTTCGCGCAACTGAGCGGAACTACCTGCTCCAATTTGATGATTGCCCATGTGCGCAAGGCGAGTTTTCCCACCATCAGGAACATGGGCAACACCCATCCGTTTCAGCGCATGTGCTGCGGCAAGGAATGGGTATTCGCCCACAACGGCATGGTGCCGGACATCGTGGATATAGAACTGTCCAGTGGCAACCCGGTCTGCTGCCCTACAGGCAGAACGGACTCCGAGTATGCTTTCTGCCATATCCTTAACCATATCGCACAGCATTTTCACAGCCTGCCTGCCGCCGAGCCAACTTCCTGGCTGGAAAACCTAGCGATAGTGAGCGGGCTGGTTGCCTCACTCGGAAAATTCAATTTCCTGATGTCGGACGGAGAACACCTGATCGCCTATGGGCATGACCGGCTTCATTATCTGGAACACGATCCCGCACAACGCGATGGTCATTGCGTTTTAATCGCGACCGAACCTTTAAATAGGAATGCAGACTGGACTTGCTTCCAAACGGGCGAATTACGCCTTTACCGCGCCGGAAAAATAACAGGTCGCATAGTGACTCAAACTATGCGCCCATGAAATTCCAAAGCGCATGAAAATTAAACCATATCGGCGATTCTGAAAGGTATCTTCAGGCTCGTTGCAAATTCTAATTCAACCATGAAACATAGAGGAGACAGGACATGATGCACGACTGGAGTGGCTTTGGGGGATGGGGAATGAGTTTTGGTTTTATATTTATGTTGCTGTTCTGGACTCTGCTTATTCTTGGCATCGCGTCGCTGATCCGCTGGCTGATGATACAGTCTGCGCCGAGTCGCAGTTCACGCGATAAGACGCCATTGGAGATCGTGCAGGAACGCTACGCGCGCGGCGAGATTGACCGTGAGGAATACGAACAGAAAAAACGCGACCTGAAAACATGAGTATGGATACAGCTATGTATCTCGGTTGCGCCGGACAGACTTACAGTCTTGCTGACACAATGACACCTTACGATGCCAAAAAATACTGATGCATAGAAAGAATCATATGTTCGTAGGTCGCCGTAATGTTCTGCTTCTGGCCATCAGTCAGGCACTGATGCTTTCAGCCATCGTGATGTCGATGGCACTCGGTGCCGTTCTCGGCAGTGATCTTGCGCCAGACAAAGGTTTCGCCACGTTACCGATTGCCGTGATGGTAATCGGCACAGTAATCGCGTCATTGCCTGCGGCCTTCCTTATGCGCCGCTTTGGCCGACGCACCGGCTTTCTGACCGGAGCCGCGCTTGGACTGGCGGGCAGTCTGTTGTGCGCGTTCGCGCTCCAGCAACAATCGTTCGTGCTGTTCGTCACCGGCCACCTGCTCTTGGGCAGTTATCAGGGCTTTGCCAACTACTACCGCTTCGCCGCAGTGGAGTCCACCGAAGCAAGCCATACGAGCAGGGCGATTTCATGGGTTGTCGCGGGTGGCGTCGTCGCCGCCTTCCTCGGCCCACAACTTGGGCAGTGGGGCCGCGACTGGATATCAGGCAGTCTGTTCGTCGGATCCTACCTCGCACAAGGGACACTTAGCGTGATCGCACTTGCCATACTTTCGCAGCTCCGACTCAAGCCTGTTGCAGTAACCCACTCCGTCACCTCTCGCCCTTTGCGCGAGATACTCGCCCAACCTGCGTTGCAGGTTTCCATTTTTGGTGCCGCAATCGCTTATGCCGTGATGATCATGGTAATGACCGCAACGCCGCTGGCGATACTGGGTTGCGGCTTGCCGGGAACAAGCATCACACCGATCATCCAGTGGCACGTCGTCGGGATGTTTGCGCCTTCATTTTTTACCGGCTCGTTGATCAGGCGTTACGGAGCGCCACGGATTATGCAGATCGGTTTCGCTCTTCTGTTGGGCAACGTTGTCATTAGCCTGATCGGCATCGAGTTCCTGCATTTTCTGTCGGCACTCATCCTGCTAGGTGTGGGCTGGAATTTCGCTTTTATTGGCGGAACCACTCTGCTCACCCAAACGTACCGTCCATCCGAGCAATTTAAAATCCAGGCGATCAATGAATTTACCCTCTTCAGTATGGCTGCTGTGGCGACACTTTCCGCCGGATGGCTCTATGATCGTTTCGGCTGGGTCACGCTAAACCTGACAGCAGTGCCTTTACTTCTACTTGCATTGATATTGACCATCGGACAGCAACTGCCATTACTGAAAAAAACTGAATGACCGCCCAAGTTCATCTGATACGCTGTTATTGACGAAATGCAGCGTGGCACTGCACACAATAATTCATGGTGGTTTGTAGCGCTTGCAGGGATTTTTTCATATCCTTCTGTTTTAAGGTATCACCAAGATCATCGCCACTCTGGTGGAATGCCAATCCCAGCTTCCTGAAGTTTTCGTTGTCCGACATGGTCGAACACATTTTTCGCATTTCTTCGGTCAGTCCGAGTTCGGCGTGTGCAACTTGAGCGGCTTGATCGAATTCATTATTTGCCAAGTGGCCGACGATACTTTGAACGGCAACCACATGCGAACGCATATTTTTCAGCTGATGCTGTTTCATTTCCGGGGACAGCCCGAGTGATAATCGTTCATCTATGATGTGCTGATGGTGCATGGCATGATGATTCATCAGGGCGCCCTCATCAGCGATGGACTGACCCATGTAGCTAAAACACAAGATTGCGAATAGTGCAGAAACAGATTTCATTTAATTGAGCTCTCAAAAGTGATGAAAAAACTCTGCCTTGCGCAGAGGATTGTATTATTGAACAAAACCACCTTTTACCGGTTATGATTCAGATCATATCCCTGCACTTGCGAGTGCGGAAGCAAATAACGAGGCCGTCAAGGCAATGGAGCAGATTTGTCTTTCCCGAAAGACCAATCTGCTCTCATCTACTGCAATACCGGTTCGCTTTCCGCGCAGGGCGGCTTCGCCCTGCGGGTTGCAGGTTATGAAAATGTTCGCATCCTCCAGGGCTGCTTTGACGGATGGAAAAATAAGGGGGGGGTGATGCTGCGACCAAGCATCTACGGACGCCCGGGGTATCCAAATAAAACAAGCTATTTGCGGGTCGTTAGCGTATGGATTTTAAGATTCAGCTAAAACGGCGGTTCAATTCGCACATTATGAAGATCCACAATACCAAGTTACCAAACAATTACTCGTTACCAAAACGGTATCCCAGATCACACATGCAACTATTTGTTTAATATGTATTTAATCTGCGGAAAACTTTAGGCTCAGGCGCTCAGCTCCTTAGCCAGAATGATCGCCTCGGCAATCTCTGCCAGCCGCTTCCCCTTGCTCATCGCCATGCTGCGCATGCGCTTATAGGCATCCGCTTCGCTGTAACCGTGATCGCTAATCAGAATCGCTTTGGCTCTGTCCACCAGCTTGCGCTCGACCAACTGACTTTTCGCCTCCTTTAATTCGTCGCGCAAACGCTTATGTTCAGCAAAGCGGGCGGCAGCCACCTGTATGATGCCGCTCAAATCCTCGCCCTGTATGGTGTGCGCCACATAAGCACTCACGCCAGCCTGCATCGCCAGCTTGATACTTTGACTATCCTTCTGTCCGCCCAACACCACGACAGGTTTTTCCAGGGTACGGGACATCAGACTAATCTGCTCCAGCGTATCCCGCCCCGGCGCATCTGCATCGACGATGATCACATCTGCTGAAGCGGCCTGAATAGACTGTTCGTCGACCTGCTCCCAGGTCAGCACACCGATAACGGCATATTCGGCCAGCTCTAAGCTGGCCTTGAGCCATGCAGCGCGGTCACGCACATCGTCTATTATCAGTATTCGCTTCAAGACATCACCTCACATTCTCAACGACAGACACAGAAACTATCTCAGTGTATTCATATATTTACGCACATTTGAAACAATGACAGGCTCGGCTTTAACCATCGTCTTTAAAAACAGCGGATGAACTTCCCTGATGCGTTCAGCGAGTTTCTGCAATTCTTCTGATTCGGCCGCCTCCGCCAGACGGATCACTTCGCTTGCATAAGCCGCATCGGCACACAGCCATTCAACATCTATGATGCGACTGGATTCTCGCCTCAACAAGGTGTGTACCCGTCCTGCCAAAGAAAACAGTATTTCCATTTCGCCAGCCATTATGATTCTCCTGTTAAAGTAAAAGATATTTTCATCGATGCAAAATAATAAATATGTTATAAATTTACTCCTGCGCAGCGATGAAAAGATCCTTCTAATTTTTTTATAAAAAAGGGCACCCTGGGGTGCCCTATAAAAAGGAGCCGGGAATGGCTCCAGGGAGGAGAGGGTAAGCTTAGTAGTTGTAAGCGCGTTCGCCGTGAGATGAAGTATCCAGACCTTCACGCTCTTCTTCCGCTGTGACACGCAAACCGATAGTCAGATCAACGAGCTTGTAGCAGACAAAGGCAACCACACCGGACCAGAGGATAGTTGTGCCGACCGCTTGTGCCTGAATCCAGACTTGTGCGCCGATTTCGGTGTTGACCACTGTGTTAGCCACGTAGTCAGCGATACCGGTACCGCCCAGACTCCAGTTATTGAATACACCGGTGAGCAAAGCACCCAGAATACCGCCGATACCATGTATACCGAATACATCCAGTGCATCATCCGCACCCAGCAGTTTCTTCAGGCCAGTCACACCCCAGAAGCACACAACACCAGACAGTGCACCGATAGCCAGACCGCCGCCGATACCAACCCAACCGCAAGCTGGGGTGATCGCAACCAGACCTGCAACGGCGCCAGATGCAGCACCCAACAGACTAGGTTTGCCCTTCAACAGCCATTCTGCAGCCAACCAGCTCAACACAGCCGCAGCAGTAGCGATAAAAGTGTTAGCAAAAGCCAGGGTTGCTGTACCGCCCGCTTCCAGTGCAGAGCCTGCGTTGAAACCGAACCAGCCCACCCACAACAGTGCAGCGCCGATCATGGTCATCACCAGATTGTGAGGAGCCATCGCTTCTTTGCCGTAACCGATACGTTTGCCGACCATGAACGCACCAACCAGACCTGCAACCGCTGCGTTGATGTGAACTACAGTACCACCGGCAAAGTCCAGCGCACCCTTTTGGAACAACCAGCCAGCCTTAGCGGTTTCCGTTGCCAGTGCAGCCGCATCGGTGATGGCATCAGGACCTGTCCAGAACCAGACCATGTGAGCGATCGGCAGGTAAGCGAAGGTGAACCACAAGCCGGAGAACAACAGGACGGCTGAGAACTTCATGCGTTCTGCGAATGCGCCGACGATCAGTGCCACGGTGATGGCAGCAAAAGTAGCCTGGAACGCGACGAAGATGAACTCAGGAATTACCACGCCTTTGCTGAAAGTCGCTGCATTGGCAACAGAGCCTGTCATCGGATCGAAGATACCCTTGAGGAACAGCCTGTCGAATCCGCCGATAAACGCATTGCCTTCGGTAAACGCCAGCGAGTAGCCGTAAACCGCCCAAAGCACGGTGATCAGCGCGAAGATGCTGAATACTTGCATCAGGATGGACAACATATTCTTGCTGCGAACCAGACCGCCGTAGAACAGTGCCAGGCCAGGAATAGACATCATGATAACCAGCAATGTCGCAACTAACATCCAGGAGGTATCACCCTTGTTTGGTACCAGTGCAGGGGCTGCGGCGACTTCTGCCACAGGCGCTGCCACTTCTGCGACAGCAGCGATGGTTTCAGCCACCGCCGAGGCAGCCTCTTCAGCAAATACTGGCGCTGACAGTCCGCACAGTGCGAAAAGCAGCAAAATTGACGCAAATATTTTATGCATTTTGATCTCCTTAAAGGGCTTCCGGACCGGTTTCGCCGGTACGAATACGGATCACTTGTTCAAGACTTTGAACGAAAATCTTGCCATCGCCGATCTTGCCGGTTTGAGCCGACTTCTCAATGACTTCTAGTACGCGGTCGAGCTGGTCTGCCTGAATGGCGGCTTCCAGTTTGATTTTAGGCAGAAAATCCACTACATATTCCGCACCGCGATACAACTCGGTGTGTCCCTTTTGCCGCCCGAAGCCTTTGACTTCGGTGACTGTGATGCCTTGCACGCCGATGGCAGACAACGCTTCACGCACTTCATCAAGCTTGAATGGCTTGATAATCGCTGTGATCATTTTCATAACAATCTCCTCGGGTAGGGCGGGAATACTCCCGCCCGTTTGTTAATTAGAATGCGTGTGTCAGAGACAATGCTGTGGTACTCTTACCCCAGTTTCCGCCTACAGGATATGTCCATGCCGGACCCGCATTGGTGCTGGTATATGCCAGGCCTAATACATAACCGCCGATATCCTTGCTGACGCCGAGCTTGTAATCGGTGTATGTATAGATTGATGCCGTCACAGGCTTGAAGGTTTGTTTCCCCACGTGTGCAGCAAGAGTAAATCCGCTATCAGCGACTGGATAACTTGCATTCAGCTCAATGTAATTCGTGCCTTTTGCGCCTGGAACAGTCAAGAAATTTCCCAATCCATAAGAGTATTTAGCCGTCAACCACTTGTAACCGACCGCACCGTAAACCTCATCGGTATCCGCCTTAGCGAATCCCGCTGCAGGCGTATAGCTGCCCAGATAGTTGTAACGAATAAAACCAACGTCATAACTGAAATCTTCAGCAAATGTATTTCTGAAACCCAAGTACGTATCCAGCTCCATGGTGGTATTTCCGCTTCCGGCTGCGATTGCACCACTGTCTGCGATCCAGCTCACATTGGAACCCCACATACCGGCATAAAATCCGCTGGTGTGCGCATAATCAATACCACCCTGTACAGCTGGATTATGAGAAGTTTGTGCGATACCACGGAAAATATAGTCGGTGGTAAAGCCTACGTTTGCCGTAACAGCGGGCGCTGCGTCTGCGGCCATTGCAATGCCGGGTACTGCCAGAGCAGCGAGGATCAGGGTGTTCAATAATTTGCGATGTAACATGATGCTTCCTTTCTTGAGGTTTATAACAAAATGAATTTTCTGCATGAACTTATAAGCAGGATGCGTGCCAGAAATATTTATTGCTAATAATCAATGAATTATATAATTTCGTTAATATTTCGTGAATGCACTGCGCACCATGCTCATGCAACATACACCCCAAATGCACCAATAGCGTGCCCGCTCGCATCAGTTTTGCTACACTCACGACAAGATGCAGGATGCAACAACCGTAAACATTACTTAAGGAGTTTCATTATGTTGAATGCCAAGATTTTTGAAGATATCTCTGCCAAACTCGGCGAGGCGGTAAATAACAGCCCGGCGAAGGACATCGAAAAGAATATGCGCGCCATGTTGGCGCAAGGTTTTAGCAAGCTTGATCTGGTCACCCGTGAAGAGTTCGATATTCAGGCCCAGGTACTATCGCGTGCCCGTGAACAACTTGTTGCATTGGAAGCGCGGGTAGCCGAACTCGAAGCTGCAGCGGTTGCCGGGAAATCCAATTAAATACTGAATTTTCACCTGCGCGGAAATGATGCCATGACGCTTGCAGTGCTCTACAGCCGTGCATTGTCCGGCATGGAAGCTGATCTGGTCACCGTCGAGGTGCATCTGGCGGGGGGTTTGCCCGGTTTTACTATCGTCGGACTGCCGGAAACCGAGGTCAAGGAAAGTCGCGAGCGTGTCAGAGCTGCACTGCAAAATTGCCATTTTGAATTTCCTGCGCGTCGCATCACCGTCAATCTTGCCCCCGCTGATTTGCCCAAGGAGAGCGGGCGCTACGATTTGCCGATCGCACTGGGCATACTCGCGGCAACCGAACAAATTCCGATAGAAAAATTAAGCGCCTATGAATACGCGGGAGAACTTGCGCTGACCGGCGAATTGCGTTCGATACGCGGCGCACTGGCGATGACTTATCGTGCGGCCAACTCGGGGCGGGCCTTCATCTTGCCCGAGGTCAACGCCGCCGAGGCCGCTCTGGTGGAAGGCGCCGTGGTATATCCGGCCAAAACGCTGTTGCAGGTTGCCGCGCATCTGTCTGGGCGCGAGTTGATTCAACCCTATTTGAGTCAGCCGCAAACCATCGCGCCTCTCTACCCCGATATGAACGAAGTAAAAGGACAGGAGATCGTCAAACGCGCGCTGGAAATCGCCGCCGCAGGCGGACACAGCGTACTGATGATGGGGCCGCCCGGCACGGGGAAATCCATGCTGGCCGCACGCTTCCCCGGCATCTTGCCGAAAATGACAGAAAGGGAAGCCCTGGAGAGTGCGGCGTTGCAGTCGCTGGACGGTGTTTTCGATGTAAGGAAGTGGAAAACCCGCCCTTATCGTGCGCCGCACCATACGGCATCCGATGTGGCGCTGGTCGGTGGCGGCAGCAATCCGCGCCCCGGCGAAATCTCCATGGCTTTGCATGGCGTGCTATTCCTTGATGAACTGCCCGAATTTGACCGCAGCGTGCTGGAAGTGCTGCGCGAACCGCTAGAGTCGGGACACATCACCATCTCGCGCGCTACCCGGCGTGCCGAGTTTCCCGCACAATTCCAACTCATCGCCGCAATGAACCCCTGCCCCTGTGGTTATCTGGGCCACTACAACGGCAAATGCCGCTGCACGCCGGATCAGGTAGCGCGCTATCGCAACAAAATTTCAGGCCCCCTGCTCGACCGTATCGACATTCAGCTTGAGGTGCCCGCCGTACCGCAGGATGATTTGCTCGGTAAGACGACCAGTGAAGCGAGTTCAGCAATACAAGCGCGGGTCGAAACCGCACGGCAGCGCCAGCTGGATCGGCAGAACAAACCTAACTCGCAGTTATCGGTGACTGAAATAGATACTTTTTGCGCAACAGATGAGGAAGGTGTCGGCTTGCTGAAGCAGGCGATCAGCCGCCTCAACCTGTCCGCGCGTGCTTATCACCGCATACTCAAGGTCGCACGAACCATCGCCGATCTGGCGGGAAGCGAAGCTCTTCTGACTGCGCATATCGCCGAAGCCGTGCAGTACCGGCGGATGGATAAAGATTATTAGTGCCGCACTCAGGCGGCACCGATAGATCAGCCGAACTTAGGCAGTGTGGCCAGCGAGGCTTTGATCGCTTCTTCCGGATAGTTGAAGTCTTCCAGTTGCCCGGAGAAATACCGGTCATAGGATGCCATGTCGAAGTGGCCGTGACCGGACAGGTTGAAAAACAACGTTTTCGCCTCACCGCTTTCCTTGCAACGCAGCGCTTCGTCGATACAGGCACGGATTGCATGATTGGATTCCGGCGCGGGAATAATGCCTTCGGCACGAGCGAAAGTAACACCAGCTTCGAAGGTGGCAAGCTGCGGGACGGCAATAGCCTCGATCAATCCTTCATGGTAGAGCTGCGATACCAGCGGTGAATCACCGTGATAACGCAAACCGCCTGCATGAATGCCCGGTGGCATGAAGTCGTGACCCAGCGTGTACATCTTCATCAGAGGCGTAAAGCCCGCTGTATCGCCGAAATCATAGGCGTAGGCACCCTTGGTCAGCGTCGGGCATGAAGTGGGTTCAACCGCAACGAGACGGACATTTTTACCGGCCGCCTTGTCGGCAAAAAACGGAAAGGCCACGCCGCCAAAATTAGAGCCGCCACCGCAAGGCGCGAAGATCATGTCAGGGTAATCACCAGCCTTTTCGAATTGCTTCTTAGCTTCCAGTCCGATGATGGTTTGATGCAGCAGCACGTGGTTGAGTACTGAGCCCAATGCATAGTTGGTATCGGCGCGCGAGGCAGCTTCCTCCACCGCCTCCGAAATCGCCATGCCCAAAGAACCCTGATTATTTGGATCTTTTGCCAGTATGGCGCGGCCAGTATTGGTCTCCATGCTGGGGCTGGCGAAAACCTGTCCGCCCCAAGTTTGCATCATAGAGCGGCGGAACGGCTTTTGATCGTAACTCACCCGCACCATAAACACGCGCACTTCCAGTCCGAACATCTGTCCTGCCAGGGCGATCGACGAGCCCCATTGACCCGCGCCTGTCTCGGTAGCCAGACGCTTGATACCCGCCTGCTGGTTGTAATACGCCTGCGGAATCGCCGTATTGACCTTGTGCGAACCGGCCGGCGACACGCTCTCATTTTTGTAGTAAATCTTGGCAGGTGTGCCCAAAGCCGCTTCCAGTCGGTGCGCGCGAATCAACGGTGAGGGGCGGTAAATCCGCAAGGCATCGCGAACCGGCTCAGGGATAGCGATCCAGCGTTCAGAGGATACTTCCTGCTCGATCAGGCTCATCGGGAAAATTGCCGCCAGCGCATCAGGGCCTATGGCTTGTCCGTTCGGGCCCAGCGGCGGGGTTGGCGGGTTGGGCATATCAGCGACAACGTTGTACCAGTGAGTCGGAATATCAGATTCATCCAGCAGAAACTTGGTTTGCGGCATCGTATTTTCTCCCTATGTGATCGAAACATTTTGTTTGCTACAAAATGCAACCGGCCACCGTCAATTGAATAACGGCGACCGGTTGCCAGTAGAACGGATCAGTATTTTGCTTACGCGGTATCAACCGAACAGCTTACCAAAGAAACCTTTTTTCTTTTCTACGAAAGAGCCTTGTGCAATATTGGCCTTAACCAGCTCGACATAATCAGCATCATCTCGCTTGATATGATTATATAGCCATGTAAACAGCATCTTATGCAGCTCTTCCGAGACATCTTCACCCAAAGTAAATCGTTCCTGTAAGTTAGCGACTTTGCTGACGAACAGCTCGTGTACCTTTTTGTGCGCTTTCAGAAAGGGATAGTGCGCCTCTTCCTGCATACTCTCTTCGAAGGCGAAATGCGAGAGCGTGTAGTCCACCATCTCATCGATAACGCGCCCCACATCCTCCGTTTTATGCCCGCTGGTACGCGCATCATCCAGTTCATTGATGTATTCAACGATGCGTTTATGCTGCTTATCAATCACATCGATACCTGTATCGAGATCCTTACTCCAAACTAGTTTAGCCATGACAACCCTCCTGAAAAAATTATTTTTTTAAAAACTTATAGTTACACATCACAAACCATCATCTCGCCGCAAACTCAAGTCACACAACCCTCGACTTCATCCGTGTGCAGCAAGTTGTAGCGAGTTATCCGAACAACTTGCCGAAAAAGCCTTTTTTCTTCTCCACAAAGTCACCCTGCTTGATATTCTTTTTAACCACTTCGACATAATCCTGATCGTCGTGCTTAATGTGGCTGTATAACCAGCTAAACAACAATTTATGCAATTCATCCGCAACGTCTTCACCCCGCTCGAAGCGTTCCTGGAAGCTCGCCACTTTGCTGATAAACAGTTCATGTACCTTTTTGTGTGCCTTGATGAATGGGTAGCCCGCTTCCTCCTGCATGCTTTCTTCAAAAGTAAAGTGAGAGATCGTGTAACCGACCATCGCATCGATAATCTTACCGACTTCTTCCCTCTTATTATGGCTAGTGCGCGCGTCATCAAGCTCATTGATGTATTCAACGATTCGAATATGCTGTTTATCAATCACATCGATACCGAGATTGAGATCTTTAGTCCAGACCAGCTTAGTCATAGTAATCCCCCATAAAAAATTTTACTGCCAACCATGACAACTGACGATCATGATATAGGAACGCCATGATTGCACAATTGATTTAGCTCAAATTTCACCGCTTACTGCACCGGCAGCCGCGTGGTAAAATGGGAAAATTTTTGTGCCTAAGCTTCATTTCCACGCAAGGCGTGAGGGATTCCGGCAAGAAAAGCAATTGTAATTTTCCGAACCCGCGTTCACATAAAGGCGACCAACCATGAACCGTACTCAGTACCCTATCGAACAACACCTTCAGCAACGCATCCTGATTCTGGATGGTGCGATGGGTACGATGATTCAGCGTTACAAATTGACCGAAGCGGATTATCGCGGTGAGCGTTTTGCGGCCTGGCCGCAAGACCTGAAGGGGGACAACGATTTGCTGGTGTTGACCCGCCCTGAAGTGATCAAGGCCATCCACAGCGAATATCTGGCGGCGGGCGCGGATATCATCGAAACCAACACCTTCGGCGCGAACGCGACCACCTTGAATGCCTACGGAATGGCCGGCCTCAACTATGAGTTGAATGTGGCCGGTGCGCGTCTGGCCCGCGAGGCGTGCGATGCCTATGCGACGCCGGATAAGCCGCGCTTTGTCGCAGGCGTTTTAGGGCCTACCGATAAAACCGCCACGATTTCACCCGATGTAAACGATCCGTCGGCTCGCAACATCACTTTCGATAAACTGGTGGCGGATTATTCGGATGCGACGCGCGGTCTGATGGACGGCGGTGCGGATACCATCCTGATCGAGACGATATTCGATACGCTTAACGCCAAGGCGGCGATCTTCGCGGTGCAAGCCGTGTTCGCGGAACGCGGCACCAGTTTGCCCATCATGATTTCCGGCACCATCACCGATGCCTCGGGCCGCACCCTGACTGGACAGGTCACCGAAGCGTTTTATAATTCTCTGGCTCACGCGAACCCGATCTCTATCGGCCTTAACTGCGCGCTGGGTGCGGAAGAATTGCGCCAGTATGTGGAAGAATTGTCGCGTGTCGCCAACTGTTACGTCTCCGCACATCCGAATGCCGGCCTGCCCAATCCTCTGGCGGAAACGGGATATGACGACACGCCGGAAAATATGGCCGGCCACATCAATGAGTGGGCGACCAGCGGTTTTCTCAATATCATCGGCGGTTGTTGCGGCACTTCACCCGCGTTCATCAAGGCGATTGCCGATACGGTCAAAGACATCGCGCCGCGCAAGATTCCAACCAATCCGGTCGAATGTCGATTGTCCGGTCTTGAGCCGTTCAACATCGGTGACGGTTCGCTGTTCGTCAATGTCGGCGAGCGCGCCAACGTCACCGGTTCTGCTAAATTTAAGCGCCTGATTCTGGAAGGGCAATACGACGAGGCGCTGGAAGTGGCCAAACAGCAGGTGGAAACCGGCGCACAGGTGATCGACGTCAATATGGACGAGGCGATGCTGGACGGCGAAGCCGCGATGGTCAAATTCCTGAATTTAATCGCATCCGAACCCGACATCTCCAAAGTGCCGCTGATGATCGATTCCTCCAAGTGGAGCATCATCGAGGCGGGGCTCAAATGCGTACAGGGCAAGTCCATCGTCAATTCGATCTCGCTCAAGGAGGGCGAGGAAAACTTCATCAAATACGCCAAGCTGGTGCGCCAATACGGTGCGGCCGCCGTGGTGATGGCGTTTGATGAAGCGGGACAGGCCGACACCTATCAGCGCAAGATTGAGATCTGCAAACGCAGTTATGACATTCTGGTGAATGCGGTCGGCTTCCCGCCGGAAGACATCATTTTCGATCCGAATATTTTCGCGATTGCGACCGGTATCGATGAGCATAACAACTACGCGGTGGACTTCATCGAGGCGTGCAAGTGGATCAGAGCTAACCTTCCCTACGCCAAGATTTCCGGCGGCGTGTCTAATGTGTCGTTCTCATTCCGTGGCAATGAACCGGTGCGCGAAGCGATCCACACCGTATTCCTGTATCACGCCATCCAAGCAGGGATGAACATGG
>Ga0208863_1000862_pt1 | contig 23457 bp, 36 predicted proteins | sample RifOxyD3_FD_184040 | JGI IMG/M metagenome (GOLD analysis project Ga0208863, IMG submission 184040) | Soil microbial communities from Rifle, Colorado - Rifle Oxygen_injection D3 (SPAdes) | ecosystem: Environmental > Terrestrial > Deep subsurface > Rock core/Sediment | place: Rifle, Colorado...
AGTGCCGTGCGTAGCGCGTTAAGCGAGGACAGCGGATTCGCAGCATGCAACCGGTCAATCAGTGAGCTGTGTGCTTCTGTCGCAGCTGCCGTAGCCAGTGAGCCATGCTGGGATATCGTTTCAGCAAGTTGCACAGGCAACGTGCGGTTGAAAAATGGCTCGCCAGGTGTGGATTCGACAAACTCAATGCTGACAGTCGCCTGGTCAACATTGTCGGCATCATGGTGGACGGCGTAGCGCGCGACTTGCGCTGTCTTGAAAGACCCAAAGACAGGATGAACCAGCTCGCCACTACCAGGTAGATCAAGTTGACCTAAAAACCACTGTAGCTGTATTTCATAATCAACACCATAAAATACCGCCTCGACGCTGATATGCCGCGCGCCGCGCCCCATATCTTCAACATCAGCGCCGTCCCTGTACGGACAACTATGCTCGGCAAGGGCGCGATCCGCCGTATCGTCCGTTTTAACGATATCGAAAACGGTGCCGCGAAATGAAGCATCTTGTAGTGTTTGCGCCCAAGCCATATCAGGTAAACTCTGCAAAAAACAAAGGGACCAATATGAAACGTGATTTCGACCTCATTCGTAAAATATTGCTAGACATACAGGCGATGCCAGCAAATAGCCAGCCCGTAACAATTTCATATTCGGGAGAATATGAGCAGGCAGTCGTCAATGAACATTTAGTGCTTTTGATTGATGCCGAACTTATTGTTGGCAGGCCATTGCGCACCATGTCAGGTCTCGCGCAGGTTGTAGTGCGCGGCCTGACATGGCAAGGCCATGACTTCATCCAGGCTGCCGAAAAGGATTCAATTTGGAACAAGGCCAAAGAGACTATTCTAAGCAAAGGCGGGGCAATCACTTTTGATGTCCTGAAGGAGCTACTGAAACGTTTGGCACTTGCGGCCGTATGACTTCCTTAAGTGATTGCGCGCAATTGAAATAGACCATTGCACCATGTTCAATAAGCAGCTTCCCCATAGGGTTAGCTTCAATCTCTGCATCAAAAAATGCACGACGGGATTTTGCTTCCCATTCGGATATTAATTGATTCAATGAGGTATTTATTGTGTCCATGCACGCAGTTTACACGCGTACATGGGTGGTCTTAAATAACGGAAAGCGTTCCGGGGTAGGGTTCAGTTACGTCGCGCTGCGCTGGCGTTTCGACGGTTAACGACAGTGGCGATCTGTTCGCCATCGAGGTGCAGGTTAACTTCAAGTGCTTGCTTAGCCTCTTGATTGCCCCATCCGGCAAGAATAGTGGCGATCATCCCACCGATGCGATCTTCGTACTCACTACCCTTGACTGCGCCGTGATAAATACCCGTGCCGATTAATCCACCAGTTGCAGCGGCACCAGCGACAGCCAGACCAGCAGTGCTACCAAGCGCAGTTCCAGCAGCTAGCGCACCACGACCCAATGCAGCTGGGGCTCCTTTAGTCTTAGTCAAAATAGTTTCGAGAATTCCGCCGCCTTTTCCGCCGCCTATCAGACTGACAAGACCTGCTGCTCCAGCTGCTGCTGCAAGTGCGGCCAAGGCTGTAGTTGCAGCAACTGTGGCAGCAGTCAGATTAGGGTATTCCTGGGCGATGGAAGCAAATCCATCGGCAACCGATCCGATTAGCGGTGTCAGATTTTCAAAAGCATTTTGCGTGGCAAAAATCTTCTCATTGGCCGCTTGTTGGGTTTTGAATCCAGCCTCCTGCGCGATGACGGCAAAGTTTTTATCAGCGGAACCTTGTCCAGGCTGCGCGCTGAACTGGGCAAGAGATTTCTTTTCCACGCCAGACATATAGTCCCGATTACCCCTTATACCGACCAGCGCCATCAATGCCTCTCGATCCTGCACGATCTGACCAATGGCTGACCCTTGCAGGATATCAACCTGAGACTCCAGAATAGATTTACGCTCTGCACCGGTTGCAGTTTTAAGCTTTGCCTGTAATGCCTGGTAGTTTTTGTCCTTGCCAACAATATGATCAACGATGCCGCCAAATGCATCTAGCGAATCAATCCCCTTGCCGCGTGCTGCGGCCAAGGTTCCGGACAGGTTAATACCTAATTTTTGTGCATCCCTTGCCGTGTCCTGGCTATTTATTTTAAGTAGTAAGTTTTTCAGATTATTACCCGCTGCGTCCTTTGATCCAGCGGTGATCATCGATGCCTGATTAGCAGCGAGCAGCTTGGCCATACCCGATACTCCAGACATCCCAGACATTTTTGCTGCCGCCATTTGCTCTGGTAACCACTTAGCCATATCCTTCAGTTCGAATCCTCCTGCCTGACCGGCGGTAATGGCCATGTCGATGACCTTGCCCATTTCGCCAGATTTAATGCCGAAGGTTTGCATACCACGTATGCCGATCTGCGCGAGCTGACTGGAGTCCGCACCAGATGCTGTAGCGGCTTTGGTTAAAGTCGGCAGCATTCCCATTGCGTCCTTGCCGGACATCGCTCCGGATGCGATCAATGTATCCAGCGTCTCTGCGGTACTTTCGCGCGTTCCCCCGCCGATCCGCGTCGCATTAACGATGGCAGTATTCAATTCGCGCTTGCCTGCGACTCTTCCAATGGTGTCGCGCTCATTGAAGGCGGTATTCGACATCTGTGCCAGGCGCATGCCGTAATCCATCGTCTGACCGATCGGCTTGGACAGCACATAACCGGCAGCGGCGGCCCCGCCTGCGACCATAGCGCCAGTCTGCAAGCCACGTGCGGTCTTTTGCGCCAGCGTGAACTTACCCATCTCGTTGTTCAGTTCCCGCACCTTATTACGTGCCACTTCAGCTGCTCGCGCCTGTTCTCGCATGGACATCGAGCCAGACCGTGCAAGCCGGTTATAGGCGGCTTCGGTACGCTGGATTTCGCGCTGAATATTTTGTTCGGTGCGTAGTCCAAGCACCTCTGCAGCAGAGCGAACCTTGCCAAGATTGACAACCGTGCGTGTCAGGTCACCGGTCGCTTTTTCAGTCTTGGCAATGCCTGACTGGATGTCGCGCTGCGAACGCGTAAACGCGCTAGAAGCGAGATCACGCAATCGCATCACCAGGGAAAGTTCGAGATTTTTACCGCTCATGACTTCGCCTTTCGATGGCCTTTGAAACGATGAGTGTTAGATTCGCCCTTGGTTTTAACACCAGAGAGCTGTTTGATGACGGACAGGTGTGATTCGATTTCCGCCTCAGACATATCCAATACCTGAAGCGGATCAAATCCGGCACGGGCGAGCAGCGCCTGCACCAGACGGACGCTGTTTAGCTGCTGCTCAGCGCGTCGAGCTTTTTTTCGACTTCATCCGATGCCTGTTCGAGTGCGACGGCATCGCGGTCATACATCCCCATCAGCAAATCAACGGTGACTTGATCTTGCGGCAAGCCGTCGAAACTGACGCGCTGCGCCATCGTTGCGTAGCGTAAGGTATTAGGCGATGCATCAGCCCCAACGGCTTCCACGGCAGCGCAGGAATCACGCAGCGTGGCAGGACGTATGGAAAAGGATTTCAGCAACTTATCCGCAACATCGATTCCGACCGGCAAAACTCTTGAAACAGTAATTTTGCTCATCGCTTAAACCTTCCGCAAACAATACAGACTGATATCGCGAACCGCTTCGCCTTCCAGCTGATACTTAGACCCGACACTAGTCACATTGCTATCTGAAAATGTCGTACGTTTACCCGGATTCCCAACTGGATAGATCACGATCTGCGCATCCTTCATCGCACGCCAGTCAAACTCGCCAACCGATGGCGCCGGGGCGGTAATCTTCATCTCGATGGATTCAGCGCCACTCACGCTTCCTTTCGGACGCCCCGTTCGGTTCATGGTTTTAACGGGTTTTCGTCCGGTATTAACGGTATCGTCAAACGAAACAACATCAACTTCCTGTCCGTTGATCTCAACGACGATCTCACCATCATATTCAAGTGCCATATCTTTTCTCCCTGGTTATAGAATCAGATCAATGCGCCCGGCAAATACATGCAGGCCATTGACTACGTTGGTTGGAATCTTTGCATCCAGCCGGTTCGGGTCTTGCAGGTCACGTTCAACGATCAGGCCGGACTTCCACTGATCCACGTTCTGCACGATCTCCAGCTCCTCCAGCTTGTACAGTACGTCAAGCAGCTCCGATCGCACCTTATCTGCGGTACGTGCCGACAATTTGTCGCGCGGGAAACGCAGGCTGATACGCTCGCGGCACGCTTTACGCACATAGTCCAGCGTGCGGATCGTAGTCAGGTCGAGCATCGAGATATCCGGCACACCCTGCGGATCCAGCATGTAGGTGGTGATGGCACGCACGATCTGCACCTTTTCACCGGGGCCAACTTCGGAAGGCGATACGCCGTTGTACAGGCAGTTTTCCTGCTCGACTCGTCCCAGACGGTTGACCAAAGGTATCGCCATGATGCCGGTCAGCGGCAAGGTGTTGAGCGGACGCGCCGGATCCTCTTCGCTGGCCACCACTGCGCCATAAGCGGCAGCGACCTCATAGCTTTGCTCATAGGCCGACGGCAGCAAATAACCGCTGATGCGACCACTGTTGATGCTGGCGGCCAGCGTAGTGGCTTGCGCCAGCGTTCCGACGTGTGCATAAATACCGATTGCGCCGCGTTGCTCCAGCGGGCCGGATACATTGTCCAGGTGCGTGCGAAGTGCGGTCAGATTGACCGTATCGTTCCACGCGGCAATGATGACATTGTGTCCGGCGGAAAATACCGTGGCCAGCGCAGTCGCGATGGCGGGGTCAGTTGCTCCGCCAGCCATTGCTACCACCGCAGCTGTCACGCCAGCAGCCGTGGTGCTTGCACTGAACTTAATCGCATTGCCCAGCGTTCCCTTGTTTTTCGCAGTCAGGGTAACCACACCGGCCACAGCGCTGGCGGTTACCGGCAGGTCTGGCTGTTTACCGATCTGTGCCACCAGAGCCGCTGCGATAATAGTTGGTGTATCCGCTGCCGACACCGCAATCACAACCTGCTGATCGCCTACAGGCAGCACCAGGGAACCGCCACCTGTTGCGGGGCCAGTGAGCGTCACCGTACCGTTTGCCGCGATAGAGCCGCCTGCATCATCCAGCGCGATCATGGTCAGCGCCAGATAGTTGTTGGCCTGCAAGGCCGAACGCGCCATCAAGTGCGCAATCGAGCCGCGACCGAAGAACGTAGCGGCGTCCACGTCAGAGAATACGTCTACCGGCGTGTTGGCCACGACTAAACCTGTCGCCAGCCGTTGGCCGACGATCAAAGTCTTTTGCAGATTACCCGGCAGCGTACGTACCGCCGTTGAGGTATTAAATTCGAAGTATTTCCCCGGCTTGCGGATTGAGCCAGGCAGGTTGTTGAATGTGATATTGGCGCTGGGCATTATGCAGCTCCTTTCTTGTTGGTAGTCACTTCAACCAGATCGCCATCAGTGACACGGCGCTGGTAATACGCGGTATCTGGCACATCAACCGCCTCAGCATCTGTGATGTAATCGTGCGGTTTGTCTTCCTTTGGGACATTCAATCCCGGTGCAGCTTTAACTTTCATGACAGCTCCTATCGTAACGTTGTCAGATCTGATGCATCAGCGACATCGTCGCCGGGCTTCAGGTAATAGTTGATTCCTATCTTGAACCACATCGGATCCGTCAGATCGACCGGTTCGCGTGGTTGCGTCTCAACAAACTCGGTATGCCATTCGCGGGCTAATACCGACAGTGCCTGACCACTCAGTTTGGTGTTGTATAAAGTTCGGATCGCCCCCGGCTTTAGATAATCAATCGGTAGCCCTAAATCGGAATTGACCAGCAGCAGGCTGACATCCTTCATTATCTGATAGGAACCGACCTCCCTGATCACCCCGTTCACTGTCAAACCATGCCGCGTATCCCGTTCACCGCGTACATTGCGCGCCGCCACCATCGTCACGAACGTCGCCGGGGTCAGCCATTTGGTACGCGAAGTACCCATCGGCTTTGATTTTCCAGCGCCGCCAAACGTCACCCATACCGCAGGGAAGGAACGAACTACCCGCGCCAGATCATCATCCAGTTCACCACCGTAGCTGGTGACCTCATGCAGCTTGTAACCCAGTCCTGGCGTTGCAGCTTCCGCCGCCTTGATGCGGGCAATGATGGCGTCTTCAATCTCGGCGATCATCAGTAATCACTCAGGCTTGCGCGATCGAACTTACGCCCGCCACCGATAGTTTTTATCGATGCGCTTTCGGCAGGTGCTAGGCCTGCAACTGACAATCCGATATCGATCTTGCCGTCACGAATATGCTCCAAGGTACGCAGTGCATCCTTGTAGCGATATCGTGCCGGATCGGTTTCAGTAACATCGCTACCTAACAGCTTGTAACGGGCGATGTCACAGCACAGATCCACCAGTTGATGCGGCACGACAGACAGTGGAAGCGGGTAACGAGCCGCCAGATAACTGTCTATCGTAGCGCTGGCACGTTGCAGCGCTCCGTCAGCCACGACTGTATCCACCACACCGATACGGCTTCGGTCAGTGATGGCGACCACTTCGCTTTCACCGAACTGAGTAATTAAATCGCTGATGGTGGCGTAAGGCACTTAACGACTCCCGGCCTAAACCTGACCGGCGCCGGATGCCCAGGCGGCATCGCGATCGGCCGCAGTGACGGGCCAGCCTGTAATCGCCGACAGTGCATCGCTCTTGGGTTTGCCATCCTTCAGCCATTGGCCCGGATTAGCGGTATCCAGCTGACCAATCGCGGCTACGACAGCGGAAAGGCGTGCGACCTCATCCGCAGGGGCTGTTCGGATGGCAATCACTTCCGGTGTCGCATCAATGGCCCCCGCTTCATGCAGGCCATCGGCATCGGTATCATCAAGATCGATCTTCGATCCGATGGGGTAATCCTTTCCATTAAAACGGACAGGACTCAGTACGGTGTAACGATTTTTCATAGTGTTCTCCTGGATAACCCGCCCGGCATTCCGGGCGGGGTTACATGCCACGCTGGTGGTATGGATTAAGAGACGACGGTCTGGAGCAGATAACCGGCTGCAGCGGCGGAGATCACCGGCGCACGTTCATCGTTCACCGGATAGAGCCAGCTGTTCTTTTTGCGATCTTGGAATGGAACCTCTACCATCGGATAGTTGCGCAACCGGTAGGTGTAGCCGTAGCTGGGTAGGCCGCCATCGTCGGCTGTGGCAATTTCGGTGTATGCCACGATCACATCCTTGCCCCACACATCCGTCATGGTGCCGTTCGCGTTATAGATTGCATCGCCGCTCACCACTCGCTCGACATCGAACAGGTCAGCCAGCAGCTCCAGCGTCAGGCTGTCGCGACTGGTGTACTTGATACGGTCGATCAGTTTTGGGTGACGCTTGGCAGCCTTGTATGCCTTGGGTGACAACACTACGGTGTTAGGACGCATGCCAACCTGTGCGCGGATCGACTCGACGGCAGCATCGATGTCAGCAGCCGGGTCGGATACGCCGGATGCGTAATCATCCCAGCGAGAGGTTCCAGCCAGCGTTGCTTTGTTGGCGGCCGCATAATTTGCCGCATTACGGGCGATGCCTGCTGCCTGGTATTCGTTGGAGAGCAAGATGATGTTCTGCGTTTTGGTCACCGCGCCGCGACCGAGATCGATGCCCGGCACTTGAGCAGCTTCCTGCAAATGTTCGAACGGCACCTTACCCATCAGGCGATGCTGTTCCAGCGCATAAGGATTGCCGAGGTGACCGAACTGCACTTCTTTGGTATCAGCGCCAGGTGCTCGTGCTGTGTTGTACAGCTCGAAGTCTTCCTTGCCGAATTCCAGAATCTTGCCGCCGCGAGCATCGACAGGGACGACCGGAAATAAAAAGTCAGCAACCATGCGTCCGTTTTTGTAGCCTTTTGCGACCGTGGTCAAGATCGGATCGATCACACGCGCTTGCGCATTGCTCATGCTGCCGATCAAACCCAGTGCCATTGCTGCATTCGGGTCGATCCAGCTTGGATCAATCACACCGGCGTGAGCCAGTGCGGTATAGGCCAGCCAACCGGCCAGTACAGCGAAAAATTTCAGGAAGTTAGATTTCATGTTGTAGCGCTCCATATTTAAAAAGGGTTGTATCGTCTAGTTGGGCAACAGGATGACTTCGACGAACTGTCCGGCAGCGGTCGCCACTTCGCCGGGTGCCAAACGCGCCACCGTGACACCTGCCGCCTTGGTGATAGCCCGTCCCGTTGCATCGGTCTCGATCAACGCACCGGCAGAGATGGCGGCACCTGTCTCGACGATGGCGGTACCGAGCGCATGCACAGCAAACTTGTCGCCGATGGCAGCATCGGTGTCGGACACCCCTTGGGCGTTTACCCCGGCACCAGCCAAAGCAGCGGCAGGTGTAACGAAACGGCTGGCGGTGATCGCGGCGCTGGCGGTCATGGTCAGCACCAGCAAACTGATTGCATTTTTCATCTTGATTCTCCTTTATGGTGGATAAGGGTTACGCGCTTACGGCAGTCAGCGCAGCCTCGTAAGTCGTCTTGTTGGCCGACTGATATGCCAGCGCCTTGTGGTGCAGTTCCAGACGCTCGCCGTCTACGGCATATCCGGCAGGCGCTGCAAAATCAACCATGCCTTGTGATGCGTTTTCAGCACCGGCCGCTACACCGAAGTTCACCAGCTTTGGCATGTCGGTCAACATGGTTTTCAACGCATCGACCAACGGTTTTTTGGTATCACCTTCGCCGAACTCGACCACTTGCTCACCTGCGCCCAATTGATCAAGCGAGGCTACGATCACATCCTTGTGCGCAGGGAGTAACGTGCCGGCCTTCGCCAGACCCTCTGCAAAGCTGGAATTTTCGGCGTGACGCGTGGCATCTTTGGTGGCTTTGTCGCGGACAGCTGCATCGGCCAATTGTTTTTTCATCTGGGCGTTTTCTGCCTCCAGCGCGGCTTTTTCTTCGAGTGTCACTTGGGATGATCCTTTCTCAATAAATGCCGGAGCGGGTACTTCGGCGGTTTGTGATTTCTTCAATTCATCCTGGGCGGATTGCTCAAGATTTTTAACGGTGTAACCAGGAACAGCCGTATCGGCATCGGCCTGACCGAACTTACCGAGGATCCAGTCGCGCATGCTGCGCCACAGACCCGCGTTGTCCACGTCGTCCCATTCGGCGAACTCGACGATGCCTTGCTCGGCATCTGCAAATGAGGGATTGCGCAATCCCTTCACGCTGGGCGGCATCGCACCGAGAAAACCCACATGGCGCAGGTAATACACACCGGGGACAGGATTGCTGGGGGAATCTGGGGCATAAAAGGAGGCAGAGATTTTCTTGAACGAACCCTTGCCGATCATCTCAGCAAAGGCTGTATCCACCTGGGTGGGGTTCGCTTCGAGTGCGCCATCGGAAAAACTCAGCGCGCCGACCCAGCCGTAAGCGGGATCGTCATGCTTAGGGTGACCACATACCAGCGGCGCTTCATGCTTAGCCGGATCGTAGGCGGCAGCAGTTGCCGACAGGTCGGTTTCGGAAAACGACAATGCAGCACCACTCATCGCGGTGTGCTTGCCGGGCTTGAAGATCTGGATTGGTTTATTCGTTTTCATGACCGCATTTTGAGCGGCACGAAGCGGGGTGTTAAGACGGATTGGGTTCCGGGGTAGATCGGTCAGGTGTATTTTTAGACTACCCAGATTTTGGCAAAACAGCAAACTGATTGCGCATACTGAAAGTGTGACGGCAAACTTTAGCAATGAATGCGCAAGAAGGCCGTTAACTATACGTTAAAAAACCGCTGTGATTTATTTTGATACATCCGCCGCACTCATGGTCGATAAGCGCGTTAAATCGCGCTGTGTTCGATTTGTGCTTTTACCCAACGATCCTACTCAAGTAGTCATTGACTAGACCGAGAATATTTTCTTCAGCCTCGGGTTGCAGTTGGCCTTGCGCATCGATCGGCAGGAATGGGCGGGCGGGCATGGTTACTTTGTGCCCGTGTCCGGTTTTACCGCCGAGCTGATGAATGGCAGCATAGACTTTATTGCTGCCTACTGTGGCACTGCTGGCATCATGGCTGGTCGTGATCGAGGCAGCAAGCTGTCCGGTATCCTGCAATATCTGTCCACCAACTCTCGATCCAATTGATTTGCTGACACGCCCATCCTTGCGGATTGCGCCTTTTTTAATCGCACCATCTCGAGTCTTGGCGCGAGCCATCACGCGACCCTCCAGTGTGGCGCGGCTAATGCCCAGCCACTTCGGACGACCTTCTGCAGCAAAATTCTTTTCTGTCTGTCTGGCCAACTCTTGGGAGACGATGCGCATTACTGGTGACATGTTATGCGCAGTCGCGGCAAGCCTATCCAGCGAACTCATCACCGCTTTGTCATCTACCTTGATTTCAAACATGACTACCTCTTATAATCGTTTCAGCAAGGTCGGTTGTCCGCCGATGGGTAATGGCTAACTGCTCAAGCAGCGAAGTATGCAGGTTCAAGTCCCGCCACCGACCTTCACTCCATTTTCACGAATCGATTCCCGTCTTTTAATCTTCCCGTCCCGTCATTCGTTGGCGGCAGCCGGTACGCGTTCACAACGGCATCGAGTTTGCCGTGATGCTTGACGTTGGTTGCGGCGTCGACCGGAACATAGATCAAGCCGCCATCCCCATCGTTTGCAACATAGACCAGATTCTTGTGCAACTTATCCCAGTACACCGCCTCTGGTTCGGCGACGACTTGAGGCAATGCCTGATATTGCGCCAGCGTGAGCGTGATGCCATCACCTTGATGTTTTACACTATCTGCATGTACCAGGCGTTTTTCAGGCAAAGCCAGCACGCGAGCCGGATCCACGCCGTCATTATTCTTCCTAGCAAAGTCGGCAATCTCTTCGGATACGAAACCCACCACCTGCGCCTCATGCCCTGGCGCTCGCTTGGTCAGCGCCGTGCTGACCCAGTCGGAAAACACCTGATGACGTAGCTCTGAATTATTGATCGCCTGCACGGCCTGTACGCGGATGGCGCGGTCTTTCACTGCACTGATCTTGCGCATCACCTCAACATCGTTGCCGAATACGGCGCGGCCAGGGTTGTAGCTCCAGCCGGCATCCGGTGCGAATAGCTTATCTTGACCATCCACTTTGATGCGTAGCGCCTTGACCTGAACCGTGCTGCCATCCTTCATGCGAATGTCATGATCGATCAGGCGGCCTTCTGATGAGTCAATGGGAATGCCATCACGCTTGACCTCAACAGCGCTGATCGCACTCACACGGCAGCGACAGTTAAAACCATTCGGTGGATACATTGCGCCCCATAGCGGATCATCATACCGAAACACTCTTCCATTCATTGCACGGTGCGCCGGGCGCGTGCGGCCATCCAGTATTGCGACATATTGCCAGTAGGGGTGACTATCTACGCTTTCCATCATGCTGCGATAGCGTCCAGCCATATAGGCAGTTTGCATGTTGGTCTGGTAGATTGTTTTCAGGCGGCGAGGGCTGCCGAGCTGCACAGTGCTCACCTCTCCGGTCAGGGTGTCAACATGCTCGGCTTTTCCCCACCAGCCTTTGGCCTGTAGGGTGGGCGTTAACTTTTTCTCAAAATCACGCAAGGTGGTGCCGCTGTTTAACGCTTCATCCAGTGCGCCGCGAATATCTTTGAGGATATCGGTGTTCATGACCTTGGCTACAGTGAACGCTTTTGCCTGAGTCTCCTGCCACATTTCCTTCTCTCTCCAGCTCCAGGTGATTGCATACCCCTTAGATTGAAAGTATTCGATCGCCTTTTCAGGCGGCATACCGAAGACGGCAGATAGATCAATCTTGTTCATTTTGCGCGCTTAATTTACCCCATACATCGGCCACAAACATAGCTCTGGCCAGCGCCTGTTCGAGCTGCTGCGTATTCATTGCCGGAAACGTTTCGGCCAGTTTATCGAACACCTCGGCGTAGTCGGTCGATTGCGCAATCAGATCCAGCACGGGCTTGAGCGCCGCTTGAGCTTGCGCCGTCAATTTGTCTGGATTGATTCCCTCAATCCCGCTATCCAATGCCGTCTGGTCTGGAAAAAGCTCACCTTCGGCGAACGCTGCTGGCGCACCATCCCCTTGGATTTTGTTTTTCGGCTGCGCCTGAAACTTCCAGCCGGGGTAATTCTCAGCCTGGTAAACATCGTCTGGACGCATCCCCATATTGAACAGTATTTGATCGCGCTCGGCGCGCAGCTTGATATCCTCTGCCTCGACGATCTTGCGCCATACGGTGGGCGGCTTTGCACCTGGCACGTTGTATTCGGTGATCCATTTGACCAGTGTGTTGTTGAGCGTGGCTGACAGCATGTCAGCATCGAACTGAACCAGTTCCAGACGCACCTCATTGCGCGTGATCGCGGCAGACGCCATTGCGCCGCCGGAGTTCTTTGCTCCCGCCGACTCACCCAGAACGCAGTAGGATATTTGCTCGTCCATGTAACGGCACATCTGCTCATAGCCAGCATTACCGCCGCGTGAGGCCTCCAGCAACTTGATCTCCATGCCTTCCGGAACCGTTACCCCCGCATCTTGTGAGATGGCCGATAAGGCATCCAGCAGCTTCTGCTGATCGGGCGGCTGTGTTCCCTGCGGGTATGTTCCGATAGCCGTCGGGCTGCCAAACTTATCCAGAAAGGTCAGCCAGAAGGTGATGCCTTGGCGCTTAAACCAGACCAGCCAGAACAGTTTGCTGCCAAGCCCTAGGCCATAAGGGCTTCCGTCTTTTGCCCCCAGAGAATGAACGATGAACTTGCGCTCGGGCAACGCTTCACCAGTCAGCATGTTGGCGAGGGTTTTCAGGCGAAGTTCATAGTCTTCACCAAACCAGAAACGGCGCTGATCGCGTGCGCGGACCTCGCTGACAACGATCTCACTGCCCGTGGTTGCCCATAAAATTTCACCTACCGAAAACCCCTTATTAATCGCGTCCAGCAGATTCAGGCAGAGGTGATCAAAACCGATATTGCCCAGCTGTGTGCGCACGACCTCGGCGGCACGCTGATCCAGTGCGGATTCGCTGGCAGGCGTGACTTCCCAAGGCCGGGAGACAACCGCCATCTTGCGCTTGTGCAGACAGGCAAAGGCATGCGCATCGCGCTCGATCTCTTCATACAGCTTGATTCCCTTGCCCTGACCGCGTGTCGCTAGCGTGTCATCGTTTTGCTGCAACAGGCCGCTAAACAGCGGTAAAAAAGGGTCTCGTTTAACACTGGCGATTTCATTGGTGTCAGCCGGCGGTGTTTTCTTGATTTCACTCATGTTGTATCAGCCTTAATAATCGTTCATTCGTGTCGAGACGCGGCGCTGTCCCAACGATTGGAATTCCATCGGGCCGCCACCCGATAATGCTGCAGCCCAGAGCATGTGCAGGGCATCAGGACCATCATCGTGATCCGCCTTAGGGAAGTGACGCAGCTGGTCAATCAGTGTGGTCTGCGATGGATGTAGACGAATCAGACCATTGGCGAAATGCGGTTGCAGCGTCTCGATGCGTAGCAGCTTATCTGCCGTTGGCTTGACTGCGCGAGCAGGGACGGGGATGCCTTGCGCCGCACTGCGCTTCACCAGCTCGGTATAAAGAAACTCCTGAAATTGCACCGCTTCGACCACCCACAATACACACTTGAATTCGCGCTGAAGTGCAATCACGTCTTCTATAATCCTGTCAGGCAAGCGCTTCTTAATCGGTGCAGCCACAACATATAGCTTTCCCGTCAAACGCTCATAACCACCTACCAGCAAGGCTGACGGGTCACGCGATGCGCCCGCCTTCCCAAGAGAGGGGTCGCATGCGCCAAAGTAGATCAGATTGGGCGGCAAGGATGTCCACCAGCAGCCGTCTAGGATATGTGCGAACGGCGCATCGTCACCTGATACAGGATCGTTCTGTTGTTCGGAATCGAATGCCGGACGGCCATCACGGGCGCGTTTGACCATCAACTTGTAGAGCGGCTGCCCATCCGGCCAGCAGATAATCGCACCAGCCTCCATCTCCTCTTTACACCTAGTGTAAAGCTGTAATGCGGCCTCTGGTCCTTCGTTGAGCAGCCGTTCTTCCCACTTCTCCCACAGATGCATGTTGTCCGGCCAGCGCTCGATGGAGCGGAATTTCTTCGATGACCAGAGTGGGTTTTTGAGCAGGCGAGACAGCACTGAGTCGTAGTGCAGGATGGTGCCGATGATGATCACATCCATCGTATCATCCGCTTCGCCCAGGGAAAGTACCGTTTTTTTCAGCCAATTTTCCAGCTTATCGCGCTGCTCAGGGCTGCGCACGTTCTCATCATTTTCCAGATCGTCGCCGATCACCAGATCAGGGCGATGCGGGCCGTGACGCAGGCCGCGCATCCGCTTACCTGAACCGAATGCCTGTATCTTGGCATCGTTGGCGGTGATGATGGTGCCGACATTCCAAACTCTGCCGCCGCCGCACGCCTCCGGAAAGTCCATTTTCAGACGCGGATTGAATGCCAGCTCAGCCTTGATCGCCTCCAGCATGGTTGCCGCCTGATCCAGCGCATCCATGACGATCACCGGATAATGCTTACGGCCTGTGACGACGCACCAGATTACGAAGATCTGGGTAACCAGGGTGGATTTTGCATTACCGCGCGGTGCGGCAATCGCTTCATGATCGCCTGTGCCGTTATCGACAATCTCAGGCAAGCGGTCATAGAGGTAGGTATGTAACGCCGCTTCGCCCTTTTTAACGTAGTGCGGAAAGTAGGTGCGCGCAAAAAAGCGATAGTCACCCATCGCCCGTGCACGTCGTTCAGCGAGCGCAGCCGGATCCGGATCGAAGCCGTCCACCTCCGCTTCGATCTGCATGCGGAAGTTCTGGGCTAGCTTGCCTATCTCTTCAAGGAATGCGCGTTTTGAGGTTTGGTTACTTGCCATCGTCTTCAAACTGCTCTCGCAGCACCTTGTACATCTCCATATCGGCACTCACTGGATCGAATAACGTGACCAGCGCCATGAGCAGATACCCAAAACAGCCCGATACACGTTTTCTTAGCGAAGACGCGCGAGCCCATTCACAGTCTTTTACTTTAACCATACGCTCTCGCCAGTTCGTCACCGAACGGCTCCATCGTCTCAATCACAACCAGCATGTGTTTTGGATACTTGACCCGGACAAACTCGGCATAACGCTTGACCACATCCGTGGCCACGGCAAGCTTGTCGGTCTCCGGCATCAGCTTGCGACTGGCGGCCATCAGCTTGTTATAGGCGTCGGCCAGACTGCACAGCATCTGCACCTTGTCGCCCGGTGCCATATCAGGTGCTTGCTGGATGGATTCGACGGTGGCTTGAACTTGCTGTACCACCACAGCTAGTGTCTGGCGTACCACGTCCTCAATGCCGCCACCGGCGATCATCTGCGCGCCGCGTGCCTTGTCCCAGTCGTCACCCAGTTCTTTACCTGTGCGCTTCCAGTTACGTGCCGTGGCATACGGAACACCTAACTTGGCAGCAGCAACTTCCAGCGACAACTGGTCAAACACATAGGCCGCACGAACTGAGCGGCGAGCATCTTCACCGTGTGCCATCAGATCAGACTCAGTGGTTTAGCGGCGGGCTTGCTTTGCGGCACCACAGGAGAAGGGCGGCGCACACCGTCAATCTGGCTGCGACCCAGCGCGATATCTTCACCGCGATAGGTGAGTCGCACTACATCCATCGCCAGCAATTCAATCAGATCAATGCTGACCAGCCATTCAAGATCAGCCATCATTTCATCCATGCTTGTCACGTATCCGGTGCGTCCGACCTGATCGCGCAACACAGCGCGATTCATTGTGAAGGCATTCGCAAAGTACAGCGCCAGAAGGATAGACAGGCGGCGTGATGCGGTTATTTCTTCGGCGTAAGTAGTCACTTTTTACCTCCAGTCAGTAAGTGTTGATGGATGGTGTTGAGTAGATTACGAACACCGATGAACTCTCCCGATAGATGACCGACTTCTGCCCTCAGCTGGTTTATTTTTTCGTGAATACCGCCTAGATCTGCATGCGTAGGGGAGTTTTCAGCGCTAGTTTCAAGTCGGGTAATACGCTCTGATTGTCCATCCAGCTTTTCGTCCAGATCGGTTTCCATTTTTTCAATCTGATCTTTTGTGGCCTTGTCTTTATTCGACGATCTGACGTACATAAATGACGCTACATTGACCAGTAATCCCAGCAATACGACGCCCAACTTCATCCACTCAATAACTGAATCCATGCTTACACCCTTTGTTTATTCTGCTTTTCACGCAGATCGTAATCATCCCGACAATCGACATCACAGAAACTGCCGGAATCAATCGTTAATTCACAGTTGTAGCATTGACCAGTGAACGGCATGGCATCCGCCATTACCTGCCGGTTATCCAGCGCCTGGCTGCGAAACCACTCTTCAGCCTCGCAGGCGCGATCAATTTCATCAGTCATAAATCACTCCCGTGCGCACTCTGCCAGTTTCGCCAGCTGATCCCGGCATTGTGCTGCCAGCTCCATCGACTCGACGTGATTCGCCAGCAGATCCGCCAAACTGCCTGATTTCGCTGGTGGCGGCACGGTGCATGGATACGTAAGGTTCGCTGGGCACGGGCGCGGCTTCACCGCTATTGGCGGCGTTCCAGAGGCGCAGCCCGTCAGCATCAAGGCCGCAATCGTTAAACTCAGGATGATTATTAACAGTTTCACGCGCCTGCTCCTTGATGGTTTTGTAAACGATACGGATCTGGTCGCGTGTAGTCTCTCGCGCTGTACCAACAGCTTCCCGGCGTAGATCTTCTTTTGTTGCTTCCGCCACTGCTGCGCGTTGCGCCTCGACCTGTCCCGCCATACACTCTGTTTTTGCATGCTTCGCCCCTAATCCATAACCGCCAAAAAATAGCGCCAGTGCGATGACCAGCCCGCCTAATAAACGCCAAGGCAGCGGGATCATGGTTTTACCTCCGCATTCGCAGACATGCCGTAACGGAGCGAGAGCAGCTTGGAAAGGGTTGACGATGCACCGATACTAGCCAGATAAATCAACCAGATTTCAGACGTTGCAGTGTTCATATAAACCATATAGCCAAAGGCGATGGTCGCGGCGCAGTAAGCGATATTTGCCCATAGCTTAGTGTGCGACAGCATGCCGGTACCGGAATCGGTAATCAGGTCAGTGATCGTCATACCAACCCATCCAGATAGCGAGTTTTACGACCCGGTTCAAACACAGCGGTCAATACCTGATTGCGCAGCGGCCGACCTGCAACATCCAGCGACAGATGCACCCAGGTGCCTTCGCAGATCATCTGGTCGAACTTCAGACCGGAGGCCAGTAATGTCTGGCAAATCTCTTTGGGCGTGCCGTAGCCAGGGCAGATGAAATCTACTGCCAGTCCCAGCACATGCTGGCTATTTTTTGCGCCGCCTATCAGGGTATTGAGCTTGGTGCAGCGGAAGCCACTGCTGATCTGAATGGGGTTGCCGAGCAACTGGCGCACTTCCTCCAATAGGTTAGCGATGAGTTCCAGACAAGCACGTTGCGGTGTATTCGGCGTGTTATCTATTCTGGCGCGTACCGCTTGCTGCGAATGCGTCAGTTCTTCCAGCGTGAAATGTGGGGATAGGTTCATGGATTTCCTTTGAATTTGGCTGGAATAATGGGAAGAAATCGAACCAACGTACCTGCGCCGATCGCAGCAATGCAGCGCCCGAACTCCTTGGGCGGATGGGCGATATGCAGACGTGCCGTGGTGCTGGTGAGTTTTGTGCAGACGCGGTCATCCTGATCGACAAAGCGGTCGCCGGGATTCAGGTCATAGAATTTGGTTGTTTGCATGACGCGTAATGTACGCGTGCGCGCGAGGCGGGATAAGACAGAAGGGGTTCCGGGGTAAATGAAAAACCCCGCAGAGCGGGGCTTTGATGGATTCTCGTTAATGGCTAAGCTTTTATTGAATACTATTTGTCACAACAGTCAACGCTTTTGATCGGCTACAAAGAGCAATCCAGTTCCTTTGGAAAATATAGCTGCATATCGGATGCCATTACGAACATCCTCCTGAACCTCCTCCATATGATTCACAGCATTCTGAAACAATGTAAGTGCGAGTAGTGCTGTTTCATTAGCCGGCAATCCGCTATTTGTTGCCCTGATGATGTCATGCATCAAAATTGGCATTCTTGCAGCAGAATCCGAAGTTCCATCTGATTGAGCCAACATGGTTATTGACCTCATCATGTGGTCACTAGAATTAAATGCCCCAACCATAGCTATATTTTTATTGAAAGAAAACTTGAAAGTAGAATTTTTTTCCAATGTTATTGCCGGAATCTTGAATCCAGACTGATTTACTTGAGCGGCTTCATTGAATGAAGCGGAAAATTCATCCACTTTAATTCCGATTGACATGTAATCGGGAGGTTGTACAACGGCAGGTTTAATAATTTCAATTGTCTGCGTTTTTGATTCTTCTCCGCATCCGCCAAGCATCAGTCCAACTACAAGCGCTGCAATTAGCTTTTTCATATCATCCCCCTTGATTAAGTACCACACCTTAAAACAACCCGACCTGCATGTCATCTTCAATTTCGCTATTCAGAATGTCACGGATGTGCCGGGTAGTGAACTCGTATTTCAGCGCCAGGGTATTTTGTGGCGTCCCTTCGGCATATTCGCGGCGAATTTCACGATAGATCAACACCCGAGCCGCTTTTTCACAGCGTGCAATTTCCAGTTGGTCGCCACCATATTCCGCCACCAGAGCCGTAAAGGCTTCCATCCCGATCAGATACAGCAAGCGGTGATCCAGTTGCACAGTCATCGGAATGTAAATCGGCGTTCCGCCGCCATGCATCTTGACCAGCTTCAGCGTAGCCGTCAGGCCGATGGCCTTGGCCAGCCATTGCATAGAGGGCGGCAATAGGTGCAAATCAGATTCGTCCAGATTCATTTTATTTCTGCCTTATTTTTTGCGTATTCCAGAGCGGCGATGATCTTGCCGAGCTGTGCGCCGCTACACCATTCGAAGCGATCAATCTTGAACATATGCTTCGACATGCCGTCGGCGTAGGCATCCGGTTTGTTGTCCAGGGCAATCAGCAAGGCGCGGATTTTACTGACCTGTTTGGCTTTTTCCTTAGCTGGGGTAGGGCGCGTTGATGCCGTCGATTTGAAGCCCAATGTCTTGAAGTGATCAAGCAGCTCTTTGCGCTGCCTCCAATCCATATCCTTGCTGCTGGATACGCCGAAACGGTCATGCAGCAACGCGCGGTAGGTATCCTCATCCATGCTGATCTTCTGGCGGGCGACGTGGATCAACTGGATCTCACGCCGGGCTAGGTCGGCGGCTTTGAATTTAGATAGCTGGTAGTTGGCCATACTAGTATCCGATCTTCACAATATCGATGGAGGTACATGTCTTTCGGATGTGACGGCAGAAAGACTTTGCATTAGGCCAGTGCGGCCACCAGTGCGAATTTACTTTTTTTGCATCAGCAGCAGCCTTTTCGCGTTCTTCTTTGCTGAAGAATCTACTCTTTGCCTGTTTTGTCAGTAATGCACGATACTTTTCGGTAAAAACAAAGCTTTTCTTCTCTTGGTGGAATTTCAGCGGGATATCACTAGCTTCCTTGTTAAATATCCATTCTCCCTTGATGCATCCATCGACATAGACAGACACGACTAGCTTCATTTTATTGTGCTCAATGACAGCATTAATTTTGTACCCGTCACATATAAGCTTGACGCGCCCCATTGGGCCGATGAGTTGATCCTCAATATCTGCCCATTGTTCTTTACTGATTGTCATATTCGTCCCTGTTTCTGTCCTGTTATTACAATTAAATTTGGGTTCTGAAAAATACCGGAGCCCTCTATGAAAAATCTGATCGATCTGATGAAAATCGTTAAGCTGGCCCTGGATATATTTAAGATCCTGCGTGATTTATTTATCTGACCGTTAAACCATCTCTCGCAGCCCGCTATGTTTAACGGGCTGGAAGCGAAGGTTTAGTTAGACATTGCCGCGTCTTTCAACGCCTTAGCTGCGCTGAAATGCGGCTTATTTCTGGCTGGGATTGATATTTCTGCACCGGTGGCCGGATTGCGACCGATGCGCGCCGTACTCTGCTTGACGCTGATTTTCCCGATGCCTGGCAAAGTCACTTCAGCGCCTTCGCCTTTCTGCATTTCGCGAGAGACGACTTCTGCCTGCACCTCCAGCACCCACTTGATGACAACCTTGGATACACCGGTATTACTGGATTGTGCTGCGATTGCGTCGATCAGTTCTTTTTGGTTCATTTGAAACTCCTTTGGTGGGTAAATTGTTAATCTGAAACAGGTAATAGCGTTGACCACGATTGGGCGGTAAACGGGTTCTTAAAGCGCTGCAATATCCAGGCTGATAGACCGATACTGGTCGGTATCGCCGATGCGTTCATACACACGGAAGTAGGTTTTACTACCTGCGACCTGAATGCTCTCTCCGATGGCCTGCATCGCTGTCGCCCACTTTTCATCGGCGATATCCAGACGGCGTAGGCTCAAGATACGTGCCACATTGACGCGCCCCTCCTTGTCGACCTGAAATGCGTCATTGATGAGCGCACGTATTTCAGAGCTGGATCCTGCTGACCACAGATGAATGCACTCGCTGACCAGCTCTTTAGCGATCTGCAGGCGTTCATCAAAGGCCAGTGATTCAGCGACTGCGCGCTGAACCTTGTAGCGTCCATCGAACGACAGCAGGCTGACGTTGCCCTTTTTTCCGCCCATATTCACGCCGTATTTCTCGCCGCTCAACTGGATGAAGGACTCGATATCGCCAAACACGCTTGCTTTGAACTTCGCCAGCACCTCTGACTGCACACGTGCATTTTTTGCAATCTCACGGACAAGCTCATCACGCAGCCGGTCTATTTCACGAACCTTCTCGACAGGCCATAAAGCGCCTTTGGCATCAGACATATAGCCGTCTGGTATCGGTTTAATTTCAACTTGTTGCATGGTTAAATCCTTTCTGGTTGAGGTAATAAAAAATCAGTTGTCTACGCTTCCGGGATTGCCGGTGGCGCTTGTGGTGCTTGCTCATAGGTGCGTGTTTTCAGGCGTTGTAAATCTTGTTTAACGGAGTCGGGTATTACGCTGCGTGGCTTATCTTCAGTGACATAAAGCGCCGCATTATTTTTTTGATAGGCGGCAGGTGCGGCGGTCGGAGTTCTTCCAGCCAGCCTGTCTTCATGCTGTTGCTCTTTGCGCGCCTCACCCTTGTTGATGTGCTTGCTCATCACCGCCAGCAACAGGTTGTGCGACTGGAGCGGCAGTTCCAGCGATCCGGTATCACGCATGAATTGCAATGTTTCAAAGCCGACACGCCAGTATTCCAGTGGCGCGACATAGCTAATGCGCTTGAATTCAAACCGGGCGGCTTTAATCATCTGCACCAGCTCCGCAGTGATTCGGGCTTTTTTAGTTCCAGACAAAGCTTTTTTGGCCGGTGCAAACAGACGGATATAGCCAGGTAGTAGTTCAGGAAACGGGGTGAGTGCGAGCAACTCGGTATAGGCCTGACGTTGCGCATTTACCTCCAGCGCAGCATCGAGCGGGAATGCTGCAAAACAGCATGGACAGGTCAGATTCATGCCGCCACCTTGTTTTTCATATCTTCCAAAACACAACGGGCCGCACCAGGTGCTGTTTTTCCAGCCTCAATTACGCTCATCTTGCCGATGTTTTCGAGTACGGTTCCGAAGACGTTAGCGCGCAACGTCAGAGCCTTTGCACCCTGGTATATTTCAGGAAACAACTGGTAAATTTTTATGCAGAACTGTTGCCCGTCACGGCTTGTGATACCTCCAGTTCCGCAAGCACCTTTATGCAGTTTAATCAGCTCATCCATGTTGATAGGGCTCATGCTGATGCTCCCTGCTGTGCTGGTGATGGTTTTTTGAAGTGCATGGGTGTCATCTGTGCGTCACGACGGTTCGGGCAAACCGCCCGACCAGCTGGAGTGATGCTCCAAACCATATCTTCATTTCTTTCGATGAGTCCCTCTGCGTTCATGCGATGAAGCCATCCGCTTGCGAATGAAAATCTCTCAGATAGATGAGTTGATTCCATCCGACCAGCACGTAATGCAAGCAATATCTGACCAGGCTGATTGATAGGCGTAATTTTCATGACTGTACCTCTGCATCATTCCAACGCACTTCGCAGTTATGGCGGATAGCAAACCAGTAGCGAGACTCACCCTGCTGGGTTCGCTCAAATCGGTGAATTGCCCCATCAAGCGTTTTGCACAGCGGGCTGTTACGGATGAATACACGAGGTTTATCTAACCCTTTTGTTACTTGCATCACCTCAAATCCACTGACAAAAAGCCAGTCAACACACTGTTTAGCTTGCTTCCCCAGTGTCAGACGCTCGGCAGGATTAAGGCGCAGAGTGAGTGGCGAAAACGTAGGGTTACGTTGCAAATTTCTCATGATTTATCTCCAGACTTGTTGTGTGGGCATACCTGACAGGCCAGCCAGTGCGCTTCCTTGGCACGACCGCCAAAGGGACGTGGCGCAGTAGCGCGGCGCTGGCAGTCTGGGCCACTGATTTCAACGTTGTTATGCGTGCATGGGTAGATGTCGTAACGCGCCAGAATGGCCGCTTCCAGTTTTTCCACACCGGCGCCGTACTTGCCGGACAGATACAGTGAAATCGCTGTGCGCGAGTAGCCAATTGCTTCAGCGACAGCGGTCATGCTGCTGGCATCAACCGCCACCCGGCAAAGATCAAAAGTGTGAGCGTCATTCATTGCATAGCTCCATTGGGTACACCGTATCGCTGTTTGGGTCATACACCGTGTTGTTTTTGGCACGCCATACCGGGGCTTTACGACCGGCATTGATGACGAGCTGGTAGCGCAGCATGCCTGGGCTGGTTAGGGCGGTGCCTGCTTGCCGATTGGCTTCGCGTTTAACGATTCCGGCTTTTTCCAATGCACGGATGTACTTGCACAAGTTGCCTAATGCATCACGTTCTGTCCCGTCTGCCAGCGTGGCCAGCAGCTCCTGCACCGTAAAGCTGATACGGCGACGCATCACCCACCAGGCGCGCGGACGTAGTCCGATCGTGACTGTGCGTGGGGAGATTTGACCTTTACGGGACATTACTTCGCCTCCCGTTTCAGTGACTTCATCGCGTCTTCACACAGCCGGATTCCCTTGATGTCGCTGGCGATCAGCTCGACTTTTCCCTTCTTTTCGCCGATCACTTCCAGCGTGCGGCAGGCGTTGCTCATCAGGCGATAACGACCTCGTGACTGCTCAAATACCTGCTGGGCGATACCTTGATCAGTGCGCACTTCGCACAGTTCGGTGAGGTATGCGGCGCAGTCGGCCACCGTGGCAGGTTTGAGTTCAGGTGCTGCCGATACTCGGGTGGCAACATGTGCCAGAC
>Ga0208863_1000868_pt1 | contig 23341 bp, 18 predicted proteins | sample RifOxyD3_FD_184040 | JGI IMG/M metagenome (GOLD analysis project Ga0208863, IMG submission 184040) | Soil microbial communities from Rifle, Colorado - Rifle Oxygen_injection D3 (SPAdes) | ecosystem: Environmental > Terrestrial > Deep subsurface > Rock core/Sediment | place: Rifle, Colorado...
GAAATCTGACCATCATCGAGCGTTGTCTCCGAATCATCAAGGAAACACATGGGAAAGATATTGATATGCTCAAAATCAGTTTCCATGATAAAAAAGTATTTAAGATATTTGCTGAAGGAGACACAACCGGAGTATTCCAGTTTGAATCCGCCGGGATGCGGAAGTATCTGAAAGATCTGAAACCCAATACATTCGAGGATATCATAGCGATGGTTGCCCTCTATCGCCCAGGACCGATGGCGTTCATCCCCGTCTATATCGCCCGTAAACACGGCCTCGAAAAGGTTTCGTATATGATGGATGAACTCCGGGATATACTCCAGAAAAAGTACGGAAAAGACACCGTTGCAGAAGAAACTACCAAACTCGAGCGCGATCTCGGACCCTATTTAAATGTTTCTTATGGTATCGCGATATATCAGGAACAGCTCATGCAACTCTCGCAATCAATGGGAGGATTCTCTCTCGGTGAAGCCGATGTACTCCGACGATGAGTCGGAAAGAAAATCCGTGAAGTAGTCGAGAAAATAAAGTACGAATTCATAGAGAAGGCTGAGAAAACAAACGGATACAAACCGGAAACGAGCGAATTCATCTATGAGAAAATGGTTATGCCCGCAGCGGATTATTCCTTCAATAAATCGCATGCCGCCTGCTACTCGATGATTTCCTATCAGACTGCGTATCTGAAAGCATATTATCCGACGGAATTCATGACTGCGCTCATGGTGTCGGATGAGGAAGATATGGAACGTATCACTATGGAAATCGGGGAATGTAAATCCAAAGGAATCAATATCCTTCCGCCCGATGTAAACGAATCGATGAAGCATTTTACCTATATAGACGCGCATCATATCCGTTTCGGACTCAAGGCCATCAAAGGACTCGGGGACGGACCGATCGATTCCATTCGTCGTAATCGTGAGGAAGGTCCATACACGACCATTTATGAATTCATAGAACGAAATAGTGGAGATGTTATTAATAAAAAAGCTTTGGAAGCGCTTATTAAGTCCGGAGCATTGGACAGTCTTGGAGATCGTGCGAATCTCATCGCATCTATCGGGAAGATGAGCGCTGTCCAGAAGGAAAACGAGAAAAAACTCTCCACGAGCCAAATCGGACTCTTCGATCTCGGACATCATGGAACCGAACATCTCCGATTTTCTCTGGAACAAGCGAAACCTCTGACTTTCGAAGAACGTATCCGATGAGAAAAAGAATCCATTGGTTACGGAGTTTCCGGTCACGGACTCGATGGACTCAAACCGTATATCGACAAACGGACCGTCGGGATGGAACATATTTCCGAATGGCGGAAAAAGATGTCGGAACGAGTGGTTATGGAAATGGAACATGAAGAATGATCAAGCGGCGAGAACGAAGAATGAGATATAGAGTCTTCTGAAAAACGATGAGGAAATAATACCCCTACAACAATGGGGAAAGAGCAGAACGAAAGGGGAATATGAACTGAAAATACAGATAAAAGAACCGGAACTCCTGCAAAAACCAAGAAAGAGGCGATGAAACGGGTACGACTGATTGGTCTCGTGACTTCCGTACGACAAGTACAAACCAAAACTGGAAAAATGATGGCTATCGCAACCTGCGACAGTTTCGATTTCCGCTTTACAGTACTGGTATTTTCGAAGGAATATGAAACTCTCTCTCCTCTCCTCGAAGAAGATAAAATCCTCTTGGTCGAAGGTATTTTCCGGGGAAATGAAGAAAACGGAGAAATGGCGGTTACTGCTCAGACCATTCGAGCTTCCACCATCACTTCCATACGACAACAGGCGAACGATATGAATCTTTTCGATGCAAAAGCAATCGTAAATCTCTCCGGTTTTATCGAAGAAATAGCTGAAAATACAGCGACAATCGAGACCAAAAAAGAGAATGGGGAAAATGAGATTATCGAAATGAAAGAAGAAACCATTATGGAATCCGATTCCCAGGAAATGGAGGATGACGACGAAGAAAGTGTAGAGGTGAATATCTGTATTCCTCCAGAAAAATCCGATGAAATGCAAGAATTCAGCATAAAAATCCCTTCATCTGCTTGCAGACAGGATCTCGTCGATCTCAAAACCTATCTGGAATGAATCGAGAAAGGTTCCATTCAAGTATTTATCGACATACAATGACAGATAAAAGACACGAAAATTTCCGTGGAATCTACGGATTCTATCAAAAAATGGGTACAGTCAAAAGGGTGGTAAACGGGAAAATAAAAAATCTTTTGCTTTCTCCTTATTTTCTATATAATGTCTGTCGCCCGGCGGGGTAGCTCAGTGGTAGAGCAGCGGCCTGAAAAGCCGTGTGTCGGCAGTTCAATTCTGCCCCTCGCCACCATAGTCAAATTCAATCATCAAACGCATCAGTTTTCCGCAAGCTGGTGCGTTTTTTGTTCAGTTCTAACCTTCGGAAATCGGGAGAGTCTAAATCTATCATGTTTTTAAACGGCAAAAACCAATCATGCAGATTGGCTTGCAGTTTCCCGTCCTTTAAAGTCCAGTTCGAACCTAATGATCGGAATATAAGCTTCTTTGTTTCCAGATCCCCATTTTGGAACTTCTCACTTGCCATTTTTGCAAAATCAAAAGTATCCTCTACGAGTTCCGTCCAGTTTGTAGATTCCCTTTCCAGTTCAGTCCTTCTGATCTGAAGTTTTTGAGATTCTTCTTCCATCTCTTTCTTAAGTCGCTCATACTCCGCATAATTATCGTCAAACTCTCCATTGAGCCTCATATTGACGAGACGATTCTTTTTCTTCTCCTCATTCTCTATCGCTTTATTCACACTCTCAAATACTAATTCTCTCCCCTGGGTCTCCTCACTATGTCTTCTTCACAAAACCTCTTTTACCCAGTCAAAGTACTCTGGATGAATTTCTATGCTCTCAAGAATCTCTTTAATCTGAGATTCCATAACTCACTCGGGAATTCCTCATGTTTGTGAACATCGGAATGTAGGGGAATTTTTCTTATGAGTACAGTGATAGTATGTGTAGCTTTTTTCTTGTTTAGTCGTTTGTAGTATCTTTGTTTTCTTTTCTGCCGTAACCATACATCCACATTCCCCACATGCCACCACTCATGTATATGAGAATTCAAGCATAGACGGTCTCTCTGTTTTTATCGAACCAGTTTCTCACTTTGTATGTCCAAAGAGCTTTTGAGCTTTTTGAAACTCTTCCCAGGTAATCATCGGATGATGATCTCATTTTTTCAATTGTCCATTGTACCGCATATACCCGGCATAAAATGGATTACGGAATATATCATACAGTGTACAGAGAGCGAGTGGTTTCCCTCATGTCTTTTTACGCTTCAAGCTTCTATATCACCATTCGTGTGTCGCAGTTTCAAGAATTTTCTGAGGCGAATAACATCATGAGAGAAGCATTTCCCACATCTTCTTTACCATACTGAATCGTTCTGGATCTGGGATTATCGTTCTATTAATACGATCATTCAGATATCATTGAACCGCCATTCCAGGAAAGTGTCACTTATCAAGCTTGCTCTGGAGTCATCGTTTCGAGTTTTTGGAGAGATCTAATATATACTGATTTGCCATCCCCGTCTCCACGCTGAATATAAGTCAGGAGTCTTCTGGATAATATACACGATCACTCGTAATTATCCGTTTAATCTTGGTTCTTTGGAGCATATATTGAATCCTTCCCGTATCAACAGGATTACGAGAGAGTCGATCAAGCTTCCAACACAGGACCCCGTCTATATTTCACTTTTCAAGATCATCACACATAGTATAAAACTCAGTTCTTCGTCCAGGAGTTTTTGCTGACTTCTCTTCTGTATAAATTTTAACAATCTCTATACCCTCCTCTTTGGCTCTTTTCTTCCAATAGTTCATTTGATCATCGATAGATTGAATTTGTCTATCTTCTCTCTCTGAAGATTTACGTGCATAGAGCACGAAGCGTGTATTGTTCATAGTAATAATTTTAAGCATATAAAATGGGTGATCGTCCGGTCGCCAAACCTTTTACCACATAAACAATCTTTTGAAGATGCTATGTAGCGGACAATCACCCATTTCTGGATTCAAAAGGTTGCAATAGTAAAAGGTTGGCACGGACACTATATGGATTTATCTAAAGATTTCCAATCTTTTCTTCAATCATTCCTTTGAATCTCTGTTTTTTGTACTTGAGCCCAATACAAAGCCTGCATTCGAGAGTATGGGTAGCTGGATTCTCATAAAGTACAGAGATTTTTCTCTCGCATCTTGGGCACGAGAACCAGTAGCGTATACCTCAGTAATTTGTCTTGGTTTGTATAAAAGTTACCCCTTCCAACTCAATGTTCATAAGCTCATGCTTAAGACGTTCCTTAACAATTTTTAGAAGGTCTTTCATGCTAACTTTCTTACAGTTTTCAAGGACTCTATTTTTTCCGAAATAATTAGCCTGCAATGATTTCATTTGGAGGAAGATTATTATTAAATTGTTGGTTCGTTCCGATAATAGCGGTCTTGGTTTTGATGTGGATATTGAGGTTCGGGGACTTCAGCTCTCGAAGAGTATTAAGTGCACAAAGATAACTTCTATTTGCCCTTTCCAACTCTTTACTTAAAACGCCAATATATGCAGTTCTTTCATGGGATAGATACTCACCCGCATTTATAGTGCTATTCATCTTGCGATTGATTTTTAATACTTGCGCATAGCTACTGACTACCATTTCACATAAGGACCGTTCTGATGTAGTCTTACAATCATACTCTTCTATGAGATCTTCAGCCATTTCTATGGTCGCCATTCTATCTTGGTTTTCCATTGAAACCTCTCAGAGCATACGATGATTCTTGGTAATATTTGTTCCCAAAACAATATTCGTAAACTCCTTGTTTTCTTCTTCTGTAAGCTTTCCTCATTCTAAAGACTTTGTCAGTATTTCTGCTCATTTCTTATACCCTTCTTCTGGTGTTACAGGAAATTTTCCATAGCTTTGTATAATCCTTTTCAATTCACTCGGATCTTTCAGTTTTTCGATTACTTCCTTTGCTCGATCTGATAGTATAAGAGCTTTTTTGTTATCTTTTGGAATAACCTCTTTTTTGACTTTCTTTGACATAAAATGATATAGTTAATGATAATGAAATTTATACCCCGATTTCGCTCACTATATCTCCATCTCTTCCACGGGGCTCAGACAGATTGTTTTTCCAACCATTTCTTTGGTGATAAGCCCTGCATTCTCGAGTGTTGGTTCTATCTCCTGTCTCCATGTAGCATCAGAGAGGGGTCGGCCATATATTTCCGAATGCTTCTTGAGAATATATCTGCGAGGAACTCATTTTAATTCATCATTATCAAAAGGATCTTTCCCTGTCTTTCTCGCTTGATTGAACTCCTTGTATGCCGGGATAAATATATCCTTGTATATCTGCATGGCATAAGGCGAGATATTGTACTCTTGACCTGGTGCCAGACTCTCCCATATCTTCCAAGCTTCTTCGAGATCTTCCTTTTCCGTATAGAGAGTACTCCCTACTCGTTTTCGATGTGGGAGATTAAGAAGGGCGAAAGTCTTTATGAATGACATAAATCTTCCCACATCCCTTTGATGTCTGGGCTTGAGATATTTTTTATCTTCCAGAAAGCGTCTTTCTACCTCATCAGAATTTGATATTCGTATATATTCTATTCGGGCATCTTTTATCATCTCTATCCGTTCCTTAAAGAGCAATCTTTCAGGATTATTTTCTATGGATTCGAGATACTCACTCTCTATGGATTCAGATTGTATTTTTGAGTGAATCGTATCATGAATCTTCTCGCTATGGGTTTCTGGAGAAAGCAATAGGAAGCGAGTGGCCTCCTGCTCATCGAGTCCAGTAGATGCTGTACAAAATACAGCTACAGGATACCCGTGAATCACGATATTCTTAGTCTTATTCCCTCATTGTCCTGTTTTATCGGTGATTTTGCAAGTCATTACCTTCTCATCGTGAGATAAGAGAGGACGAAACCTTGCCAGAAGTTCTGTTCTTGGTTGGTCGATAAATATGATAATCTTCCGATCCAAGCGAATATGCTTTTCGTTCTTTTCTTTATCATACTCTCCATTCTCGTGGAAAAAGGCACTCTGGGAGACATAGAGAAGTTTCATTACACTTTCTTCTGGAAAGAGCTTTGCTATCTCAAGAGGAATATATGACTTTCCCGAGGAGGATGGAGCATTGAGGAGGATATTTATCTGAGCATCCTCCGTATATGCCGAGAGCATCGCAAGAAATACTACAAGTTTGTTTATATCGTCATGTTTAATAGTGAGTCACAAGATTTTTATTATATCCTCTCATTTTAAAGGAGGGAATTTTGATATATCTATACCCCGAGTATTCTCACTATATAATCCCATGAGATCATCAACCGTTCCTTTTTTCTGGAAATAATCGGTAATATCCTTTCCGTGAGACTCAGGAATGTTGGTCAAACATACCTCCATTTCTGGATAACGAGCCTTTATCATACCAGAAAGTCTCTCGGATCATTTCTTTCCAGAATCATCATTATCGAAAGCAATATATACTTTCTGGAAGTCTCAAAATTCATCAAGCCATTCGGATTTGAATGTACCAGCTCATGCCGTGGATGTTACTGCCGTTACTCCTTGTTGTAAAAGCATCATTTGGTCGAATTCTCCTTCGCAGATAACGATACTATCATCACCGTTCGATAGGTTTTCCGAACCATAAAGGACCGCACTCTCCCCACTTGGGAAAAACATATATTTATTCCCCTCTTGTTTTGATGGATCTCTTCGAAGTTTAAAAAAGAGAAGGCCCCCATTACAATCTCGAATCGGAATAACAATCCAATTAGCCCCATAGAAGCTTCCATATCCAATCTTTCTCTCAGAGATTGTCTCGTTTGAGATGCCTCGATCATTAAGGTAATTTCGGATATTGGTAGAAAGGGCCTTATGATACTTTTCTACGTCTTTTTCTGTGATAGTTACCTTCTTTTTTATCGTGTCAGTTAATTCCGTTTTTTCGAGAGAATTGTATCATTCAATATCATACTCTTTCGGATCATCTCAGAAGTGTTTCATGAGAGTGATGATATTTCCCTGCTCCAAGCATTTTTTGCATTGGTAGCACCCAGTTTCACTATCTATGTAGAGATGTGCCTCCTTCCCATGACTATTTGCATCACAGTCATTAAAAACACAATGTGCCATAAGTTCCTTTCAGACAGATGAGAATTGTATTCCTTTGGAGGAAAGATATTCTGTAATAGTAATTTTCATAAAAATTTATAGTTAGTGGTTATTTTAAAATAGCTTCAAGCAGAGTGATAAGTTTCAATCCTTGCTCATATGCTTCGCTTTTTGGTATTTCTACCCCGTAAATCTTCTTGTATATCATCTGATATCACACCACCTCATCTTGGGTTAGCATAGTTCTATGGAGTGTTATAGAGATAATTCTTCAGTGTTTTTATAGCACCCGAATATTCCATCGGATCAAGCCGAATCTTTCAAAGAAAATAATCTTCAGTGAATTTCGCAAGCTTATGCGATGGTTCAAAGAAGAACAACCCCTTCCCTTTATCCTTCTGGATATGACTGAGTTGGTATCAAGAGGCAATAATAGCCGAAGCGAGGTTGAGATCGCTTGTAGAATAGTAATTGGACATAATAATTTTGTAATCAAAAATAAAGGACCGCGCGGTTACGGTCCTTTATATTTTTCTAACGAAGAAAATATATCTTAAAAAACTCTTAAAAAACTCTTAAAAACTCGTTTAACTCAGATCTATCCTTATGATATAGCCTTCTCCAGCTGGTCGAATAAAATTTTTGAGTTTCGTAGGAAGTCTATATTTTACATCATGACAGTAAGATTTGGTGGTTTTTTCTATTTTTCCTGCACCCATCACTTCTTTTAATTCACTATAAGGGACAGTTTGCCATAAATCAGAACTTTCTGATTTTGAAGAGTAAAGAGCTTTAAAAAGAGCATGTTCTTTCGTATTTGGTGATATTATTCATAAATGTTCACCATTTAAAAATACATCTCAACTAAGCTCATCAAAAATAAGATCTCTTTTCTTATGTCCAAGTTTCAATTGTTCTTTTGGGAAGTATGTGGACAAAACTTCTAAGATAACGAGCTGGAATTCCGTCTTATCTTTGGATTTATTTACAGACAATGCTTTCTCTAAAAACTCGACTCTTTGAGATAGTTTATCAAACCTTTCATCAGCCTCTGTTTTCTTTACTACCGGTAGGAGTATCTCATAACCTGATGGGTTTATTTGGGTATCTTTTCTATTGAAAAATGTCTCAAATTGTCATTTAGATAACATATCCGCCATATTACCTCTTATCGGAGCATATCACTCATTTATTTTAGTAGATAGTTCTCTTATCGGAGCAAAAGCTTCCTCCAATGCTCTCACTGGAGCACATAGGTTATTTTGAATCGATGATACAGCACTATTCAACGAGATTAGTGGATTAATAAGAATTCCGAGTGATTTTTTGCTTTCAGATAGTCAGTCAATAACCAGTCTGGAAGACATTAATGTTCCAGATGAAATATTTACGAGATGGTCTTTATTTTCAGGAGACTTTAAGAAAACATATGGTTCAATCAATCTTGTTGAAGACTGTGCTGATAAAAACGGATCATTAGATGCATCAGTAAAATTTTGTGTTTTAGGAATTATGTAACTTGTTGCATTCGTTCAGTCTAGAATTGATGAGCAACTCTCTAGACCAGTTGTTAGTGTTGACAAGTCTGATAAGTTTACTCAAGAAATTCAATAGACCTCTTTCTTCTTTTTTTCTGAACTCATACTTTTAATTTTCATAGTAATATACCTCGATTATATCCTCTTTCACTTTAATGCAAGACTTTTCCAATCTACCACCCCTTTTGCCTTAAAATCAAAAGAATCAAAAGAATCTTGCATTCAATCAATTTTTATATATAGTACCCGTACTACAAACACCCGAGTTTTTTTGGTTTTTTTTCGCATTCTAAGATATTATGGACGGCATAATGCCGTCTTGTCGTCCTTTTTTGGAATGCGAGAAAACTCGATGTTTGTAGTAAAACTCCTGGGCATTATGTCGTCCATTTTGTTTTGCTACAAACTCAAACCCAAATATAAAAACCTCGGGCAATCTATTTCTTGATTGCCTTTTTTATGTCCGAAAATTCACAACATTCCACCTATCAAATCCAATGACAAACAGTGGATCATCTCAAGTCTTTCATAGAGTCTATGAAAGCTGAGAAGCAATCAGTATATATCCGAAAAATCAAGGACCTCGAAGATGAACTCAAGAAACTCAAGAAATCCAAACGCTATGGTCTCGTCTGGGAAGATAAGCCTGAGGATGTTGTTGAGCGATGTAAAACTGAACTTCCAGTACTCATAGAAGATGAGGCGAAAACTATCAATGAAAATCCGAATTGTCTCAGTAATATACTCATCGAATGAGATAATTATCACGCGCTTTCCGTGCTAGCATATACCCATGAAAAGAAGGTGGATCTAATTTATATAGACCCTCCATACAATACGGGGTCAAAGGATTGGAAGTATAATAATGACTATGTTGATAGTAACGATACCTTTCGGCATAGTAAATGGATTTCGATGATGAATAACCGTCTAAGAATTGCTAAAAAACTTCTAAAGGACGGGGGATCTCTTATTCTTGCGATAGATGATAATGAGGTCAGTACAATCACTCTATTGCTACAAGAGCTCTTCCCTGACTCAGAAATAACTTGTGTTACCGTAATTCATAATCCAAGTGGGGTTCAGTGAAAAAATTTCTCTCGTAATAATGAGTATGCTCTTTTTGTTTACCCAAAGTGAGATAAAAGAATTAGCTTATCCGAGAGATCTCTTGAAAATGCTGATGTTCGTCCACTACGGGATGTTTCTAAATGAAATCACCTGAGGGTGGATGCAAAGAACTGTTTCTATCCCATATATGTAAAAGACGGGCAAGTTGTTGGATTTGGTGATGTTTCTCCTGATGAGTTTCATCCTTCTGGAGTTAATGTAGAGGGCATGGATTGACTCTTAGAAATATATCCTATTGATCCTCAATGAAATGAGCGAAAATGGGTATTCGCAAGACAGACTGTTGAATCTATTATTGATGAACTTGCACCAGAATGGAATAATAAAAGAAAGGCTTGGGATATAATCAGAACAAAAAAGGCTTTTAACTATAAAACTGTGTGGGATGACTCAAAATTCAATGCAAATATTTATTGAACCCAGTTACTTTCCAAAGTAATTTCAATTCAGTTCCCCTTCCCAAAGTCACTGCATCTCGTTAAAGAATGTATATCTGCCGTTATTCATAAGCCAAATGCCGTTATTCTCGACTTCTTCGCCTGATCCTGAACAACTTGACATGCTGTCCTAGAGCTCAATAAGGAAGACGGAGGAAATAGACAATTTATCCTCTGTACCAATAATGAAAACAAGATAGCCGAGGAAGTGACCTATCCTCGTATCCGTAATGTCATCCAGGGTTATGGCGATGTTCCAGGGATTCCTGCAAACCTCCGTTACTATCGAACGGATTTTATTGGCATGGAAAAATCCATTGATGATCTCCGTAAGAAGTTCATGGGAAGATGTACTGAGATGCTTCAGATACGGGAGTCATGTTTTACTCCTATTCAGACCGAAGATGAAAACGATTATTTTCAGGTCTTTGAAAGCAAAGAAAACATCCTTGCGGTTCTGTATCATCCATACGAGATGGCCAAGCTTCAAAAGCTTGCAGGTACTACTAAGAAACCTATTGTTGCATATATCTTCTCTATGGGAATGGAGATTTTTCAGGAAGAACTCTTATATCTCTCCGATAGGCTTCGTATTGAAACTATCCCCGATGAGATACTCGAAACCTACAAAAAGATTTTTGGCTTTTAATCTTTCTCTTTTATGATTCTCAAAAATTATCAGGAAAAACACGTACAGGAGCTTTTTAATACTACTCTCCGACTCATAAACCATGAAGGTGCTAAATCTATCGTGTTTAAAGCCCCAACAGGGAGTGGGAAGACGATTATGATGCAGGAGTACCTCCGAAGGCTTGCTGAGACCCCACAGGATCGAGAATTTGCCTTCGTTTGGATCTCTGTCAATGACCTTTCTCGGCAATCCAAGAGAAGTTTTGAGCGAAATCTTGCAGGTTCTCCACTCCATTTCTCGGAGCTTTCAGATATAACTGATCGTGAATTGAAGAAAAATGAGATTCTCTTTATCAATTGGGAGTCCATACGATCCATCGATCGTGCGACAGGAGAATGGAAAGTCCTAGCGATGAAAGACAACGAACGGGATGAAAATCTTCCGACCTATCTTGCCAATACACACGAAGCAGGGAGAGAGATTATCCTCATCGTTGATGAGAGTCACAGATCTCTTGCTACTCCAAAAGCTCAGGAGCTCATCATGAACTATATCAAACCAAAGCTTCAGATAGAAGTATCCGCCACTCCCGACAGTGTCGGGTATGATGCAAAGGTGGAGACAAAAATCGAAGAAGTCATAGAGGCGGGGATGATAAAAAAGGAGGTGCTCATCAATCCTGGATTATGAGATACGAAAGATGTGAGCGAAACGGATAAATTCATCATCGATGAAGCTCTGAAGAAAGCATCTGAGCTTCGAGCGAAATACGAAGAGATTGGATCAAGCGTGCGACCCCTGGTTCTCATACAACTTCCAAGCGAATCAAAGACTACAAGCGAGTTGGATAAAACAAAACTTGAACGTACGAAACAAGTCTTGGACACGGATTTTGGTATCAGTCTTGCAAACAGGAAACTCGCTATATGGCTCTCGGATGAGAAAGAGAATCTTGATAATATAGAGTCGTATGAAAGCCCCGTGGAAGTTCTCATTTTTAAACAAGCGATAGCGACAGGATGGGATTGTCCCCGAGCACAAATTCTCGTGATGTTTCGTGAGATTGGGTCTATTACTTTCGAGATACAGACTGTTGGGCGAATACTTCGTATGCCAGAGCAAAAACACTATAACGAGCATATTCTCGATGTGGCATATGTGTACACGGATCTCGAACGAGCGAAGATCGGTATCCATGAGATGGCGAAAAATCTCATCAAAGATAAATTTTCAAAAAGAAAAGAAACATACGAGAATATCTCTCTTCCAAGCACATTCCTCCGCCGTACAGAATATAATGATCTCGGGTTCTCTTTCTATCGTATTCTCACTGAGTCATTTCTCTCTCATATTGGTTCAAACAGTATGGCAATGCTTCCGATAAATATGAAGAAACTTCAAGAAATGTGAGTTAAAACAGACAATGTCATGATTCGAAATAATCTCATCACTGATGGGAAAATACTTGTGGATATAGATCACCACACGGGTGAAGCGATTTATTCAAATACCACCATAGAAACAAAGACCGAAGAAGAACTCGTAAAACTGGCGTTCGATGTGTTTTGTCGAGAGCAAGTCCGTCCCCAGTTCACTAATATTGCCCGTTCTTACAAGGCGATTATAGAGGCTCTCTACATAACTCTCGAGGAACACTTCTTCGGTCGTGGAACGTCTCGGTATTATTTCCAGTGTCTCATCCTCTCAAACAAGGAATTCTTTATGGATGTTCTGACAAAAGCGAAGGAGATATATCTTCCCGTTCGTAGAGCTGAAGTTGAGGATAAACGAAAAACTCAGGTTATCTCTCGGAACTGGAATATCCCTGCTATTACCGCATTTCCTGAAGATAGTGTGGAGGTGAAATATGCGAAAAATATTCTCGAGCCATTTTATACTGGGAAACTCTCGAAATGAGAAAAACTCTTTATCGAGGAATATCTCGAGAAAAATCCAAACATTCTCTGGTGGTATCGGAACTGAGTGAAATCGGAGCTATTCTTTTCACTCATCTACAAGGATTCCAACGGAGACAGCCAGAATTTCTTTCCGGACTTCATCGTCCAGTATCAAGATGGGACCATTGGTATCTTTGACCCGAAAGATGGCTTTACTCTGGAGAAAGACCGTCCAAAGCATATTCCATTTGCTCAATATACGGAAGAATTAAAAACTCAATGAAAAAGGGTTACTTGTGGTTTTATCCGAGTCGAGTGAGAAACAAGCCCTACATTCTACCGATCCATTCAAGATGATTATGGTGTGGATAATATGAGTGGGTGGGAGAGGATGTAATCTCGATTTATCTTTTCTTATTACACTACTATGTGATACTTAAAAGAAGAGTATTATTACCAGGATCTCTATGATCACCGAGTTGTTGACGCTTGTAGAAAGATAGAAAAAGAGTATCGTGACAAGCCTCCTGAGTATGTTGGCAAGAGACTTGTCACAAGTAATATCGATCAGTTTTTTATTGCACAAGAAGCCTCGATTTTATGACGAGATAGAGAAAAAACAATCGGTTGGTGGATGGATTCAGATAGGAGGAAAGATGAATTACTCAAAAGTACTCCCATTCCCAAGAAAGTTTGTTGTGATGAATGTTGAAAGCCCACACGGTTTTTCGCTAAGACTATAAAGACACTAATCAAAGAGAAGCTCGAGGCCCACGTATTATTCGTGTTTCGATGCGATAAATGTGGAAAATGCAAAGCTATATATGATAACGGGGAAAGTATTGGGTATAAAGTACAGAAATGTTCTAATTGTAAAGCCGATTCAGAGGCTCTTTATGTAGAACTTTGAGAACATTCATTTCATGTTTTCAGTTTCTGCAAGAGTTGTCGCTATCACAATGAGGAAGAGATTGATCTATCACCCTCACCAAAAGAACCGGATCTTGATTTTGAGAAGGATAGAGCCCGGTTTTGCTTCTCAAAAGAGAAGACAGAGAAACAGTTTCAGTGGTTTGTGGGTTTATATGAAGATATATGGAGAATAATAGGTATTTCGGAGCAGAAAAAGAAACAAAAACCACTCTATGATAAGTTTTCGCAGGTGAAAAGAATGAATGTAGGCATCTTACAGAAATACCTTGATGAAGAACTCTCAAAAGTAGGATACATCGGTCTAAAGTTCGAAAAACCAGATACTTCGAGGGATATTCGAGTTCATTTTTCTGTCATGGATCAAACTGGAGAAAAAGATCGTTATAAAATCACGAAGATATTCCGAGCAAAACTCAAGCTTCTGCTCGAGAATACGAACTGGCAGATAGCGAATGGGGGAAGATTACAAAATCGACTTTGAATCCTTAGCGGACAGCTTCGAGGAATCGATAGCGAGTATATTCTTATGGAAAAAACGAAGGATACAATGAGAAGGAATGGAGAGAAAATGGAGTTGTAATCAAGTGGATCAAACTTAAATATAAGTTTATTCGAGAGTATCGCATTCTGTTATTAGCTTTTTTACTTCCTTTTTACTTCTGTTATCGTTAATCTCTATGGTATTCATTCACTTACCCTTTTTCTCTTTAGTATAAGAATATCAGAGAAGGAAGATAATAAATGTAATTAGTGCAATTAAGAAAGGGGGAGCTAGATATTTTATTATGCCTATAATATTGTACCAAAATGATGCAATATTATTGATGAGATTAACAAGAAACGTGACTATGTTATACATAATTACCGTTAATACTATCCAAATGACAGCTTTAATCTGACGGTAGGCATTGGAGTTTCAGAAAATTGCATACAGCAGTCGATAAACTCAAGCACCATATAAGAGGGATCAGAAAGTATAAAAAACCAATCTACCATAAAATACCCCCTCGGATATATCTGGTTGTGATAATGGATTTATGTGTGCCCATTGATAGACATAATTGAATCAGAAACGCCATCACAAAACACTTAGACAAAGTAGTATTGGGAAAAGGACTCAAATATATGTATTCTTTAATGGTTTTGCAATATGCTTTTTATACCAAGTCATAAAATGATAATACATATATTGATATGTATACTTAAGGATTATTTTTATTTTTGAAATTCCAAATCTTTCGTTGTAATTTTTATAGTTTCCCCACTTTTCCGATAGGTAATCAAAGTATTTTTTATAGTTTTCTGCAGTGTTCGTTGGATATCACTAAATGATTTTCCTAGGAAACTTTTAGAAAGTGTGATATAGTTAATTTTATCAAGAAAATTCTCATATTTTACAAGCTTTATTTTAAGAAATTGTTTAATTGCAGCCTGATCTGGTAGTGGAATTTCTATAACTCTATCTAGTCTTCTTATAAGAGCCTTGTCAATAACCTCTAGGTTATTGGTTGCAAACACTAAAAAGCCTTCGGAAGGAAAGAAATCAATTAACTGTAGCAGTGTATTAACAATGCGCTTCATTTCGTTATGTTCATTGTTTGTATCACCTCGTAAGCGTCCAATAATATCAAATTCATCTATAAAAAGTACATAATCCTTGGTTCCATATTTTGAAAAAATATTAGCAAGATTATTGCTCGTTTCTCCTAAATGGGATGATACTAATTTTGAAAGATTTACAATCTTTAATTCTCTATGTAACATTCCTGCCATTACATAGGTAAGCATAGTTTTACCACACCCTGGTTCACCATAAAACATAATTTTATTCGTAGGAACAAGATCAAGAGTCATAAAAAAATCTTTGTCTTGTTGTTCAAAAACAATACCCTGTACCTCCTCTTCTATTGATTTAGACAAAACAACATCTTTAAATCTATATCCATTCTTTCCAATATGGAAAACATCATTTGAGGCACTTGAAAAATCAGTAATAAATATCGAATTAAAACTTTTATCTTGTGGGGTCGATTTATTATTGGCAGGTTTACTAAGAAGGCTGTATATATCTTGGGGGGCTTGTCCCCTATAAGATTTATCCATAATATTTTAACTAAGGATTAATAATTGCTTTCAATTGCGTCTGAGCAATATTAGTATTGGCAAGTTGAAGATTATTTAAGTTTTTAATATTATCATAAATAATTCACTCTTCATCACCGTCACAAATACTTAGAACAAAGGAAAATTTTTGTGGATGTGCTTTATAATACTCTATCGCTTCGGAGTTTTCTTTTAATGTAGAACGAAAAGTTATTCGTAATCCATCTGATACGAATTTATTATACTCACGTTTTGTAATTTCGTAAAAGTTTGTTTGAGAATTATTCCAAAAATCATTGGTATTTGGTTCATCTGACCATTTTCCTCAAGTGAGTTTTGTTAGATTTTCTAAGTAGGAAGATGAGCTGCCTTCTTTAATAGGGGTTGCATCATCAGAGCCTCTATGAATATAAAAACTAATAGTACAAGGATTATAATCGGCTATACTATCCTCATCAGTTACTACATATGGGTTGTAACAAAGAGTCGCTTTCATTCGTAATGTTTTTCTGTTCTTCTTTTTCTGTAAAGCAGGTATTTTTAGATTAAAAGTCAAAAATGGATATCTTTGTTTTTTGTAAAGAGAAAAGTCTACTTCATCTTCTAGGATTATACTTACCGTATTGTCATCGGATCGTACAATAGACATTATGTCCTCTGAAAGTCATCAATGTCAGTAAATTTTACGTACCGAAATCTTATGTGTCTCATAAATAGCTCAGACATTTAAATCTTTATATATCTTCTCAACAGAATTCAATATAAGAGCCTTAAGTGTCATCATTTTTAGTAATGGATACTCATTTCTTAAGATGGTTAATATATGGGTAACATATGGAGCAGAAAAGCTAGTACCACTCTTTTGAATCAAGTCTCATTGAGCACCAAGCATTAAAAAATGTTTGGCGCGTCCATCTCATCCAAAGGTTACTAAATCAGGCTTTCTCCTGTGACGCTTGTCACACTCTCGTTTTCTTGGACTTTCTATATGGTCTTTTCGAGAATAAGGTGAAGTATGATTTTTATCGTAAGCACCATTCCAGTATCCTAAACTTCAAATAGTTAATCAGTTTATACTTTCAGCAGGCGATGAAATATTCGAATCCTCATTTGACCAATATCTTGGGTATACATCATACGGTGCTGTATTATCTTTAATATTCCCAGCAGATATGATACATAGTATGTCATATTTGTGCATTAATCTATCTAATAATACCGCTAAGTCTGACGTGCGTTGATTGGTTCTAAGATAACCAGTAAATCAGATAGATAGGTTAAAAATTTTAATCCCGTATTTCTGATGTTTCTCCTCAATAATTTTTGCCAATTCAAGTATATCAACATTTTCTACGATACGAACCGAACAAATTTGACACGTTGGGAATAATGATGTTCTACCATTCATTATTTGCATTCAAAATGTCACAACACTTGCAACAGCAGTTCAATGTCATTTTGGAACAGCATCCTGGAGGGGGTCTAATCAGTTAAATCAATAATGTATATCAGGGATATCGCTGATAATTTGAGAAAGCGCCTCAACATTTTGAACTCCTGAATCCAGGATACATACAATTTCACTACCAAGATTTGAAATATCCACGGATGGAACAGGATTATTTATTGTCACTAGTCAGGTAGGACTAATGTCTATCTTGTATATAGACGACTCAATTGATTCAATGGAATCAAAACAGTTAATCATTATTTCAAACTTTTCTTCCGTAATAGTGCGAGAATTTATATAAAGCCTGTTCTTATTTTTTCAAATAGAATCTTCTTTGATTCATAATGCAATTAAAGACTTAATCGTTGCTTCTGCTGTTTCATTTTTGAATAATCGAATATTTAACATTCAGTCCTTTGTTAAATATTCTGAATATCTATTGGTTCTATCATCCTCGGACGCAAGGATAAAATCCTCAATCAATATCAAAGGATTAAGGAGGGGATCCATTTTTGATACATCTTTGGATGAAATAAATTCTTCCAACTTTCTCGTAAATAGCTTAAAATCATCAATTGTCTGAGAAAGTGTATATTCTTTTAGCAAAGGATCAAATTTAACTAAATGAAAGTTGAAGTTTTTAAAAAATGCACTTCCTTTTTTTATTTCTCAAAATACCTTCGCTTTAAGATAGACTGTTGGGGTAATTCATAATCACTGGCGTACTTGAGTCCATTGATTATTGTAGCGATATCGAAAAATATCCTCTGCCTTTGATAGACTTAATGATAGACCATCTTGCTGAAATTGATAATTTTTCTCACCATCATCTTTTTTCTCTTTTTTTCAACCTCCTCAGCTTTTTCACCAAGAGGTAATTTTTCCAAGATGTCCTAGTAATTTATGAGGATTAAGTAAATGAGATTTTCCCTGAGAATTATCTGGCATAATTATATGATAGTAAGGTATTATGTAATAAGTATATAAAAATAATTGCCAATTACAAATTAGCAATTTGGAGTTTCCTGGGTTCACCCTCTCCTAATTAGGAGGATACGACCAATTATTAAAAATTTATTAAAATTTGAAAGATTTTTAAAAAATGTTTCTATAACTTTTCATATAGTGAGGACTCCTATGGGGTAAATCTAAATAAGTTTCGGTATATATGGAATCATATCAGATGACTGCAACGCAGTTCTTACTTCCTCCACTAGTCGCCACCATGATTGTAAAACAGATGAACTTTTCTATTATGTCACTATAGAGCGGTTCTTAAAATAAGAAAAGACCTCCGAAATTTCGGAGGTCTTTTCTTATTCATTTCAAAGTTTTTTTATATAAACTTTATATACAAGTTTATATAATTGATTTCCTTTAAAAAAAGGATACAATCCAAATAAATAGCATTTTTAAGACTTAAAAAAATGGCATCAAAACTGAAATCTAGTGACTTACTCTTGCTACTCCTTTATGTCGAGGGCAAAGAGACTAGTATAAATGAACCCATAATCGGAAGAACTCGCCTGCTTAAAATGGTGGTAGCTTTTGAGGAGGAATTGTTTGAGGATTTCAAGAAAGATAATGATATTTTAAAAAAGGAGGATTTACCTGAATTTTTTGCATGGAACTTTTGACCCATGTCTACAACAGTTTTAGAGGATTTAGAGTTTTTTAGAAAGATACATTTTATTGAATCAAAGAACATAAATTCCTTAGATAGCGAGGAACCTGAAGAAATGTCTGCAATATTTGAGGATGTTCGATTGGGCGATGGTAACGATGTGGAATATATTGAGGAAGAATATTCACTCTCAGATATAGGCAAGAAATACATTGAAGAGAAAATAATTAATTTACTAAGTGATAACCAAAAAAATCTCTTACGTAAATTAAAAAAACAATTCAATTCAGCAAGTCTAGATGTTATACTAAGATATATTTATAACAATGAAAAATACGCGAAGTATATACAAAAAGACAAAAGTAAAATTTATGATAAATATAAATAATCATGGATAATCTTAATAATATTTCTGTGGGGATTCTCATTCTATCGCCCATAATCGCTTACTTAGTAACTGTGAGTGATTTTCTTGACCTTAAAAAGGGTACAATGAATACTCTTTTTGATGGATGCAAAAAACAACTTAGAGAAGAAAAACTTTGAATTTGGCAAAACTTAATCATTTTCCGAAGTGAAACTAACTTTTCTAGAAGCATAGAAAGTCCTAAGCAACCTGATTCTAGATTATGTAATCTTTTGGAAAAAGAAGAAAGACGAATTCGATTGCATGATTCTCTGCATTCCTGTAGTAAATGGTTTATGTTGTACTATTCTTTGTGTGCATGGGCATTTGTTTGAGGTGCTCTACTTGGGGCAAGCGTTTACTGTTTCCCTGATTTTTTTAAACAAAACTTAGCGAAGGGATTACTGTTATGACTTTCCATTCTTATGGCTATTATGGTTATTTGATGACTGCCCCTCTTAAATTCAATGAAAGACAAATTACGAAAGGATTTCTCACAAATTATTACTTCCATATCATTCTAAACATGAAAAAGTTAACAACAATGTCAGAACAAGAGATGGTAATAAAATTCTGTCAGACCCTTGAAAAGGCATGACAAGCTTTTGCTGTAGAAGTTCCATTATTTCATAGAAGCATAGATGTTGTATATTTAGATCAGAATGGAAAATACTATGCAATTGAATTCAAGCTCAAAAACTGGAAACAGGCTATTAATCAGGCACGAGACTATATGATGGGTGCTAATTTTACATTTATTTGTATTCCAAAGCATATCTTCAATGAAAAAATAGAAAATGCTGTTCTAGAACACTGATTCGGGATAATCATATTTGATGAAGAAAAATGAGAATTTCAAGAAGCAAGAAAGCCAAAAGAGGAGCATTGATTCAACGGAAGATTTCTTTTACAACGAGGGTTTGAATACGCTTGTGAGAATAAAAATTATCAGTATTTATTATCATTAAGTTAATAAACCATGCGACATTTCTTGAGATATGGCACAAACGCAGAACAAAAACATTTTCATACGGATGGTTTGGAAACTCTTTATGATGCTGTTGTAATAAATGCAAATATGATAGCATTTTCTCCTGATACAATTGCAAATTTTATAGTCAAAAAAACTGTTAGTAAACCTTTTTTTATTGACCCCATTACTCACGCATTTCAACATAATCAATCTTTTATTTGTGATGCTGGTTGAGGTAAGATAAAAAAATCCATATCAAAACTCATAACTTCTTATGGAGATTGTTTGAAAACGAAGATTTGCACCGAATCTGGACAAGATTTGATTCCAAGCAAAAGACTAGAAGTAAGTGATATAGATGATACATTTATTCATACTTTTACTGATAATGTATTAAAATTTCAAAAAGAAGTTTCCAAAGGGAAAAAAGTGGATGAGTATAAAGATTATATTGATTTTGCTAATCAAGAAGATTCCTCTTTGGATATGAGCATAGAACTTGAACCAACTTTTCTGGTTGCTCCATATTTTTATTTGGATATTGATTGGTTAGATATTAATATTCGACTGATAAGCAAGGCGAAAGAATTAGCACCTACTGAGAAGAAGGTATTTGCCCAAATTGTAATTGATAAGAAAATTTTTGAGCGGGCTACAATGGGTTATGATGAAGACTTTAACCGTATAATAGATGCTTATAAAAATTCTTCCGCTGATGGTTTTTTGCTATGGATCGATGGATACTCAGAACACGAAGAAATATCCTATAGCTTAAAAAAATATATTGATTTTCTAAAAAGACTTAAAGGCGAGTCTCAGAAAATAATATATTCATTATATTGATCGTATTTTTCAATAATACTAACAAAGTTATGAATTTTAGATGGGGTTTGTCATTGATTGGAATATGGCGAATCTCGAGCTGTAATACCTGTTGGTGGCTGAATTCCTACAGCAAAATATTATTTCTATCCCCTACATAAACGAATAAATGAGTCAGAAATGTTCCGTTTCCTATCGGTAGGGAATATTCAAGATTTCTGCATGGATGTTTGTGATTGTGAAACATGCAAACAACTAATGAATCCATACTCTATTGAAAATTTTTCTCTAAACTTTGGAAATACTGAGACATCAGTAACAAGGAGTCGTAACTGATTCATAACAAGACATTATCCGAGTACTGCAACAAAAAAGAACTCTCTAAGACATTATTTATATATGAAGAAAAAGGAGTTTGATTTTACTGATGAAAATATTCCTCTATCTATAAAGAATCAATTAACAGATAGTACTAATAAGTATAAGGAATATTTCAATCAAAGCGATATTGGACATCTTATTGAATGGGAAAAAGCTCTAGATATAGAAATTCCATCATCATAACAAAAGATTTTTAAAAAAATAATTTTATTCTTAATAATACCAATATATGGATAGGGCACTTATATGATACATTTTGACTCGACTAAACTTCGAGATAGAATATACAAAGAAGGAAGCAATAAAAACTGGTATTAATTTCGACGAGTGGATTGCTACATTAGTTAATTTAATGGTTAGAATTACGGATGGTGATATAACTTTCCCTGAGTTTGAAACTATGATGACTTCCTACGATACTAACGATGCAAACTTAATATTGCGAGATATTCGAGACGCATTTCCAGGACTATAAAACCTCTGATCCACTATATAAAAAAAGACTGATACTACCATTTTAAGAAGGTAGTATCAGTCTTTTTCGATCATAAATTGTTTCTAAAATCAAAGGTTCAGGTTTACCTTTCGTCATTGAATTTATATTTTAGAAATTAGATTTTTCCTTCATACTCTCATTATGGAATGTATATCAAACAAGCTTATAATTTTTCAATTTTTGAAAGATTTTCTTTAGACACGCAAACGTCCTTCAAAAATATAACGAAAATATGATATCCATTCCTCGTCTGAAACAGGACGACCAACACCATATGTATATGTAACAGTACGTTCAACTTCATAACCCCTAAGTTCAGAGAGTTCGAAGAAATTCTCAATCTTTCTCTCATATCCTACTATTTGATTTATCGCCTTAGTTATTGTTTCGGCTGTATTAAAATGAATAGTGCCTTTGTCCGAAAGAAGCTTGTAAATAAGAGAGGTCTTTACTTTTAAATCCTTAGCCCATTTTTCTGGATTCTCAGAAAAGAGCTCTTGTAACTCGGTTTTACAAATAGACATATGGTTTTAGATTAAATTTTAGATTTATACCGAAGTATAAGGAATTTTTCTTTGTGAAAAAATTTAGTATCAAAATAACTTCTGGATATTTTTTCGTCATTGAACCAAAGGTTTTAGCAATTGAATAACCGAAATTTTCCATTGGCTCTTGTTTATTTAGTCATTGAAACCTCCAGCTTTTCCATTGTCACCCATCATTCTGGTTATTGGCAATTAGAAATTTCCTCTTGTTTTCTCTGAAATTGTCATTAATGAACGGAATTTTCCATTGATTCTTAAAAACAAGCCATTGACTGCATATATTTTCCATAAAAATATTTTTTCTGGCGGTTGCTTTGAAGATTTCTCCTTAAATTTTCGGATATTAGCGGTTTCTTGGTTTTTTTCTTCAAAAATCATGATTTTTTGTTTTGGCTTAACAAAGGGAAAATTTGTAAATTTGATCTAAAAGAGCCATGATTTTATAAAGAAAAGCAAAAAATATTTCGGGATAGAAAAAAATAAACTATATATTCCCGTAGAAATATTTTCGCTAAATCACCGTGGCTAAAAACGGGATCGAAATATTTCCATTATTTCTTAACCCCCATAGATTATGAGAATCAAACTCGACTATAGGAAGTATTATGATTTTTACTGTGAACATGAGTTGCTCGATGGTCCTAATAGGAATGAACCAGAGGAAGCTCGTAAGTTCTCGATTAGATTCAGAGCATTTATCGCCGATGATATCCGAGAACATTACGAGCATGATATCCGCGAGAAGTGTCTTCGTGATATCCTCAGCGAAGG
>Ga0208863_1000869_pt1 | contig 23320 bp, 24 predicted proteins | sample RifOxyD3_FD_184040 | JGI IMG/M metagenome (GOLD analysis project Ga0208863, IMG submission 184040) | Soil microbial communities from Rifle, Colorado - Rifle Oxygen_injection D3 (SPAdes) | ecosystem: Environmental > Terrestrial > Deep subsurface > Rock core/Sediment | place: Rifle, Colorado...
AGGCACAATGCCAATAATAGTTTACGCATCTCGATTCCCTCATCCATTCGTGCAATTACGCAACGTATCGCGCGAGTGCTTACTTTTTCTGCAACGCCCCATCCGGCAACAACAGATACTTTGCGCTGTCTACCTTGTCACCCCGGATAAATTGCTTGACCGTCATTTCCCGGCCATCCTGATCGACGACTATTTCATAGTACTGATAATTCTTGAACACTTCCTCGAAATTCAAAGCCTGTCCGGGCTGCCACGGTTTCTGCCCGGGTTCAAAATCAGCGTAATAATATGATGTTCCGGGCGCCAGCCCATCTGCGGCCACTGCAAGCGGCAGGCCAAGCAAACAAAGCACTGCAATGGCGCGAGCGACATTCATGCGGTTTCACCCACTCAGAAAGAAAAGTCCATTTCAGCCGTCATATTGCGCCCCGGCAACAGAAAATAGGCATACGCTTTCTTGTCCAGCAAATTGTTAATGGCAAGCGATCCTTTCACCGTCTTGGAAAACGCATAGCCAAGCTTGGCATTGACCATGGTGTGCGCATCATAGCTGCCCGGCACGCCTTCCACCACATCGGTATTTTGTGCATTCCAGAAAATATGACTCACGTAGCGCGCATTCAGCATGCCTGACCATGCGCCCAGCTGTGCTGTCAATCCTAGGCCAATGATGTTTCTGGGGGAATCGGTCAGGCGCTTACCTACGCTCAGGGGATCGGCTACATTCTCCAGTATTCTTGAATTGACATAAGCGTAATTACCATCCAACGCCAGCCAATTCACCAGTTTTGTCGTCGCAGCCAATTCGACCCCGTTTACTTTTGCCTTGCCTGCGTTAATGCGCAGCGAATTGGTCGGGCTGACCTGCATCAGATAGATCAGATTACTCAGCTGCGTATCATAGTAGGTGGCGGTAACTTTAGTGTTTTCAGTAAAGTTATATTCACCGCCCACTTCCCATGTTGTGCCGCGTTCGGGCTGGAGATTAGGGTCACCTGCCGTCGTTCTGCCTCTGCTGGTGGTTGAGGTGAACATATCCTGATTGGTCGGCGTGCGGAAAGACTGGCCATATGAGGCGCGCAGTACCGCCATTTCTGTCGGCTTGTACACCGCAGACAGTTTTGGACTGAAAGCCGAAGCGCTGCGCATCGGGTAAAGTATGCTGCTGGCCGGTGCGGTGACAAAATTATCACCCCTGGCTTGCCAGCTATCCCACCGTCCCCCCAGATAAACCTTCAGCTTATCCGTTGCGCTGAATTCATCCTGGGCAAAAATGGAAGTCGTGGTTGAATTGGCATGATAACCACTGTTGACAGTGGTCTTGGAGCCGGGGTCACGCCAGTTCGCCAGCCCGTAAATTTGCTGATTTACTGAGTCTTTATGAAGCGCCAATCCGGTTACCAGGAAGTGACTGCTGTTCACTGGAAAACTCAATTGAACCGTGCCATCGATGCCATCGTTCGGCGTGTCTGACAGTGTGCCCGCACCACTGTTCCAGTTGGCGGCAGGACTTGCCAGCGAAAAACTGTACTTGCGTTCGATTTTAGCCAGATCAACTTTCAGCAAATAGTCATTGCCGATGGTACCGTCGAAGCCTGCAAAATAACGTGTCGTCTCTTCATGTAAGGGCAGAAATGAAAAAAGCGTGAAATCATAATTGGTCAGTAATATGTTTTTACCGTCAATGAGGAGACTCCCACCCGAAATAGGCGCGCCGGTAGCAGCATTTCTAAGGTAGGTATTAAACTGGGTGTAATTCACCCTGGTTTCCTGATAATTGACCCCGCCATATAATTTGTCACGGGCATTGAGATCATAAGAAAGCTTGGCTGTGGCATTAGTGGCGTTCCACGGAGTGGCTCCCATGTCGCCGATCAGATAGGCTGGAACCCCCTCCCTGGTAGTAATCGGCAACGCGCCCGTAACAGGCGTACCGCCAACCCCCGCCCCCGGAGCCTTGACGACAAAATCATTCACATAACTGTCACGATTCTGATAACCGAGCCCCCCCACAAATCCCAAGCCGTTATCCATTTTATCGCGAAAATAAAGGCTGGCATCCTCGCCACTAGCATCGCTCCAGCCCTTTTTTATCTTGGCGGTAAACTCGCGTTTATCCGCGTTCTTGCTAATAATATTAACAACTCCGCCAATCGCATTGCTGCCATACAGCGAAGAGAACGCGCCGGGAACGACCTCGACACGGGCAATGTCTTCGACAAAGGGAACACGCCAATTCACCTTACCGGAACCGGCATCCTGGATGGGCTGCCCGTCCAGCAAAACGAGTATTCTGCTTTGATCGATCCCGCGCAATGACATACCACTGGTGCCTACGGTACCCTGCGACTGTCCCAGTGCGCCACCGCGTAAATACAGACTAGGCACTTGATCCAGCACATCACCGAGCCGTGAGGCGTTTTTTGCTTCGATGCTTCCGGCATCAACAACGGTTACAGCCGCAGGCACATCGGAAAGCGTGGCGTTTATTCGGGTGGCCGTCACCACGACATCGTCCAACTCCGGAGATTCAACATTTTCCGCTGCATCCGCCACGGCAATCATGCCAAAAACACTTCCTGCCGCGAACAGCAACCGCCTTTTGTTTGATTGAGTTTTCATCGCACGCCTCCCTCTACATATGGCTGAAAAAAAGGGCGGGTGTGACCCGCCCTCCTAACACACTTTCTTCTATTTGCGCTCCCATTCATCCATCATTTCGGCGACGTTCACAGGAACGATGAAATCAAGGATTTGCAAAAATTTTAATAGATATCATGCATCGTATTGTAGAGGTTAAAGTGCCCGGTAGGCGTAATCATTTTGGGTCCCTTGATTACTTTTTTCAGCTTGCGAGTCTTGTCGTCAACCACCACCATGGCGGAATTCTTGTCCGCAGCATTCCAGACTGCAAACCAGACTTCGTCACCCGCCTTGTTGTATTCCGGTTGAACAACACGTTTGGAACCTTCACCCAAGTCTGCCCAGTCGGCAATCGGCAATACCGTTACACCCTTCTCAAGATTGTTGATATCAAGTACGCCGATCGACTGATAGGTCTTGGTATCCGGACTGAGCGGAGCATCAACCCACAAGTTGGTTGATTTGGGGTGGCTCTTGATGAACAACGATCCCGTACCGTGACCCTTCAAGGTTCTTACCACTTTCCAGGCGTTCTTTTTATGCTTGATCGGATCCGTACCGATTACTGAGATGGTGTCATCACCCAGGTGGCTGGTCGCCCAAACCGGTCCGAATTTCGGATCGATAAAGTTTGCGCCACGACCCGGATGAGGTACCTTGCCCACATCAACCACGGCGGTCAGCTTGTTTTCCTTGATGTCAATAACTGCGATCTTGTTGGAAGCGTTGGCGGCATCCATGAAGTAGCGTTTGGTTGACTCAAAGCCGCCGTCATGCAGGAAACGCGGCGTATCTATCGTCGTTGTTTTCAGGTTGTTAAGGTCTGAATAATCAACGATGATCACCTTACCGGTTTCTTTTACGTTGACCATAAACTCGGGCTTGTAGTGAGAGGCCACGATGGCTGCAACACGGGCTTCCTTGACAAATTCGTTGGTCTCGGAGGCAATGCCGCTGGTTGCAACCACTTTCAACGGTTTCAGCGTGTCGCCTTCATGGATCACGAACTGAGGCGGCCAGTAAGTACCGGAGATCGCATACTTGTCTTCCCAACCCTTGAACTTGGAGGTTTCCACCGAACGCGCTTCTACGCCTGTTCTGACTTCAGCCACGACATTCGGCACTTTCGCCCACAAGTCAATCAGACTGAGCTTGGAATCACGTCCGGTTACATACAGATAACGCCCCGATGCGGAGTAACGCGAAATATGGACCGCATAACCGGTATTGAGGGTGGTAATAATTTCCTTGCTATCGCCGTCGATTATCGCCACCTTACCGTCATCGCGCAGTGTGGTGGAGAAGATGTTATCCAAGTTGATATTGTTCATCTTCTTGGTTGGCCTGTCCTTCACCGCCACAAACACCTTCCAGGTGGCTTCGATGTCCTTCAAACCCATCTCGGGCGGGGCAACGGGTGTTTGTTGCACATAGCGCGCCATCAGGTCAACTTCCTGTTCGGTCAGCTCACCGCCAGTCTGGAAGCCGGGCATACCACCTGGTGAACCGTAGCCGATAAATGCCTTCAGGTATTCCGTGCCTTTAGCTATTGTGACATCAGGAGTCAGTTTTTTACCGGTTGCACCCTTGCGCAATACGCCGTGACAACCTGCACAACGCTGGAAATAGATCTGATTTGCTTTGGTAGTTTCTTCTGCAGTGATGGCTGGCGCACCCGCCTCTGCCGCATATACATTGCTAATGAGCAGCGGTAATGCTGCCAGAACTGCGAATGCCGCCAATTTGTCTTTATAACTCTTTTTCATGAAATATCTCCCCAATTATAACTATCAAAAAGCTAACTACTTAAGGGAAGGCCCTGGAAGAGCCTTCATAGCTTCGCCGGTTATTGAAAAAACACAAACACTACAAGTACTTCAAGAACAAAAACTGACTACTAAAAAATTTTACTGCGGTAGTACAAATAAAATTACTTAGCCAGACCCAGAACAAACGCAACCAACTCCTTGACTTCCTCATCACTAATCTTAGACGTTGGCGGCATAGGCATAGGACCCCACGTGCCGCGTCCACCCTTGACAATCACGGTGCTCAGCTTCTCTGCTGCGCCCGCATCTCCCTTGTATTTATCGGCCACGTCCTGCCAGCCCGGTCCAACTACTTTTTTATCTATGGCATGACAGCTGGTACAGTTGTTTTTCTTGGCGACATCCGGCATATCTACCGCAATTGAAACGCCAGCCATCATTAAACTCATTGCTGCAATAACACTTACGATTATTGTTTTCATAATTCCTCCATTTCGTTATATCTGCAATGCAAAATAGACCGAGGGAACTACTCAGTACAAAGTAAGCTATATCAACATCGCTGCAAATTCACTATGCTTACTGTACCCACATCCTTCAGGCTCGCCTTCAATTCAAACCCATCAATACATGCATCAATGATGCATGTTCATAATACTGAACCATTAGTTGCGGATTATCAAGCGATAATTTAAATTTTTAGCAAATAGCCAAAATCTGGCGATACATCAAACATCTGGAATTAAAAAACCGACTCGCGCCGGTTTTTAACAATCACCCTTTATTTGGCCAAACCCCTGATGAAGGTGACAATCTCTTTGACTTCCGCATCGGAGATTTTGGGTGTGGCGGGCATAGGTACTGCCCCCCACACACCACCGCCACCCTTGACTATCTTGGTGCTCAACTTCGCTGTTGCGCTCGGATCACCCTTGTATTTGTCAGCAACGGCCTGCCAAGACGGGCCAACCACCTTCTTATCAATTTTGTGACAATTGGTGCAGCCGTTCTTCTTCGCTGAACTCGGCATATCAACTGCCATCGCGCCGCCTGCTATCGTCAATGCCGTCGCAGCAACCATACTCAACATCATAGCTTTCATGTTTCCTCCTGATGGGTAAAAGTAGTACTTGATATAAAAACAAGCTTGTCCTGTCAGACAGCTAACTTTTATACATGACTGAACATACTACGGCGGGTTTAACGACAGACTGAATCCCGATTAAACATGTATCAGAAATGCATGTTTAATATACTGAAGCGACAAATACAAAATGTCAAGAGGAAATTTTACTCAAATTACCTGAAGACGTTACCATGGTCTGCACCCTAAAATTCAGCAATACCAGAATAACCAGCAGCAACATCGCGAACGCGTTATGCAGAACCGCACTGACAAGCGACAAGTCAAGCAATACATTGGCGATACCCAGCGCTGTCTGTAGCACCAGCAACGCCAGCATAATTCCAGCTATCGTGCGCATACCCTCCACGTCCCTAATCCGCAAGGACAGCCAGATCAAGTAACAAAAAACAAGCAGCGCGCCAACACGATGCATCCAGTGTATCGCCGTCAGTTTTTCGGCGGAAAGTGGCAGCCCGAATCTCTCAAGACTGTAAGAAAAATCCATAGCGGGCAATAGCGCGCCATTGCAAAGAGGAAAGTCCGTGCAGGCAAGCGCGGCGAAATTGGCGCTGACCCAACTACCCAGCATGATTTGAATCAGCAACAGCACCAGGCCTAACCGCAATGCGTTACGCCAGTTCCGGGCATTATTACCAACAGCGGAAAATGGCGACATATGGCGCAAAGCAATCCATGTCAATAATATAAGCAAGGCCATTCCACCCGCGAAATGCACCGGCACGATAATTGATCGCGGCAAATAGGAAAACGCCGTCATGCCGAACACGGCAAGAAATACAATCAATCCGACCAGCAATGTGGGCAACAAAGGAGATAGCCGAAACTCTACGCGTTTGCGCCATGCAAGCGCACAGATCGCAATAGACAGTATCCCCATAAGCAATCCCACCTGGTTTTGCAGCTTCCATTGCCATGAGTCATGGGTGCGCAATACGCTATCAGCACTGCGAACCTGTCTTAACTTGAGTGCATTTTCCTCATAGCAGGCAGGCCAGTTGGCACAGCCAAGACCGGCATCAGAAAGCCGCGCATAGGCACTGAACACCACGGCGATAAAGGCAAGCAGGCAGGCCAACAGAACGAGTCTTAAATACATGTGATATCTGCCTTTGAGACGTTATTTCGGACAACCGCTATTATTGACGCTTCTGTTCGGCATGATGGTTCTGCATAATCGTGCGCCTTCGAGTACGACATTACGCATATCGGCACCGATCAGCGTAGCGCCGGTAAGATCGACACGACTGAAATTGGCGTCGACCAGGCTGGTCATCGCGAACACCGCGCCTGTCGCATTGGCACCCGTCAGGTCAGCCCCTTTAAGGTTGGCCATTAATAACTTTGCGCCAGACAGGTTGGCATCCCTGAGATTGGCGCCCGACAAAGTACTTTGCGACAAATCCGCTTTAGCCAGATTGGCATGCGACAAATTCGCCTTGTTCATATAAGTTTGGGAGAGATCGGTCCCGGCCAGATTCGCATTGGACAAATTTGCCCCAGTCAAATTAGCTTCCGTAATCCTGTCACCGCTCAGATTAGCACCAGACAAGTTGGCGCCTGCAAGATCGGCGCTAGCCAAATTTGATCGCGTCAGATTCGCCCCGGAAAGATCGGCGCCGGGACAATTTGTTCTTCGTTTAATTTGACAACCATTGATAATTTGCTGGGCCTCAGCAGCGAAAGTCAACATCACCGTCATAGCCAAAAACGAAATAATAAAATTTTTCACGGCATCGCCCTGGTGGATTGAGGTAGTTAGCCTGCGGGTGTGAGGTTAGCAAAATTCAAACCGGGGAACAAGCTGACTTATTTCAAATTGTAAGAGGCTCATGCTTGACTCCGTTACAGCTATTGCGTAGTGTTGCTCTACATAAAGAATGGCAGATCATGACCAAACAGAGCAACCGTTACCGCACCATAGATAGCCTCATCGAACTTTAATTTGAAAGCAAACAAATGTCCGTCAAAAATACCCGTTTATTGTTGGCAACCCGCAATAACCGGGACGCAGATTACCTGATCTCATACCATACGCAGGCGTCACTCTGCTTCATTCAAGTGCAGTTATTTAATTCCGAGAATTTATCATGTTAATCCAGCTTGCAGCCCTAGGCATACTGGCGGCATTGCTGCCGCTGACTATCGTATGGGTATCGGGCGATACTGACAAATACCGTAAATTGGTATGGGTCACACTCTTTCTCACCTTTGACCTGATTATGTTCGGCGCATTCACGCGTCTGACTGATTCCGGTCTGGGTTGCCCCGACTGGCCTGGTTGTTACGGTCATGCCAATCCGCTGCAGGCACATGCGGATATCAGTGCCGCCGAAACCGCGATGCCTACAGGCCCGGTGACCGTCATAAAGGCCTGGATAGAAATGATACATCGCTATCTGGCAATGGGCATCGGCGTACTAATCGTCTCAATGACAGCCATTTCATGGCGTAAGTGGCTGCAATCAGGACGACAAGAAAGAAAATTTTCGCCGCTGTTTCCGTCTCTGCTGCTTGCCTTCGTTTGTGTCCAGGGCGCTTTTGGCGCCTGGACCGTCACGATGAAATTGCAACCGGTCATCGTAACCGTGCACCTGCTTTTAGGCATGGGCTTACTGGCACTCCTGACATGGTTTGGCGCACGTTTAAGCGATCATCCGCTGATACCGAAGCCAGCTCGCGCACTTCGCCTGCCAACAACCCTGGCAATATGGCTGCTGCTGTTGCAAATCGCGCTCGGCGGCTGGGTCAGCACCAATTATGCAGCACTGGCGTGCACGGATTTCCCGCTCTGCAACGGTGCGCTATTGCCGCACATGGATTTTCATAACGGCTACACAATATGGCGTGATCTGGGCATGACTGCCCATGGCGATTACCTTCCTTTCGCGGCCTTGACCGCGATTCACTGGACGCATCGCGCCTTTGCCTTTGTCGTGATAACGATGGTTGTCTGGGTGGCACTCCGCGCCTATAAAATCCCCGCGTTGCGCAAGACTGCGCACTGGCTGTTGATCGCTGTTGCGCTGCAATTCTCTCTTGGCATCGCAACCGTTCTGCTGCAACTGCCGCTGCTGCTTGCCGTGGCGCATAATGGCGGCGCGGCACTGCTGCTGATGTTACTGGTCATGTTGCATAACAAAACCCGCATCACAGGCTGTCAGGAGGCTTCCTGACAGCCTGTGATAACCTTACTCACTTGGCCAGCGGTTTGACTTCCGATGTTTTCGGGTTTGCGTGTACCAGCCTGACATTCATTGCCTCGCTCTTTTCCACCACATAATCATTGCCGTAATCAAAACGCCATACCCACGCACCGGCGCGACGGGTTCTGAACGTCGTGTCTGTCCAATATTTCCCAGCCAGAGATTCCGGGAAATACAGCTTAGGCAAGGTCGGCCCGGGATGGGGAACGCTGGTGTCTACAATCGTATTCAACTCAAAACGGCTGGGCAAATGCCAATCCGCAAGACCGCAAAGCTTCATGGCATTGATTGATTTGGCATAGGATTCTGTATCGCAATCGCTTCCCGTGCATACCCCGGCGTTGGCTTTCCCGGCAAAGCCGCCGTTACTCATCTGATCCGAGTCAAACCAGCTGTAGGTATTATCGATGTTTTGCAAACCCGGCTGAGTATTTTTCAACTCCCACGTCATGCCCGCCTGATTGTCACGCACGCAAGCCCAGGGACGTTTTGCATAGTCGCTACCGTCATTGATGCTGCCATCCTGATTGATACGCGTCATATCAAAAACGAATGGTTTGGGATCAAGCGCTTCACCACAGCCGGTTATCAGCACCGTACCCATCAGCAACAGGGCGAGCTTGCTGCACGAACGCATTCTGATTGAGGCATTTTCCTGGATCATTTTTTTCATTTTATTTACCCGTAAATGACATTGAAATATCTGTTGCGCAAAGGCCTGTGCAAACTGTTGCGTTTCCATCCTACCAGAGGGATGCGTGCTTTACGCATCAGGAAAGTGATTTGTGCTGATTATTTTTCTGCCTTATTCTTCGTTGCGTGATGACCAGCCAGTTCGCGCAGGCTGGCGCGGAATGATTCCACTTCCGTAAATAATTCTTTGGAATCGGCTGATGCAGCCCAAAGTTGCCTGATTCGCGTCCGGTCTGCTCGACCGCGCAGGCGCGGCTCCCGCTCCGCAAGCACGCGCTTAGCTGTCCATTGCACACCCAAACGGTGGTAGCAATCGCCATCACGGCAACCGGTAATGAACACGCCGTCAATTTTGCGTTCGTGCAGCGCATATTCCACGAATGAGGGTGGCAACATGGCGATACAGGGCAAACTTAATACGCAAACATTTTCACTGCGTAAATCCTCAATATTCGCAGCATTATCGCAACCGAAAACCATTACCCGTGCATCACCCTCAAGCCTGGCCATGTCACTCATCATGGCGGCACGAAGGCTGGACAGTTGCAAGGACGGCATTTCTATGCCACTGACATAATTATCCTCACTCCTGAATGGATTTGACGAGGGGCATGCGCCGGTACAGATACCACAACTGACACAACGATCCGCCACAACCACCGCTTCTTCTTGGAAATGCATGCCGTCACTGCGTGGCCGCATCACCACAGCTTCATACGGACAATCGGCAACACAAAGCCGACACCCACTGCAATCTGCCAGGTGCACCTGAGCGACCGGAATTTGTTTAAATCGGCTCGGCAGCCACGGTAAAACAACAAGCAGCAGGCTAAGACCAATCACAAATGCCCACACCTGCCCTGCGGACCATACGCCCAACAATGGATAAATAAATAAATAAAACCAGTCTATTTCCAGATTACGGGGCTCAATAGACATGTCTGCCGCCCCCTGGCTCAATACGGGCTTCACCAACGCCAGCACCACTAACGTTAGCAGCATCCCGATCGCCAGGATTTTTTTGGGGTTAACAACGGGGTTGCTGATGCGCATGATATGCACCCAGAGCAAAAACAGGATAAATAGCGGGATGGTTACATGGGCAAACGATATCAGCGTAAAGAAGCGATCATTGAGCACTTCCTGAGTGATGAAGCTGCGCGATAGCGATTCGCTGAAGATGGGCAGCCAGTCAAACCATTCAACCGTGGTCACAGTGGTATATTGGGCCAGTGTGTCCCATACCATCCAGTAACCGTTGATTCCAGCGGCATATATCGGCCATATCAGCAGCACCCCCGTGACCCAGGCAAACCAGCGTGCGCCGCGGTAGCGCCCCAGAATATATTCACGCAGCATATGCAATGCCATCACCAGAATCAGTGCGTCGGAAGCATATCGGTGCAGACTGCGCATGACCCCGCCCAGATACCATTGTTCATGAGTGATATATTCAACAGACGGATACGAAAGTTCTATGCCGGTTTTATAAAAGGCGTAGATGTACGTGCCACTAACGAGAACAATCCAGAAAAGATAAAATCCCAGCGCGCCCAGATAATAGAAAGGATTAAGATCATGACCGAAGAACTTATTCAGCCACCCTTCTATCCATAGCAACGCGCTGCGCGCATAGGGCATGGTAGGATCGGCGGCAGTTTTCTCAAATCGACGCATCTATATCACCCGGATTGCAGTCCGATAAAGTGTTCAAATCCACCACTTCAAAGCCTGGCAACATAATACAATGTCGACATACTTGAAAATCACCTGGGAGAATAAACTTGGAAGTCATCTACTACACTCTGGTGGCCGCAGGCCTTTATCTGGCATCGGATCGACTGCTCAATTACATTGAAACATCGCGTGGTGAGCGTTTTAAATATCGCAGCATTGTTTTCTTTGTCATCATTTTGACGATGGCATTTCTCGCCTTCGGTTTTGTCAATTTCATCGCACTTTCGTCGCAGTAAAAGTGCCGTTTGCTTTAGCGCATCCGGCACACAGATTTTAACTATGCGTGCAATCTACGCTCCCTGCTGAACCGGTTTGCGCATCGCCTTGAAAACCACCACCAGGAACATGATGCCGCCTACCACGGCGATTAATCCGCCCAACCCCATCAACCCCATACCTGCCGTTTGTGCAAAACCGTGCAAATCCTGCGCGGCTCCCGCCACCTTGCGTTGCACGCCATAACCGCCGGACCACAGCAAACCCACAATGTGCAGCAATTGGCCGACTCCGTACACATAAGGCATCAACGTGGCCCACTTCAATTCCGGCTCACGATAGCCCAGACGAGGCAATAAATGTAAAGTCAGCCCCATGAAAGCCAGACTGATTGCGCCACCGGTTCCGTGATAATGCGCCGTGATAATAGTGTTGCTATCCCTGATCATCAGGCTTATCCCAGCACCTATGGCAAACAGGATGACAGATGAGAGCAAAGCCGCACGTTGCGGATGTGTCGATGCATCCCCCTTCCCTGCAAGGCTGCCATAGAGAATGGCTAAGCCGATGGGTACAGGCGCGAATGCACCCCCAACCCTCATCAACTGGGTGAACTGTTCCATATAGTCACCCAATATTCCGTTGTAATTCAAATAAATAACCGGAACATACAACACGGGCAGCAGCCCCAGAATCAGCAGGAATGACGACACTCGCGGGGACAACGAATTTTTCACGCCACAGGCATCTGCCAGCCACAACCAACCGGCCAGCATCAGTATCATATAAGTGAACTGGAGCACATGGCCACCGCCCCAGAACAAAATGTCAAAATAAACCGTACTATCCAGATCGGTTGGAACAATGCCGTATGACCAGACAAATGCAGCCAGCGCAAACAGCATCGAAATAGCGGCCGCATAAAAGCCGATGCGTAATGAACCTTCACCACCACGCCACAGAGAGGCAGGCGGCACCGCAAGCAAACTGCGCAGCACCAGTATCGCCATACCCGCTGCGAAGCTGATCAACCCGGAAAAAAAGAACGTACTTTGTATCACCGGCACATAGTTGCTCATCAGCGGCTTGCCAGTCGCCACGAAGGGAGACAGCACGATGATCAAAGCGCCAATTGAGGAAAGCAACAGCGCCAGCCAGCCTACCCAGACAGCTCTGGATGATGAATTCAGACTCCACAACACGCCGGCGAATGCCAGAAACCACAACAATACGGATAAATCCACATGCACCACGAGCGCAGTATGGAAAAAATCGACCCAGGGAAAAATATCCTGAAGATAAGGGGTGCGTGCCAGCACCAGCAAAATAGCGAAAACCCCGGCGCCTACCAGCGAGGCAATACCGAGCCACAACCAGCCGGAAGCAAGCCTGCGCCCAGCCTCGGATGGCATGGTCAGAACATATCCGCGTTTACCACCCTCAGTTTCGTTTTCGGTCTGCTGAAATGCTGAACTCATCATTTTTCCTTATTTTGTAATCTTGATTCTGTATTCTTGTTTTTAAAAATAAATCCGCCCGTTGCTGCCTTAAAATCTATCACCATGATATGCCCTGGTGCCAGTATCACGGTCTCTTCCCTGACATAGTTAAAGTCCTCGCCATCGTGATCTTTCAGGCGTGCCTTGAGCGTATGTATGCCCGCCTTCACGGGTATGCGCCGGTAAATATTAGAATTACCACTACTGGAGAATCCGGCAGGCTTCAGCACCACATGATATAGCTGTTTTCCATCCATTTCGAGTTCTACAACCACATTAGAACGCTTGCGATTAGGGCATATCGTGGTTACTTTTCGCTGGTAAGGGGGGAGCTTGGCCAATTCTTCAGGAGTACGTTCACGGCACTCACCCATGTGCTGACCGGCATGACTAAAACTCAGTTTGATCAAGGTCTCATCCGGCGGAAGGTGGGTATATACCGGCGAGGTAGAAAAATAGCCAATGACGCCCATAAACAGCGCATAAAACACGCCCTGACCCAGGTATTGCAGGGGCTTAGTCATGTTTAATCTCCTCGCCGGATGCGGGTGTTTTCACACGCGGCGCGATCTGGCACGAAAACGAAAAAGCATCTGAAAAATACTGATTTTCCGGCAATCCTCTGGCCATGAAGGGGGCACGGCTTGCTTCAACCATCCCGGGCGAGCCGCAGGCGTACACCTGATAGCTGTCCAACTCAGGATAGTCTTGCAAAATAGCTTCGTGAACCAGACCGGTTCTACCCTGCCAGCCGGGTTCATCCTGAGCTTCGGACAATACCGGTATGAATTTAAAATTATCATGCTCCTGCTGCCATTTTTCCGGTAGGTCCGAATACAAATCCGCCGCCACTCTAGCCCCCCAATACAACACCATAGTGCGATTCAGCCCGATATTGAAGGCATGTTCCACCATACCCTTGATGGAACCGAAGCCACATCCCCCCGACATGAAAATAATCGGCTTATCATCGTTTTCGTGCAGGAAAAAACTGCCCAACGGGCCTTCCACCCGCAACACGTCTCCTTCTTTCATCTCGGTAAAGACGTGGCTGGTGAATTTCCCGCCTTCCACCAGACGGATATGCAATTGCAGGTGATCAGCCTCATGCGGCGCATTAGCAATGGAATAACTCCGCTTGCTGCCATCCTCCAGCAATACGGCAATATATTGTCCTGCGATAAAGTTCATCCGTGCTTCACCCTGCGGACGCAATTCAAGCAGCATCACATCCGGCGCGGCCCGCTGCATTTTTTGCACACTGAAATTCATTGTTTTTACCGGGTGACACTCTATGGACAAATCGGATAAGGGTTTTGCACAACAGAACAGCGCCTTGCCCTCCGCCTTTTCCGCATCGCTGAGCGCACTCTTATCGTAAGTACCGTAATCGACCTTGCCTTTCAATACCTTGCCCTTGCAGGCACCGCAAATACCTTCCCGACACACATAGGGTAAATTCAGTTCCTGGTTCAACGCAGCCTCAAGTATGGTCTCCCCCTTACGTGCAATGAGTGTATGTCCGCATGCGGTGATTTCGTATTCGTCCTTGCCGCGCCGGCTTCCACCCACAAACGGCAACACGAGAAGGAAAGCGGTGACTCCGCCAGCAAACAGCCAAACATTGCCCGGCCCCCAGGCATACATCAGCGGGAAGCTCCAGAGATAAAACCAATCCATTTCCAGCACGGAAGGCGAATAGTTCAAATTCGCGGCTCCCTGGCTTAAGGCCGGCTTGAGCAATGACAGCACCACCATGGATGCGATCAGCCCTATCGTGAGCACCTTGGGCGTAGAGGTCTTAGCCTCTGAAACGCGCTGTGTGTGCACCCATATGATGGCGAAAGTGACTAATGGGATGCCTATGTGTATCAGGGATAACAGCGAAAAGAAACGGTCGTTGACACTGCCCTGCTCCAGAAAATTACGGGCCAGAGCGGCACTAAAGATAGGCAATGAATCCAGCCACTCTGCGGTGGCCACAGCAACAAACTGTGCCAGCTTATCCCAGACCAGCCAGTAGCCATTTATCCCGGCCATATACACCAGCCATAGCAAGGCTATGCCGGTGAACCAGGAAAACCAGCGGAAGTTACGATATCGGTCAAAGACAAAATTACGCAGCATATGCAAAATAGCGGCCAGCACCATACCATCGGAAGCATAACGGTGCAGGCTGCGCATTATCCCGCCCAGATACCATTGCCCATGAGTGATACGCTCCACCGAGTTATAGGCATCATCCACGCCGGTATCGTAAAAAGCGTAGATATAAAAACCGCTGGCCATGACGATCCAGAACATCAGATAGGTGATTGCCCCCAGATAATAAAAAGGGTTGAGTGCAGTCCCGAAGGGTACGTTCAGCATGCTCTCCAAACGCAGAAAAACATCTCGTCCCAGCCGATGAATAAATTTAATCACCTGAAAACTCCGAAAAACAAGGCTAAAAAAAGTACCGGCACACAACGCGTGAACAGGAAGGTGTTGGGCTGCTTGCTGACAAACTTTACGCCTGTAAGCGCAAAAGTTTTACGGCGGCCTGTTGGAAAAGATTCAGGCATGATGACCATGTTGACGCTTGGGGCTGCCACGAAATTCTTTCACGATCCACCAGGTGATAAATAAGGAAACGAGAATACCCAGTCCAATTCCATAAAAAAAGCTGTAATCAACGGTATATTTCCCAGTTTGCGAGTCATACACCGTGCAGAAGAAACGCACGCTCTTGGCGATGCCGTCAAATCCAGACTCTGCGGTTTCAAAATCGTAAATCGGGTCAGTGTTTTTGACGTTGTAGATCATGTTTTTCAGCGGTTCGAGCAGCGTTCTGTTCTCAAACTCATCTCCGTATACATGCAGATTAACCTTGCCGTTCGCATCAATAAAAGTAGTCTGGGTCGTATGATTAAACCCGCCCTCCGGAGCGGGCATGAAAACAAATCCCAAATCCTTGCTCAATTTATTAATCGTTTCAGCGTCGGCGCTAACGAATTCCCAGTTGGGGACTTTTACATCCAGACGTTTGGCAAAATTATCCATCTCCTCAGGGGTGTCGTTATCAGTATCAAAACCGATGGTAAGCACTCCGAAGCTGTCAGCGCCCAGCGCCTCCCTGGATTCTTTCAGTGCGGTCAAGTTTCGAGTTGTGGTCACGCAGATGAACGGGCAATGCGTATAGATCATGCTGATAATCAAAGGCTTGCCACGATAATCAGACAACCTGACTTTACGCCCGCTATGGTTCAGAAAAGTGTAATCACCCAGCTGGTTTCCGATCGCGCCCTGGCTTGTTTTCAGCGCTTCTACCGGATCAAAATACTGCTGGTTTGCTTCGGGTTGAACCTGCAGTTTTGTAGTGGAGACCGTCGTTTCATATAATTTTATCCCCTTGACTTCATTAGTCTGCGCCCACGCTGGTAGCGCTGCGGAGAATAAAACCGCAAAACTCAATGGTACGAGGAGGTAAAACATGATTTTAACTTCCGTATTAGTCACTGGTAGCGTCGTGGGAGAATCGTTGCTTAGCCACAACCCTCCCACCAACTAAAGCCTGAAACCAGAGATGCTGCCGATTGATTGGGTCAGGCGAAAAAGCTTTCCAGCATCAGCGCAAATAACAGCAAACTGAGTTGCAGCATGGAAGCAAAAAAATTCGTCATGGCCGTTTTCTTTGTTGGATTGCGTACTAGCTGCACACTTCTGACCAGAAAATAAGTACCACCCGCCACAGCGCCAGTGAGATAAATCCAGCCTAAACCATAATAAATCGGCATCAGTGAGACCAAAACCAGAAGGATTGTGTGCCCCAATATAATACGTGCTGCCTTCCGGTCACCCTTTACCACGGGCAACATGGGTACGCCTGCCGTCGCGTATTGTTCACGGTAGGCTATTGCGAGACTCCAGAAATGCGGAGGGGTCCATAAAAACAACACCAAGGCCAGCAAGGTAGGAAGTGGACCGAAGGACGGATCGATAGCCGCCGCGCCGGCAAGTACCGCAAAACTCCCAGCCAGCCCGCCAAACACGATATTCAGCCAGGTGCGCCGCTTCAACCACACGGTATAAACGATGGCATAGGTAAAAGCACCCAGGAAAATATTCAGCGCCACCATTGCATTGAGTGCAAAAGTAGCCGTTGCTACCGCAGTCAACAGCAATAACCCGATAATTGCCAACCATTTAGGACTGTGTTTAAAAAATCCAGTCACGAAGGGGCGATTTTTTGTACGCAGCATCTTTGCATCCATATCCCGTTCGCTGTACTGATTGAAGGCCCCGGCAGCAGCCGAACCCATCAAAACCGTCAACGAAAGAATCAGGATTTTCCAAACTGGAAGCGAGTCGCCCGGGGTAATCGCCATTCCACCCAGCGCCGCCAAAGCAATCACCAGACCTATGCGCAACTTGAAAACATTGACGTATTGTTTGATCATGATTTTAAATCCTTGTTTTTTCACTCTCCGACGTCAGAAAAAAGTGCGGATCAAGTTTAGTGCATCCTTGTTTCCGGGCACTTCCAAGCGAAACCGAGTCAATTCCTTGCATCAACAGTGCCAGACCTGGCGCCTACATTCATCAATATTTCCGGTAACAGGGGATGCCTCGCGGCACCCCCTTATCTCCGCGTTTCCTCAGGACATGCCCCAAACGGTGGACAGATACTTGAAGTTGATGAAGTAGTAAAGAACGATCGTTGCAAACAGGATCATCGCCAACACGAAAGTACCCGGTGCTTCCATACCCCAGATACCAATGTGTTTTTTGCCTGATTTTTCGAACACAACATCGGCATCTTCTACCTTAGGCCATGGTGCTGAATCTTCAGCAATGCGTTCACCTGTAAAGATGGATGCCAGTACAACGATAATAAACATGACCGCACCGACTGACATAATCACACCGAAAATTTCCCCGATATCCATCAATCCCTTGGCAATCTCAGGATACTGATACGCCAGCGGCTGGCCCGCAAAGGTAATATCCGCATGACGACGCTGTACACCCATGGTACCTGCACCCATCAACGCGATGGAAAAGACCCATGCGCCAAGACTGAATACATAGGGCTGCCATTTCGCCATTCCAGTCAGGGCGATCTTGCGCTGGAACACCACCGGGATCAGCCAGTAGGTGGCCGCCATAAACGCCATGGTGGTACCCACTACCAACGTACCATGGAAGTGCCCCGGCAAATACATGGTGTTATGGATAATCATGTTGATTTGTTCAACACTCATTACCACACCGGTAATACCACCGATGAAACCGAAACCGACCAGGGACAGGAACATGCCGGAAAATATCGGATTACCCCATGGTGCCTTGCGTAGCCAGGTAAACAAACCGGCATCAAGACCCTTCTTGCGTTGCGCAACCTCGATTGAGCCCGGTACAGTCAAGCCATGTATCATGCTGGCCAACACCGCCAGATAAATCATGTAGCTGGTGTTGAATATCTTCCAGGCAGAAGTCAGACCCGGATCGGACAGCAGGTGATGCGCAGAACCCAGTTGCAGGAACAGGATGTACAACAGGAACGCACCCCGGCTTACCTTCTCCGACATAGGCTTGGCACCAAATACCAGCGACGAAATCAGATACCAGATGGAGATGTGGGTGACCACGTTGATCTGCTGTGATGAGTGACCGAATCCCCACCAGACCACACGATACATCATGGGATCAATATGCTCGATCAGCCCCACTGACCACAGGAAGGTCGGAATCAGAATCAACGCGCCAGATACGATGGTAAATACAGCAATGATCGTCGCCGTTACACCGCCAAAAACCACCAGCGGAAGCGAACCACTATAAGTCTTCTCTCTTTTGGCAATCACCAGCGTGCCCAGAAACACGAAGCAGCCTATCAGCGCACCCACAGCAAACAGGATCAACCCCAGATAAAAATGGGGTTCCGCTGTAAGCGGCACATAAGAAGTCATCATCACGCTGGAATTACCTTGCAGCACTGCTACAGCGACCATGGCTGCGCCGATCAGCATCAGCCAGAACTGAGTCCATGCCCATCGCGGCGTAGCCAGACGGTTACCCAGCACATGCGCACCGAGAAAATACAACACGGCCATCTCGAAAAATATGATCCATACTGCAAGATTAATCAGGCCATGAGCCGTCAGAGCCAGGTAGAAAATCTCCGGCGAAAGCAGCTGCACGCTGGGCATACGAGTTAGCGCTACACCGAGGCCAAAAAAACCACCAACCAGCAAGAACACGACTGCCGCAAATGCATTCCATTTAACTAAAGTGTTGGCTGTTCTGTTGATTTTCAGGCCGGATACGGGGTCGACGCGATATTCAGACATTGTTGTCGTTGACATTATGCTCACTCCTTCACGTAAATTCTGCCCAACATCGTATGGTGACCCATCGTGTCACCACCACCGCAGTATTCGCCGCATGCTATGCTGAAAATACCGGTTTTGTTCGGGGTCAAATTTAACACCTGCTCGTAACCCGGATAAACCTGAAAGTTGATATTTTCCGGCTGCAACGAGAACCCGTGACCCACATCAAGAGATGACATGTGCAAGCGATAGGTCTTGCCTTTCTGAAACTCAAGGATAGGACGCCACTGCCACATCATGCCTGCCAGATAGACATCGCTGCCGGGTGGGGGGGCGACTACGTCTTCACCCGTTGCTTCGTCCTGACGAACGGTGTATTTCGCCTGCATATCGGCTACTTTTTGTGAAAATGCTTCAGGCGTGGTTTTATAGGTCTCATTACTCATGTTCTGATTGCCAATCCAGTGCCAGCCTATCATCCATCCGAACATGAAGATGCACCAGGTAAATGAAAGCACGATCCAAATCATTTCGGTGCGCTCTATCGGTTCACGCCACCAGTCTGGATTAGTGGGCGGTGTATAAGAAGTTCCCATAGCAATATCTCCCTTATATGTATAAACGAATCTACGGTGCCATCGGTATATTGATTATGTTCCAAAGTCCCCACAAGGTATAAAACACCGCAGGCACCGCTACACCCAACACCAGCAAAATCCAGTTGTTATCCAGCAGTTTCTGCATTGCATGAGGCTCTACATCACCTGAAATTGGTTCTGACATGATTTATTCTCCCCTTAGCTATATTGATTGAAGACACTGCAATAATATTGAAACTAAAGAACACCCACTCTTCATCTTACCCACTAAAACTGTGCGGCAAAACACTCTATCCGTGCCGCCCAGAAAATCACCTCTAACGATTAATGCTTGAGCAGCAAAAAAAGACCAACCAACAAATAGGCCAGCGCGCTAATGGCTAAAAACACCGTTAAAAGCAAAAATTTGTTGTGCCACATCTGGTGCATAAAGGAAACCTGAGTATTGCCCATACTGGATGATTCCATTTTTTACCCTCCCGTTTGTATTGACTTACCAGATACACACATCACACGCTCTGTCGGTTACAAAAAAACAGCGCACACTGCCACGTATAAAAACCTATAAAATCAATTGCAAACGTGCTCATCATAGGTAATTGTGCCAGGCAACGATTGCATTAGAGCACACTTTCACACCTTGCATTTTTGTTGTTAAAAGCGAACCCACAGCACCAACACCTCAATTTAAACATATAGCATCGATACATGTTTAGAGGATAAACGTAATAAAATAAATTGTCAAAGCAATATTTATCGCCAACCTGTTGTGTATGACTAGCCCACGTTCCTAAAACCACCCTAAGGGGTGAATACGAATCAACAGGCTTTATTTCTTGCCGCCATTTTTGAGCGGTGTTGAAACATAATCTGAATCTCCTTGGGGGCAGGCAGCAAAGCGTTTTCAATCGCCTGCCCGTTACTAACCAAATCGGCCAGCGAAAATTCCCGCAAAACGGCAAAAAATGCGGCGCTAGCTTTGTCCAGCACCCCGCTTAACTTACAGACGTCAGAAATGACACAGCGGTGATTATCCGGACTGAAGCACTCTACCAAGTCAAAATTATCTTCAGTCGCATGCAAGGCTTCTTCCACATTAATATCTTCCGGCGCTCGCGCCAGACGCACCCCGCCATTGCGACCGCGTATGCTTTCAATTAATCCTGATTTGGTCAATTGATGTGAAATTTTAACCAGATGATTCTTGGAAATGGCAAATCGGTCACTAACTTCCTGTATCGTGACTACTCTATCCTTGTCCAGAGCCAGGTACATCAACAGACGCATACCCAGATCAGAATAGTGTGTGAGTTTCATAATTATTTTTTTAAAAATTTAATTGCAATAAGTTAATTTCGATGCGACAAGCTGTTTTCCGGCATTTCGCTGTGCAACAAGAACGGCAAAGATGGTACGGATTGCTATGTTTCTCATCCAACGTTGATTACATGCGTGTGAAGTTGATGGCGATCTGTCCGGGTTCGCGAGTAACGTAATTAATCACAATTCCCTCACCATAACGCTGGGTTAGTTGTGCCAGCAGCGGGAGTGGATCATGGTCGTTAACAAAACTCATGGTCTCACCCGGATTCAGTGAATCGAGCGCACCAAAAATAGCCGCATGGCGAAAACGTTTGGCCACACCACGCGCATCGAACGGGTAACACATATCAAAGGACACGGTATTAGAGCAATTATGTGACATTTCAAATTCCTTATAAGCAATGATAGAAAAAGGTGGCTTCACGCTAGCTTGACACGCGCAAACTATTAACATGCAGCGATAATACATGTTTTATTGTATAGTGCAAGCACTGACACATTAAGCCATAGAATTACAGCGACTTTTTTCTTCAAACCAAGGTAACCGATATGTACACTATTGCGGAATTCATGAGCACCGATCATAGAGCCTGCGACTTGGCATTCGCCACAGCGGAGCAGGCTGCACTTGCCAATAGCTTGAGCAAAGCTGAAACCGCCTTCGAGACTTTCCGCCAAAATATGCAACGACATTTCCGTATGGAAGAAGAGGTGTTGTTTCCCGCGCTGCTGGATGCCGGTGGCCCGGGCGGACCAGTGCAGGTGATGCGCATGGAACATGCGCAAATGAACGAACTGATCGAACTGATGGCGACCGCCGTAGCCAATGAAAACAATCATGGATACAGCGGTCTTTCTGAAACGCTGCTGATTGTAATGCAGCAGCATAATCTCAAAGAGGAACAAATTCTTTATCCCATCGCCGACCGTATTCTGGCTGCGGAACTGGAAAGCTTGTTCAGCCGAATGCAGGCCATACAGTAACCACAACGTATCATGGACCTATTTATATCAGAGTTGGACGTACGCGGCCTGCCGCCGCCTGAGCCCTTCGAAAATATCATGAATGCCTTATTATCACTGCCCGCAGCTGTAGCGCTGCGCGTGCTGATACATCGCGAGCCTTACCCGCTCTACGAAGTGTTGCAGGACATGGGCTATGCCTGGCAAACCAGCGTTTTACCGGATGGACACTTTGCAATACTGATCAGGCGCGCCAAATGAGCACCGTCTCTCTGAGCACCGAACAGGCACCACCGATTTCAGTACCATTGCGCTTTTTCGCTGTAGCCCCGCTATTTTTGATACTGGCAGCACTGATAGGGATTATGGGCGATAGCATAGCCGATGCGCATACACCCGCGCTGCTGGCCGCCACACACTGCATCACTCTGGGTTTCATCGGAATGATCATGTTCGGTGCGATGCAGCAAATCCTGCCCGTGGTAATCGGCAGCCCCATGCCCTCTTCACGACTGGTCGCCTGGTTCAGTTTGCTGCCACTGATATTTGGCACGCTTTCATTGTCCGGCGGATTTCTGCTGGGCAATTCTGCCTTGCTGCACCTTGCCTCGCTACTGCTGGGATTAGCCTTCCTTGTATTTATCGCAGCCAGTCTTGTTTCTCTGGCGCGTGCCGCCGCGCGCAATACAACTGCAACAGCAATACTGCTGTCTGTTCTGGCTCTCACCGCGGCCGTCGCCATAGGCATAGTGCTGGCACAGGGTTATGCCAGCGGATGGCAGTTGGACTACCGAAAATTGGCCACCGCACACATTAGCCTGGCATTGGGTGGATGGATCATGTTGCTGATAGTCGGTGTGTCCTATCAGGTCGTACCCATGTTCCAGCTCACACCCAATTATCCGAAATGGCTATCAGTCAGCCTGGCCCCTGCCCTGTTCAGCGCACTGCTGCTGAATCTGGCATCAAATTATTTCGAAATCCATACTCTGGAATTTTTTGCCGTGTGTCTATTCTGCTTATGCGCTATCAGTTTCGCGCTGGTCACTCTCAGGCTGCAATTCCAGCGTCGCCGCCGCGTTACGGATGCCACGCTGAATTTTTTCCGGCTGGGCATGATCTCGCTGGTGTGTGCCGCGCTATGCGCGATGGTAGTCCTGCTCGCGCCTGCCCATGAGTATTTCAGGCAGCTTTCCATCGTGATTTTCATACTG
>Ga0208863_1000872_pt1 | contig 23290 bp, 15 predicted proteins | sample RifOxyD3_FD_184040 | JGI IMG/M metagenome (GOLD analysis project Ga0208863, IMG submission 184040) | Soil microbial communities from Rifle, Colorado - Rifle Oxygen_injection D3 (SPAdes) | ecosystem: Environmental > Terrestrial > Deep subsurface > Rock core/Sediment | place: Rifle, Colorado...
GGGGCGGGGGCCGCATCGGTTTTCGTGTTGTTTCCCCCCCCCCATTTTAAAAACCCTGAACGCTGATCCTCTGGACTCTGAATCTCTGGTCCTCTGAAGTTTTTTTTACGAAAGGGTATGTTGCGGCTGCCGAGGTCGGCCCTTGACTTATTATTGCATCCACGGCCGCCGAATTTGAGAGATTTTTCCTCGGGCTTTCGGATAGGCGCTGCCATGGCCAGCTTTGACCGCAACCGGCCGCGGGTCATACAGCAAGAGCCTGCCATGGCAGGCGCCAGACACCGTCCTGCGGCTTAATCAGAGATTCCGAGCGGCTGAGCAGGACAGCCTGGCCGGCCTTGGCCGCAAGTTGCGAGCGCCAGCGGTTTATCCCTTGCCAGTGGCCCGGGAAAATGGTCTTGGCGCTCTTGACCTCAAGCAGGTGCAACCTGCCACCCAGATCAGCCACGAGATCGGCCTTCAAACCGTCACGGGTACGCAGATAGTAAAGCGAGGGCCGTTTGCCGTGATGCAAAAATCTCTTGTAAAAATCACTCACCACCGCGGTTTCGAAAAGCGGGCCAAGGCTTGGGCCATTCAATAAAACCTCGCCGGAATGGATACCCATAAGCGATGAGGCCAGCGCCGTATCCAGGAAATAGAGCTTGGGGCTTTTCATGAGACGCTTGCCGATGTTGGCGAAATAGGGCGGCAGCAGAAGCACCTGTCTGCCGGTCTCCAGGGCCGACAACCAGCGCCTGACCGTGGGTACGCTTATCCCCAGATCCCGGGCCATTTCGGACTGGTTCAGGATGGTGCCGGTGCGGGCGGCGCACAACCGGATGAACCTCTCAAAGGTGGAAAGATCACCGACGTTAACCAGGCTGCGTACGTCCCGTTCCAGATAGGTAGTGATGTATGAGGCACACCACAGTTCGCGGTCAACCTCCTGGTGCAGGGCAAGTTCCGGATAACCGCCGCGCAGGAGCCAGTCGCTCGTATTCGGGCAGTCTGCCGCCGGTTCATGAGATGTTTCCGGTGAGAAAAACATCTCGGGTGTCATGCCTTGCTCGCCATGGCCCGAGAGTTCGGCCAGACTCAGGGGCAGAAGTTCGAGCACGGCCGCCCTGCCGGCCAGCGATTCCGTGACGCCTTGCATCAGGGAAAACTGCTGGGAGCCGGTCAGCAGCCAGTTGCCGGGGCGCCGCTCAGCATCGATGCGTCCCTTGATATAGCTCAAGAGCTGCGGTGCATACTGAATCTCGTCTAAAACCACCGGCGGTGGGTTGGCATCAAGAAAAGCGCGCGGGTCTTCTCTGGCCAGCATCCTGACATCCGGCTCTTCCAGACTGACAAACCGGTGGGAGGACGCCGTCTCCATCCGCAGTAATGTCGTTTTGCCCGACTGGCGGGGGCCGGTGACCACCACGGCCGGGAAGGTGGTCATTGCCCGGCGTAGCACAGCGCTAAGAGTGCGTGGGGTATAAGCAAATTTCATATGCCCATCTTAGTTCCTGCCGATTTTATTTTCAATATTAAATTTGCAGGGAATAACCGCATGCAAAGAAATAACGTGCTCCTCGGGTGGATAGTCTGTAGGTGTTTGGTCTGTTAGTAGCCGAATTTTTAGATGGATTTTCAATGAGAAGCTCTGCTTCGTGACGTTTCGCGCCGCCTGCGTTACAGTTGATTTCGCTCTTGGATGATTTTTGCCGCCCGCGGAGAAAATGTTTTTCCCTGTTCCGAAGTAGTGTATTTAATAAGAGGGAAGGGAAGGAGCCATGAGTTACATCCAATGGGGTACTGAATAGAGTCCGGTGCCGCTGGGTTAGGAACAGTAGCTGCATCGTTTCCTCACTCGTCCATCGAGACGAAAATATAGCTGGCAACACCAAGGGAGGAACATAATGGGAGACAAGGGCGGCAAAAAGGGCAAAGACAAGGACATGAAACAGAAGTCTGTCAAACAGGCAAAAGATAAAAAAGAGAAGAAGGACAAACAACCGAAAAGCCCAGTGAAATAGGGATCAGGATTCAACCGCCGGGGAAATCACAGCGCGGCATGCTGGCCGCTTTACGGCGCCGCCGACGGAAGTGAGGTCGCCATTTCCGACCCTGGGATGAACACAGCCGGACCTTCACATAATTGCCTGGTTCATCCATAAATGGCACATCAACCCGGCCATAAGCCAGAACAAAGAGACTTAAACTGATCAGCCCGCCCGGCGTGTTTGTCAAATCAGTCATTTGTTTTTTCTTGCCCGTCCGGAAGAACATGCTGCTTCCGGACCACACCTACTTCATAAGCGCGCAGGATATCGCTACGGCTGATCAGTCCCAAAAATTCCCGCTCATCATGCCGGGGAACCACCGGCAATCTGGCAAAATCCCGGGGGGCCATTTTCCGGATGGCCGCCCAGACCGGTTCATCCGGAAAAACAGTAACCGGATGCGGGGTCGCGACATCCTTGATCTTCAGATCCCGCAAAGACCCTTGATAACCGGAAAGTGCCCGCTCCAAATCATGCAAGGTGACAATACCGTATAATCTTTTGTTTTCGGTTAGCACCGGTAAACCGAGAAGATGGGTTTCCTGGAAAGTGGCAAATAGTTCCGCAACCGAGTCATCGGCATGAACAAACACAGGCCTTTTGTTCATTACCTCCTCAACCCGGACGCCCTGCATGACATCACTGTCCCGGCCCTGATCGAATCGTATCCCTTTTTTTGCCAGTTTTATGGTGTAAATTGATTCCGGATGAAGCAGCTGGGCAAGGGAAGAAGCCACCATGCTGGCGGCCATCAGGGGCAAGATAAGATGGTAGTCGTTGCTCATCTCAAAGACAATAAGGATGGAGGTCAAGGGAGCCCGAGCCGATGCGGCAAAGAGCGCGGCCATACCGACCAGGGCGTAGGCCCCGGGAGCCCCGGCAATCTTGGGAAACAACGCCGCCGCGCCATGGCCGAAGGCGCCGCCGAGCATGGCGCCCGTAAACAGGGAAGGAGCAAAGACGCCGCCTGAATTGCCTGAACCCAAGGTCAGCGATGTTGCCAGAGGTTTCAACATAACTAGAAGGGCCAAGAGCCAGAAGGATGCATTGCCCTGCAGCACTTGTTCAAGAAAAGAAAAACCAGAGCCGAAAACATGGGGTATGTTGTCGATGAGCGGTGCGCCCAGTCTCATTTCCTGCCCAGATACCGGCATGATGCCGGCAAGGTAAGGGTAAAGGAATGCCAGGCTGCCAAGCAGAACAGCGCCAACCGCCGGTTTCAGGGTCAACGGAAATCGCCAGGCATCGAAGAGGTTCTCAAAGGCGTTCAGCAGTCGGATGAAGAGGATGCCGACCAGGGCCGCCAGCACCCCTAGAACTCCGAACAGCAATATCTCCCAAGGGGAATTCATGACGTAGCTCGGGACGTTAAACGCGGGTCGGGCACCCAAAAAAAACTGGCTTACGATACTAGAGGAAACCGCCGCAATCAGAACGTTACCGAATGCCGCTACTCTGAATTCATTCTGCAGGACCTCGGTGGCAAAAACGACGCCGGCGATGGGGGCGTTGAAGGTGGCGGCTATTCCGGCCGCCGCGCCGCAGGCCACCAGATTTTTGATTCGTTCATCCGAGAGGCGAAACCATTGGCCGAGTGATGATCCCAGGGTCGCGCCAACCTGCACGATTGGCCCCTCGCGACCGGCTGAACCGCCGGAACCGATACAAAAGGCCGAGGCGATGACCTTGGCGATGGCCACTCGGGGCCGTATCCGTCCGCCACGCAGAACAAGGGCCTGCATGACTTCCGGGACGCCATGTCCCTTGGCCTCCATGGCAAAGAATGCAATGATGGGGCCACTTACCAGGGCGCCCAGCACCGGCACAATGATAAACCATAGCCGGCCCAGTTCCGGCAAAAACGACTCGGCTCTGGTGTAGGAAAAATTCTGGATAAAGGCGATCAGGCGGATAAAGCCTACGGCTGCCAGCCCGGTGCCGGCGCCCACCAGAATGGCCATGGCCGCAAGCATCACGCCTTCTCTTGGCATTAGCCTGGAAATAATCAGCTTCAAAATTTGGGTGCGCATATCCGTCATTTCATGCCTTTATGGAAAAGTGAAAAAATCATGAGGCCAAGAGCCAGTCGAGTTCGCGAAGTTCGAGAAAAAAAGACCGCCCAAGCCGGCGTGCCGTACATTCTCCTGGCTGACAGGCAGGATTCCCGCATGGTCTTTCGCCATGCTTTCGGAACTGTTGACACCCGCATGTCTACATGGTAGTCATTTGTGACTAGATGGTCACAAATTTAAAAAGTGAGAAACTACCATGCCCCTTGATCGTCGTCAAAGAAAAAAAAATTCGACCTCCCATGCCCTCCTGAACGCCGCCACCCGTATTTTTGCGGAACGCGGGATTTATCAGGCCACGATTGACGAGATTACCGCTAACGCCGATCTGGGCAAGGGCACCTTCTACAAACATTTTTCCTCGCGCGAAGAGCTGCTCGCCATGGTCGTTCATCAGGGTTTTGACATGCTCATCAATGATCTGAACCAGGAAATCCCACTTGCCGCACCGATATTTCAAACCCTGCTGCAACGACACGCGCAATTCTATGCAACCCACCCGGGATACCTCCTTATTTTTCATCAAACTCGTGGTTGGCTGACCATGGTTAATCCGGATAGTAGCCCTATCAAGGAAGAATTCAGCCGCTACATTAAGGTGATTGCCAATATTCTGCAATTGGCAGGACCGTGGGCCAGTTTCAGTATTGAAGCGCTGCAAGCCCAGGCGCGTTTCATTGCCGGCGCGATTGCCGGCGTACTATCCTTTGAACTCACTATGGGCTCAGGTTTTGACGCCAGCGAAACCATTGAAAAATCCTGCTCTGCATTCAGTAAGGGATTGTACCCCTCGCAAGCTAACGCCGTCCCGTTTCATGAGCAACAACGCGACAGCGCCGCGACCTCTCTGCTCGTAACTGGATCGATCAAAGCAGCGGCGCGGCCGGTGGAAAATTTCAACTGGTCCGCGGAACAATTTATTGCAGAAGCCGATGAATGGCTGCCGTTGCTGCGGCAGGATACCGGTCTGGAAACCATCCGCCAGGCGGTTTTGACCCGGGTCAATCAACTCCATTTTAACACCTACGCGACTCACGACCACAGACACGCCCTTGATCTGGTGGTTGTCCGCGACTGCGCCCAGGCTTGGCAGGGGCTGCTGCATCCACGCAGTGAGCAACTTGGCGGTTTCAGTGTACTCAATGCCCTGATGGAAACGGCGCGCGGCAACAGTCATCCCGAGCTTTCCCCCTCCTTTTGGGCTGAGGTGTGTCATCTGGTCCGGGGTATAGAGGGCGGAAGCCGGTTTCACGAGGACAAATTTCTGTCCATGACCGAGGGCCTCAGCGGCCGGGAGGCAGCGATTGCCCGGTCCGCCGAGCTGGACATACTGGGCAGAATGATGGCGGATTGGATGAGACGTTACGCCAACGGCATGACCGAAGAGACGATTTTTCAGCGGGTCGAGCGGCGAAGCGCTATTCTTGAAGAGTTAGAGGGCAATGAGGAGGACTGGTTTGATTGGCGCTGGCATATCCGTCATATCGCCCGCTCCGCGGCAACATTGGGCCGGATCGCCTTTTTGTCGGATGAGGAGGCCGAGTGCATCAACAGGGCAAACGCCCGGAATATTCCCTTTGGGGTCACCCCGTATTACGCCTCTCTTTTTGACAATGACCCGGGTAAGGGAAGAGATCGGGCGATCCGGTTTCAGGTCATCCCGCCGCGATCATATATTGATGCCTTTGCCGCCACGAACCAAACCGAAGGGGTTTGCGATTTCATGCTTGAGACAGACACCTCGCCGATCCAACTCATCACCAGGCGGTATGCGGCCATCGCTATTTTTAAACCGTATAATTCCTGTCCGCAGATTTGTGTCTATTGTCAACGGAACTGGGAGATCAACGGCCCTCTCGAACCGCATTCGTTAGCCCCCGGAAACCAGATTGAGGCCGCCATCGCCTGGCTGGCAGATCACCCGGCAATCCATGAGGTACTCGTGACCGGCGGCGATCCACTTGTTTTATCCGACAGCCGCCTCAAGTCCATTCTTGATGGCCTGGCCGCAATTCCGCATGTCGAACGGATCCGGATCGGCACCAGAACCCTGGGCACCCTGCCCATGCGTTTCACGCCGGCGCTTTGCAAGCTGCTCCAGTCATACTGTATTCCCGGCCGCCGGGAACTCTGCGTGGTGACGCACATCGAGCATCCCTATGAAGTGACGCCCGAGCTTGCCAAGGCCGCAAATCGTCTTCGCCGGCACGGTATTGCCGTGTACAACCAACTGGTATACACCTTTTATACATCAAGACGTTTCGAATCCGCTCTGCTGCGGCGTCTCCTGCGGCGCTGCGGAATTGATCCATACTACACCTTTTATCCCAAGGGCAAGGTTGAGCTGGCCGAGTATCGAGTGCCGATCGCAAGGTTGTTGCAGGAGCAGAAAGAGGAGGCCCGTCTCCTGCCCGGCATGGCGCGTACGGACGAAGCTGTTTTCAACGTACCCGGTCTGGGGAAAAACAGTCTTAACTCCTCGCAACATCGAGACCTCATCGCCATTCGGCCGAATGGAGCGCGGGTCTATGAATTTCATCCCTGGGAAAAAAAGATTGTCCCGCAAGAGACTTATGTCGGAGAGGATGTTCCCATTCTCGACTACCTTGAACGGCTGGCCAAGGCAGGAGAAGATCCAAACGAGTACGAATCAATCTGGTATTATTATTAGGCTTGACGATTCAATTGGGTTGCGGTGTTGCGCCGACAATTTAGAGCGTGAAAAGGCGAACCTGAAACCTGGCTTGGATTTACGATCCCGACGTACGCGCCGGCTGCCTCACTGCTGATCCAGAGTTTGTTGCGATTTTCCACGAGCCCCGCACGCAGAGGGACCGAGTCGAGCAATCGCATATCGTTACCAACACCAACAGCGCCTGGACGATTGCCGGCGAGGATTATGATGCACCGAGTACCTGGTACAAGCTGCCGGACGGCAGGATGATTGCCGGGAATATGTTTGATAAAATAATCGGCTGGTCTTGTATTCCTCACAACACAATAGTATTAGTTAATCAGGGGAAACAGTTACCCGAGGAAATGGCCGGGGGACCGATAAAAACCATTACGAACGGGTTGACCGCCTGGACCTTGGTCGGCAGCGATTTCGATAAAGAAACAACCATCTATTTTTTCCCGAATGGCAAAATCCGCAATGGCCGGCAAATTCCTGACTGGGATGAAATACCGTCTCGTACCAAGCTTCTCGTCGGATATAAGGGTCCATATCTGGTGACCGACAAACGAGATCCCCCAAAACTGGCAGGATCGAAATATATGCATCCAGACACTGTCTATTATTTGGCCGGCAAGGGACTTGTGACCGGCGACACGATAAAGGATTTAAGCCTGTTGCCTAATGGGACATCCATGTTTTTGCCAATATGAACGTTGACTGAACTATGGGGAGACGAATTATGGCCGAGCCTTTTGCGGTTAAGGACTGTGCTCTCATTGCGTTGTCGTCCGGCGAGAGGGCGCAGAATCTTCGGGAGTTGCGGGACCGCATGCTGACCGTTCCCCAGGGCAGCATCTATTATCACTTCTGGGGAGGGATGCTCCGTCCCCATTTTGACAACCCGGAATATCCCAACGACTTTGCATTCTGGGCCTGGCATGGCCTTCGCGACATCAGCCTGGCTGAACGGCTGGCCCTCATCAATCCGTGCCATTTTAATACCATTGACGACCTGCGTCGCGAGGTGGTGGAGGTGATTGAGGAGAGGCTGGAGGAGAGTGAAATCGTGCCCTGGGCCAAGAATGATCGACAGTTCTTCTTCATCCAGTCGCAGATCGTGGTGTTTGACACGCGGATCCGGCTTGAAGACCTCAAGACGTTCACCGACTCCATCTCCCTGATGACGGCAAGCAGTATTTTTTACCATTTCATCGATGCCCGCCGCCGGACGAACAGCAAGAAGGACGACTTTAGTGAGTGGCTGTCGGGCCTTGGGGATAACTGTGCCGAGTTGGTGGCATCTTTTGCCGCCCTTGACCCCTATTTCATCACCTTGACGGAATTGCGACAGGAGCTGCAATTGATCATCAATCAACACACCGGGAGATAAACCACATATGCCTGAGAATATGCTCGCCCGATATGCGCAGGTGGTGGGTGAAAACGTCATTGACCAACTCCGCCAGTTGGCGCGGCCCCTTGCTGGCGCCAAGGTGGTTCACGTGAATTCCACCAAGGAGGGTGGCGGGGTGGCGGAAATTCTGCATACGCTGCTGCCCTTGAAGCAAGAACTCGGCCTGGACACGAGTTGGGAGGTAATTACCGGCGACGAGAAATTCTACCAATGCACCAAGAGTTTCCACAATGCCCTGCAGGGCGACAGAATCGATGTGGCCGATTCGTTGCTTGCGAGCTATGAGCAGACCAATCGTGAAAACGCCGAGCGATTGCGCAGCAAACTGGAAGACGCGGACTTTGTGTTCATCCATGACCCGCAACCGGCGCCGCTGCTGAGCCTGTGCCCGAACCGCAAGGGGAAATGGGTGTGGCGTTGCCACATCGATGTGAGCCACCCCTATCGTCCCGTTTGGAAATATCTGCGCCGCTTCGTCGAGCCCTACAATGCCAGTGTCTGGTCGCTCGAAGAATTTGTGCAGCCGCTGCCCCACCCCCAGTATCTCATTGCCCCGAGCATCGACCCATTGAGTGAAAAGAACATGGATCTGGACGAGCGCGAGGTGCATGCCCTTTATGCGCAATACGGCCTCAACCCCGGGCTGCCGATTATTCTCCAGGTCTCCAGATTCGACCGCTTCAAGGATCCCGTCGGGGTCATCAGGGCCTATCGCCTGATCAAGGAATTCATCCCCCTGCAGCTCGTGCTGGCGGGCGGCGCCGCCGCCGATGATCCCGAGGGCGAACAGGTCCTCCTGCAGGTCAAGGCCGCGGCCAACCATGATCCCGACATCCACATCCTGCTCCTGCCGGCGGATGCACATCGGACCATCAATGCCCTGCAGCGGCTGGCCGACATCGTGGTGCAAAAATCGGTCAAGGAGGGCTTCGGACTTACGGTGACCGAGGGGATGTGGAAGGCTAAACCGGTTATCGGCGGCAATACGGGCGGCATTCGGCTGCAGGTGGTCAATCACCATACCGGTTTTCTGGTCAGCACCCCGGAGGGCGCAGCACTGCGCATCCGTTACCTCCTCAAACATCAGCGGAAACTAGAGGAAATGGGCAGAAAGGCAAGGCAGTTTGTTTTGGAAAATTTTCTGCTGACCCGCCATCTGCGCGAATACCTGACGTTGATGGCGGCCATCATGCATAAGCAGAAGGAGCGTATCGAACTCCAGGTTGACCAGAATGGAGTAGCCAAACTTGATGAGAATCGGAGCTGACTATCGGAAAAACGGCGACTGCACTTTTGCAGTGTGGGCGCCCGACCGCGAACGGGTGAAGCTGCGAATCCTGGCGCCCGAGAAACGCATCGTGCCCATGGAAAAAGCTGACAGGGGATATTGGCGAATCACACTGCATGGCGTCTCACCGGGCCTGCTGTACAGCTTTGGCCTGGACGACACCATGGAACGCCCTGACCCGGCCTCGCACTTCCAGCCGCAAGGGGTGCATGGCCCCTCGCAGGTGATCGATCAGCAGGCCTTTGTCTGGCAGGACGCAGATTGGTGCGGACTGCCCCTGTCGCAAATGATCATCTATGAGCTGCACGTCGGCGCCTTTACGCCGGCAGGCACATTTGCTGCAATAATGCCGCGCCTGCCTGCCCTCAAGGATCTCGGCGTCAATGCCTTGGAACTCATGCCGGTCGCCCAGTTTCCCGGCCGTAGAAACTGGGGATACGACGGAGTGTACCCATTTGCCGTGCACAACTCCTACGGCAGCCCGGATGATCTCAAGCGGCTGGTCAATGCCTGCCACGCCGAGGGCATGGCCGTTATCCTCGACGTGGTCTACAATCACCTGGGGCCGGAGGGGAATTATCTGGCGGATTTCGGGCCGTATTTCACGGACAAATACAAAACTCCCTGGGGTGCCGCGATCAATTTCGATGACGCCTTTTCCGACGAAGTAAGACACTTCTTCATCGAAAACGCTCTCTACTGGTTCAACGATTTTCACATCGATGCCCTCCGCCTGGACGCTGTGCATGCGATCATCGATCGCAGCGCTACCCCCTTTCTCCAGGAACTGGCTGGTAAGACTCGAGAGTTTTCAAAGGCGACTGGCAGGGATTTTTTGCTCATTGCCGAAAGCGATCTCAATGATGTAACGCTGATTAAGCCCCGGCAGTTTGGCGGCTATGGCCTGCATGCCCAGTGGTGTGATGATTTTCATCATAGCCTGCACGTCTTGCTTACCGGGGAGCGCCAGGGGTATTACTTGGATTTCGGCAAAACCCGGCAGCTGGCAGAAGCCTTGTGCCAGGGTTACGTGTACGCCGGCGACTATTCCTTGTACCGCAAGCGTCGGCATGGCAATTCCTCCAAGGGCAGACCCGCCTGCCAGTTCGTGGTTGCCGCGCAAAACCATGATCAGGTAGGCAACAGAATGCTGGGGGAGCGTCTTACGCAGCTCATTGATTTTGAGGCGCTGAAAATCGCAGCGGCCGCTGTCATCCTCTCTCCCTTCATTCCGCTCCTGTTCATGGGCGAGGAATATGGCGAAGAAAACCCTTTTCAATACTTTGTGGATCATGCCGATCCGCACCTGGTTGCCGCGGTGCGCAAGGGTAGGGGAGAGGAATTCGCTGCCTTTGCCTGGCAAGGGGAGTGCCCTGACCCGCAAGACCCGCGGACCTTCCTTCGATCAAAAATCGCCTGGGAGAAGAGGAACACCGAGAGGCATTCGATCCTTCTCGCTTTTTATCAAGAGTTGATTCGGCTGCGAAAGACTACCGCCGTCTTGTCGCGTCCGGACAAAGATCGCCTGCAGGTTAAGGCCTGGGAGGACGAAAAGGTCATCGCCCTGCGCCGGTGGGACGAAAGGAAACAGGGTGCTGCCCTTTGCCTTTTCAATTTCGGCAGGGTTGATGCCTGCCTCAGTCTGGCCCCCTTCATCGAACAGAGAATATGGTCGAAGCAAGTCGACTCCGCGGAAGAAAAATGGGGCGGACCCGGGACGTTGCTTGCCGCAAAACTCGACACTGCCAAACCAACCACCCTCAGGGCATGCAGCGTGAGTGTGCATACCGAATCGGAGTGATCAGACATGGAGCGTTACATCTGTATTCACGGCCACTTTTACCAGCCGCCCCGCGAAAATCCCTGGCTCGGAGAAATTGAACTCCAGGATTCCGCCTACCCCTATCACGACTGGAATGAGAAGATAGCCGCCCAGTGCTATGCTCCGAACACGGCCTCCCGGATATTGGACGAAGAGCAGCGAATCATTGAAATCGTCAACAATTATTCCAGGATCAGTTTCAACCTCGGCCCCACCCTTCTTTCCTGGCTGGAACGGCATCGGCCCGCCTGCTACGCCGCCATTCTGGAGGCGGACCGGATAAGCCGCAACCTTTTCACCGGACACGGCTCAGCCCTGGCCCAGGCGTACAATCATCCGATCATGCCGCTCGCCAATCAGCGGGACAAATCTACTCAGATTCTTTGGGGAATAAGTGACTTCCGCAGACGATTCGGCAGAGAGCCCGAAGGCATGTGGCTGCCGGAGACGGCCGTGGATATCGAAACCCTGGAAATTCTTGCCGCGCAGGGCATCCGCTTCACCCTGCTCGCGCCGCGCCAGGCCCGCCGGGTGAAAAAAATGGTGAAAGGCACGCGCTGGGAGGACGTCTCGAATGAGAAGATCGATCCCTCCATGGCCTATCTCTGCCAGCTTCCCTCAAAAAAAAGTATTACTCTCTTTTTTTATGATGGCCCGGTTTCGCGAGATATCGCCTTTGGTGAGCTTGCCGATAACGGCGAAGGCCTGGCCGGCAGATTAGCATCCACCTTTGACGACGCCCGCGGCCATGCCCAATTGGGCCATGTTGCTGTCGATGGCGAGACCTTTGGCCATCATCATCGCCATGGTGATCGGGCTCTCGCCTATTGCCTGCATTTGATTGAATCCCGGCAGCTTGCCAGGCTGACCAATTACGGGGAATTTCTGGAAAGACATCCGCCCACCCATCTGGTGCAAATCCATGAGAATTCGTCGTGGAGCTGCATCCACGGCATCGAACGGTGGCAAAGCAACTGCGGCTGCAATTCTGGCCAGAACCCTGGCTGGAGCCAGGCGTGGCGCCGGCCGTTACGGGAGGCCCTGGATTGGCTGCGCGATGAAACCGCCCCGATCTATGAAGAACGGGTCGGCCGCTTTGTAAAATCTCCATGGCAGGCCAGAAATGATTACATCGATGTGGTTCTTGATCGATCGGCGAAAAATGTTGATCGTTTTCTCCGCAACCAGATGGGTCGCACTCCTACGGACGAAGAGAAAACAGAATTGTTGCGGCTTTTTGAGATGGAGCGCAATGCCCTGTTGATGTATTCGAGTTGCGGCTGGTTTTTTGATGAGATTTCCGGAATTGAAACGGTTCAGATTCTTCAGTATGCGGCATGCGTGATCCAGCTTGCCGAGGAATTTCTTGGTAGATCCCTGGAAGCGGACTTCCTGCAGAGGTTGGCGTTCGCGCCTAGCAATCTTTTTGAAAATGGCGCCAAGGTGTACGAGATGTTCGTCAAACCGGCCAGGCTTGATCTCCTGCGGGTAGGGGTTCACTATGCGGTCTCGTCGCTCTTTGAGGACTACACCGATGTGGCCCGGATTTACTGCTACACTGTGGCCTGCGACAAATACCACTTGGTCGAGGCCGGCAAATTCCGGCTCGCCATCGGCAAGATTCTGGTGCGCTCCGACATCACCTGGCAACACGCCATCGTAAGTTTTGCGGTCTTGCATCTGGGGGATCACAACATCAACGGCGGGGCGCGCCTTTTTCAGGGCGAGCAGGCCTTTACCGACATGCGCAAGGAAATCCGCGCCGCCTTTGACCGAGCCGACATCTCCGAGGTGCTTCGTCTGATGGACAATCACTTCGGGGTGAACAATTTCTCCATCTGGCACCTTTTCCGGGATGAACAGAGGAAGGTCATCGCGCAGGTGCTCAGACTCTCCGACGCCAATATCGAGGCATCGTTCCGGCAGATCCATGAAAACAATTCAGGCATCATGAATTTCCTGCAAAGCCTCAACATCCCCCTGCCCAGACCGCTCAGCTTTACTGCCGAGCACATCTTCAACTCCGATCTCAAAAGGCTGTTCGAGACCGAAGAGAGCATCGATGCAAGAAAACTGGAAGGCATCCTGGCCAATGCCCGACGCTGGCATCTCGCCCTGGACCTGAAAATGCTGAGGTTTGCGGCCACGGAGTGGTTGAACCGGGTAATGGAAAAAGTTGAGCAGCAGACTGCAGATCTCCCTCTTTTCAAAAACCTGGCCGATACCCTGAGCCTTTTGGAATCCGAAGGAATCGAGCCGGATCTGTGGAAGGCGCAAAACGCCTATTTCTCTATCGCCCAGGGCAGTTATAACCCCATCCAGGAAAAGGCCGAGAGCGGCGATGCCGCGGCCCGACAGTGGGTCGAGATTTTTCAAGGACTGAGCTCCATCCTGAAAGTCAGGGTAACATGAAGAATATTCCGCTTGCCACTTACCGTATCCAGTTCAATCCCGGCTTCGGATTTAAGAAGGCCCGGGGAATCATCCCCTATCTTGCAGAACTTGGTATCTCAACGGTCTATGCCTCCCCAGTCTTTAAGGCCCAAAAGGGCAGCAGTCACGGCTATGACATCGTTGACTCCAACCAGATCAATCCCGAACTGGGCGGCCGGGCGGATTTCGATGGGTTGCTCATGGAGGTCAGGCGGGCCGGAATGAGCTGGGTCCAGGATATCGTTCCCAATCACATGGCCGTCGATTCAGAGAATACAATGCTGATGGATGTGCTGGAGCATGGCCCGAGTTCCAGGTATTTCAGATTTTTTGACATAAACTGGGACCATCCCTATGACGGGCTCAAAGGTCGGCTTCTTGTTCCCTGCCTTGGAAAATTCTTTGGGGTTGCCCTGGAAAACGGCGAGATCACGCTTCATTATGACCAGCATGGTTTCACCATTCATTATTACGACCATATATTCCCGCTCAAGATCGAATCCTACGCCCAAATCCTTACCCTCCGGTCGCCCACCCTGGAAACGACCCTGTGTTCCGACCATCCGGATATCATTAAACTCCTCGGCCTTCTTTATGTGCTCAATACGATCTCGTCCCGGCAGCCTTCAGGCGAACGCTATGATCAGGTTAATTTTATCAAGGTGATGCTGTGGGAGCTCTATTCCCGGAACAAGGCGATCAGAACTTTTCTGGATAGAAACATAAAGCTCTGCAACGGTCAGGCGGGCCTTCCGGAAAGCATGCAGTCCCTTGAGAAATTGCTCCTCGAACAGTTTTTCCGCCTTGCCTTTTGGAAGGTAGCGACCGAAGAGATCAACTACCGACGATTCTTCAATATCAACAAGCTGATCTCCCTGAGAATGGAGGACTCGGCCGTTCTCGCGCACACCCATTCCCTGATCTTCGAGCTCATCCGGCAAAAGGAAATCGCCGGGCTGCGGATCGACCACGTGGATGGCCTTTATGACCCAACCTCTTACCTGCGGAACATCCGGAAAAAGGTGCGGGACATCTATCTGGTGGTTGAGAAAATTCTGGCCCCTGAGGAAGAACTCCCTTCCTCCTGGCCAGTGCAGGGAACAACCGGCTATGACTTCATGAACTTTGTCAACGGCCTTTTTTGCGACCAAAGACATGCGAAGGCCTTTGACCGCATCTATGGGAGGTTCGTCGGTCCGGCCGTGCCCTATCCGGAACTGGTCTTTGCCAAAAAAAAATGGGTGGCGGAAAAGCACATGGCCGGTGATGTGGATAATCTGGCCATGCTCATGAAAAACATCTTCATTCGCCATCGGCACGGCAGCGATATCACCCTGCAGGGATTGCGCAGGGCCATCAGTGATCTGCTGGCTTATTTCCCGGTCTACCGAACGTACATGAGCAGCGAATTCTCCCGACCCGAGGATCGTGGCTTTATCCGGCAGGCCATCCAAAGGACCATGGAGCGCAATCCGGACCTGTCCTATGAACTCGGTTTCATCGAAAATCTTCTTTGCTTAAACATCCCCGAGCATCTCTCCCGTGAGGAAAGGGCCGAATGGCTGCACCTGGTCATGCGTTTTCAGCAGTTCACCGGTCCGCTCATGGCCAAAGGGTTCGAAGACACGGTTCTTTATATTGCCAACCGACTGATCTCGTTAAACGAGGTGGGAAGCGAACCGCAACGGTTTGGCGTCTCTCTTGACTCCTTTCATCGGTTCAACAGCCGGCGGCTCGAACACCACCCCAATTCCATGAACGCCACCGCCACCCATGACACCAAGCGCGGCGAGGATGTTCGCGCTCGGATCAATGTTCTTTCCGAACTGCACGGCGAGTGGGAAAAAATGCTCAAAATCTGGCACCGGACCAACAGAAAAATCAGGCAGCATCTTGACGGCCGGGCGGTTCCCGAGGCAAACGACGAGTATTTCCTCTACCAGACGCTGCTCGGTTCCTTTCCCTTGGGTGACGGGATTTCTCAGGATTATCTGCAAAGGATGAAGGATTATCTCGTAAAGGCGACCCGTGAAGCGAAAATGTATTCGAACTGGCTACGGCCGAATACGGCTTACGAGTCAGCCTTTCTCGCCTTTTTCGAGAAGATCTGCGTCCCGGGTGAAAACAATCCATTCCTGGCCTCCTTTCTGCCGTTTCAGAAAAAAGTGGCGCTTTACGGCGTATGGAATTCTCTGGCCCAGACCCTGCTCAAGATCACCGCGCCCGGCGTGCCTGATTTTTATCAGGGCACCGAGCTGTGGGACTTCAGTCTCGTGGATCCCGACAACCGCCGTCCCGTAAATTTTGAGCGTCGCGCTAGGTTGCTCGCGGAGATCAAAAACAGGCAGCATGATCTCTCGGATTTTCTGACGGAACTCCTCGCCACGCGCGAGGACGGGCGGATCAAGCTCTTCCTGATCCACCGGGCGCTCATTGCCAGAAAGAAAAATGCCGACCTGTTTCAAAAAGGGGTGTACATCCCTCTGAAAACGCATGGGCTCTGGCATAATCATCTCATTGCCTTTGCCAGGAGGGATCAGAAGTCTCTAGCCATAACTATCACCCCCCGCTTCCTGACCGGCATGATCGATGTTCAGACGTGCCCACTCGGCGAACAGGTGTGGAAAGATACCCATCTCGTATTGCCGACCGACTCCCCTCACATTTTCCGGAATGCCATTACCGGCGATAAAATAAGCGCGAAGAAAAAACTGTTTTGCGCCGAAATCTTCTCGCGTTTCCCGGTAGCCCTGCTGGTCAGCGGTCCGACGCGGCACCGTGTTCATCCTGCGAAAAACTCGGGCGATTATGAAGATTCCAAGGAGTTATCTGGCTGAAACTCGGCTCGAACCTTCGGAAGCGCGCCGGGATAATTATGTTGCACAAAAGTCAGGAGTTTTTCCCGCACCTCACAGCGCAGATCCCAGGCGGCAGATGCGTCGGTGGCACTCATAAGGGCGCGTAGCTCCACGACTTGCGGGGTGACATTCGTTACCTGCAGACCCCATGTCGTGCCATTCCAGAGAGATGATGCCCCGAGGAGACGCCGCAACTCCTGACGTACCTCCTCGACAGGCACGGTGTAATCGACATAGAGAAAAACAGTACCCATCAGGTCCGCGGAACCCCTGGTCCAGTTCTGGAACGGCTTCTCGGTAAAATAGGTTAAGGGGACGATGAGCCTCCGCAGATCCCAGATTTTCACCACGACATAAGTTGAGGTGATCTCCTCGATCCGCCCCCATTCGTTCTCGATAATTACCACGTCATCAAGCCGGATAGGCTGGGTAATGGCAATTTGCAGACCGACCAGAATATTGGCGATCGTCCGTTGCGCGGCCAGACCGATCACAATGCCGACAATGCCCGCCGAGGCAAGAATGCTCATGCCGATCTGTCTCACCTTCTCAAAGGCCATGAAGATGGAGGCAATCGCCAGGATGATGATGATCGTCGCCACGAATTTTCGGAGAAAATGAATCTGGGTGTGGATCCTCCTGGCCTCCAGGTTATCCTTGACATCGATGGTGTAATTTCTGAGCACTACCTCTTCCAGCATGTAGATGCTCTGGATGATGAGCCAGGCAATACCGCAGATCAAGAGGATTTCGAACGCCTTTTCCAGAGGAGAAAGAAGTTTTGGAAATTCGTCAAGAAACGGGAAAAAGGGGCGGACCAAAAGAAGCAGGGCGAGAAACGCCAGAGGCCGAAAATTGTATCGGATCACCGTGGAGAAAAGATTTGCTGTCACGCTCATGATAACACCTCGTTAGGCTTGAGGAATCCCGTTCGGAATCGAAACCTCAATTCTTTCGAGACATCGACGCGTTGCGTCAGGCTACTCTCTGATTACCTCATATCCTTCGCATCGGTCAAGGCTGTTTTCCTATGCCTGGAACTCGACGACAATAGCCTGCCGAGATTTATCCGGAAATTTCTCTCCAGATTTTTTTTGCTCACTGAGGTGTTCCGTCATGGTATTGACCGCTCATGTTTGCCATTATTTCAGAAACGGTATAGAAATAGATGTATCATGAAATGGCATAGTGAAAAAAAAATAGCGATAAGGAATGTCCCTGGCTTCTGGGATCGGGTGTGTTCTTCCCGATCAAGGTTTTTGGGCTTGGATTATGACGGGACGCTCGCTCCTTTTCATGTCGATCCGATGCAGGCGAAGCCGCTGGCCGGCGTGCTTGATGTGCTGCACTCGCTTGTCAACCAGAATGCCACTGCCGTTGCCATTATTTCCGGCCGCCCGGCCGCAGAGGTTTTGATGCTGCTCGATAAGCTTCCCGTGACCATCGTTGGCAGTCATGGCTTTGAACTGTGGCGCCCGACTGACAACACGCCGGTTGTGATCCAGCCCTCGGCAGAACAGAAGGTTGGACTCGAAAAGGCAAAGGAGGCGGCGCTGCAAAAAGGCTATGGCGAGAAACTGGAGTACAAGGTTGCCTCTCTTGCAATGCATACCCGGGGTTTGCCAGCCCAGGTCGCCTCTGCCATGGAAGAGGGCATCTTGGCCGCCTGGACCGGGATTTCCTCTTTCCAAACTCTGGAGTGCCGTCGGTTCAACGGCGGGGTGGAGATCCGCTGCGCCGGTCGGCACAAAGGAGACGCTCTCTCGGAACTGCTGCGTGGTCAGCCGCCAGGAAATTTTCCGGTATATGTGGGAGACGACGAGACCGACGAAGACGCCTTCAGAATAATTCGAGACACAGGAATTGGCATTAAGGTTGGCGCGACTTCCGCATCGACTGCCGCCAGGGGTTTTCTGGAGGATTGTGCCGCCGTAAAGAAATTTCTGGAAACCTGGGTTTCCGTAACCTCAACGCTCAGGGACTGAAGAAACATGGAGACAACCAGACTTGCCGTCGTATCGAACCGCTTGGCGATCGTTGTGAAAAAAGGCGATGATGGCGAATGGGTGATTAAATCGGGCTCCGGCGGCCTGGTGACGGCGCTGGGACCGGTATTGCGCGACCGGGGCGGGCTATGGATCGGTTGGCTTGGCGCGAATGTCCGGGAGGCCATGAGTGATGGGGCTCTGGCCGAGCTGCTGGCGCGGGGCTCGCTGGAAACGGGGTACACCCTCGAACCGGTGGATTTGACTGAAGAGGAGATCCAGAAATACTATTTCGGCTTCTCCAATGAAATCCTGTGGCCCTTGTTCCACGATTTGCCGTCGCGCTGCAATTTTGATCCGGCGTATTGGAAAGTCTACGAAAGCGTCAACACCAAATTTGCCAAAGCCATTGCCGACAATACCGAGGAGGAGGAAGACTATGTATGGGTTCACGACTATCAGCTGATCCTGGTCGCCGACCAACTAAAGAAAATGGGCGCGACCCGGCACACCGGCTTTTTCCTTCACATTCCTTTCCCGCCCCTGGACGGCTTCGTTCGGCTGCCCTGGCGATTTCAGATCCTGGATGCGTTGCTGCAATATGATTTGGTTGGGTTTCAAACGGTGCGCGACCGACGCAATTTCATGGATTGTGTGCGCATGCTGGTCCCTGGCACAAAAATCGTCGGCCACGGGCAGGTCATCAGATGTCTGACCCCGACCAGGGAAGTCCTGGTGGGAACTTTTCCGATCAGTATTGATTTCAAGCAATTTGCCGATGCGGCGGCGAAGAAAGAGGTGGAGGATCTGGCGTGGATCATTCACGCCAATCTTCCCGAGCGGCAGTTGATTCTTGGGGTGGACCGCCTCGATTATACGAAGGGAATTCCGCATCGCCTGCACGCCTTTGCCAACGCGCTTCAGCGATATCCCGAGATGCGAAGAAAGGTGACGCTGATCCAGGTAGTCGTTCCCAGCCGTCAGAATGTGCCGGAATATGAAGCGCTCAAACACGAGATCGAGCGGCTGGTCGGTGAGATCAACGGCCGTTTTACCGAAGTCGGCTGGACCCCCATCCATTATATCTACCGCTCCCTCAGCCGGGTGGAGTTGCTCGCTTACTATCGCACCTGTGAAATCGCTTTGGTTACCCCCCTTAAGGATGGAATGAATCTGGTGGCCAAGGAGTTCTGCGCGTGCAGTATTGAAGATAACGGGATTTTGATCTTGAGTGAATTTGCCGGCGCAGCCGCGCAACTTCATCATGGCGCGCTGCTGGTCAATCCATACGATATCGAGGGGGTTGCCGACGCTATCCATGAGGCGTTCAGCATGGATGGGGAAACGCGGCGGACCAGAATGAAAAAGATGCGTCGCTCCATTAAAAAGAATGATATCTTTCATTGGGTGAATGCCTATTTTCGTGCGGGAATTGCTAAAGATCTGAGCCAGTTTCCCGTAGCCGAGTTTTTTGTGCCCAAACCTTTGTCAACCCTCAGTTTTGACGAGCCATTTTAATTTTTTTGCACCGGGGTCCCGTGTTCCCCACCCTTGTGCTTCATGAACTGCTCCGCCGGGAAAGTAAACCCCCAACGAGATGCCGTGCTTATGTAGACGGTTTCCCGGAAACAAGGAGGATGAAGATGATGGACAACAGCCCCCGCCGACTGGCTGATCCTGACGAGAATCTCGCACGCCGGGTCTTTATCGAAAATGTCCAGCCCTCTGTGGACGATGGCCGCTATCCCATTAAGCGGACCCCGGGCGAGGAGGTAGAGGTGACCGCGGACGTGTTTGCCGACGGCCACGACGTCCTGGTCGTTATGCTCCGCTACCGGCCGGCCGCCGCCAGCGCTTGGCAGGAGACCCCCATGCGTTTTTTCGGCAATGATCGCTGGCGTGCCTCCTTCCCGATCACAAGCCTTGCGCCCTATTGTTATTCCATCATCGGCTGGGTGGACTCCTTTGCCACTTGGCGGGAGGAGGTGAGAAAAAAAGCGACTGCCGGGCAGGATGTGGAAAGCGAACTCCTGGAAGGGGCGGCCATGGTGGCGAAGGCAGCCGACCGCGCCTCCCCCGTCGACCGGGAATTTCTCGTTGACCGCGCCGCGCAGCTTGTCGATAATGGCCAGCCTGGCGCGGTCCGGCTCGAAACGGGCCTTGCCCCGGACTTGCAGACCCTCATGTCCCGCTACCCTGACCGCGCCAGGGCCACGGAGCACCCCACCCTTACCGTGGATGTGGACCCGGTGCACGCCCGCTTCAGCGCCTGGTACGAACTCTTCCCTCGCTCCACGACCTCGGAGCCCGGCCGCTCCGGAACCTTCCGTGATGCGGAAGGTCTCCTGCCCTATGTCGCCCACATGGGCTTCGACATCCTCTACCTGCCGCCCATCCACCCCATCGGCCGTACCCACCGCAAGGGGCCGAACAACACATTGGGCGCCGGTCCGGAGGATCCGGGCAGCCCCTGGGCTATCGGCGCCGCAGAAGGGGGGCATGACACCGTCCATCCTGAACTCGGCACTTTGGAGGACTTCCGCCATTTCGTGGAAGCAGCCCACGGGCATGGTCTCATGGTGGCCCTCGACATCGCTTTTCAATGTTCGCCGGATCACCCCTGGGTACGGGAGCATCCAGAATGGTTCCGGCATCGGCCCGATGGCACCATCAAGTATGCGGAAAACCCGCCCAAGAAGTACCAGGACGTCTATCCCCTGGATTTCGAGTGCCGGGAGTGGCAGGCTCTCTGGCAGGCGCTGGCAGAGGTAGTCCTGTTCTGGATGGAGCAGGGTGTCACCATTTTCCGCGTCGATAACCCCCACACCAAGCCGCTCAGGTTCTGGGCGTGGCTTATCGGCCAGATCCGGGCCACGCGGCCGGACGCCATCTTCCTGGCCGAGGCCTTCACCCGGCCGGCGGTCATGTATTCGCTGGCCAAGGCCGGTTTCAACCAGTCCTACACCTATTTCACCTGGCGCAACACCAGGCACGAGATCACCGCCTACCTTACCGAACTCACCCGTAGCGGGGTGCGAGAGTTCTTCCGGCCGAACTTCTTCGTGAACACCCCGGACATCCTGCCCGAATTTCTTCAGTTCGGGGGCCGCCCAGCCTTTCTCGCCCGTTTAGTCCTTGCCGCCACCTTAAGCGGCAGCTATGGGGTGTACAGCGGATTCGAACTCTGCGAGGCCGAGGCCCTGCCCGGCACCGAGGAGTACCGGGACTCAGAGAAGTTCCAGATCCGCCCGCGGGACTGGAATCAGCCCGGGAGTCTCGCCGATTTCATCCGGCGCGTCAACCGCATCCGCCGGGAAAACCCGGCGCTGTCTCACAATTTTCATCTCCGCTTCTATCCCGTGGACAACGAACAGATTCTCTGCTACGGCAAGGCCACGCCGGACAACAGCAACATCATCCTGGTAGCGGTGAACCTCGATCCCCACCACGCCCACGAGGGCTGGCTACAGCTGCCGGTGGGCGAGTTCGGTATCGGCGAGGCTGAGCCTTATCAAGTCCATGACCTGCTGGGCGCCGGTCGTTACCTCTGGCAAGGCACCCGCAACTATCTGCGTCTCGACCCGACCTCCACACCGGCTCAGATTTTCCTCCTGCGCCGGCGGGTGCGTACGGAGCGAGATTTCGATTACTTTATGTAATGATCGGCTGTTAGACGTTATGCTAACAGCCGACAGCCTAATCAACCGATCTTTCTCTGTGAGTGGACACAAACCATGCATGCGAAAAGTGAGAGCACCCCTCTCTGGTACAAGGACGCCATTATCTACGAACTGCACGTCAAAGCCTTCTGCGACAACAGCGGTGACGGTAGCGGCGATTTCCGGGGGCTCATCAGTAAGCTCGACTATATTCAGGGTCTTGGCGTCAACACCATCTGGTTGCTTCCCTTCTATCCTTCGCCCTTAAAGGATGATGGTTACGACATCTCCGACTACCGCGGGGTGCACCCCGATTATGGCACACTCCGCGACTTCCGGCAGTTTGTGCGAGAGGCCCATCGCCGTGGTTTACGGGTTATCACCGAGCTTGTCATAAACCACACCTCGGACCAGCATCCCTGGTTCCAGACGGCGCGCCGGGCCAAACCGGGATCGGCCCACCACCGTTACTATGTTTGGAGTGACACCAACACGAAATTTCCAGAAACACGTATCATCTTCACCGATAGCGAGACCTCGAACTGGGCCTGGGATCCGGTGGCCGGCAGCTATTACTGGCACCGGTTCTTCTCCCATCAACCGGATTTGAACCTCAACAATCCCCAGGTGGTGAAGGCGGTCACCCGTGTGCTTAATTTCTGGCTTGACATCGGGGTAGACGGCCTGCGCCTCGACGCAGTGCCTTACCTCTGTGTCCGTGAGGGCACCACCAACGAGAATCTCCCTGAGACCCACGCCGTGATCAAGGAAATTCGGCGGCAGATGGACCTCCATTACAAGGACCGAATGCTGCTTGCCGAGGCCAACCAATGGCCGGAAGATACTGCGGCCTATTTCGGAGATGGGGATGAGGCCCACATGGCCTTCCATTTTCCGCTCATGCCACGGATCTACATGGCGCTGCGCCAAGAGGACCGACGGCCCATCACCGAGATTTTGGAGCGTACGCCGGCAATACCCCCTCATTGCCAATGGGGGATTTTCCTGCGTAACCATGACGAACTCACTCTCGAGATGGTCACGCAGGAAAATCC
>Ga0208863_1000875_pt1 | contig 23219 bp, 16 predicted proteins | sample RifOxyD3_FD_184040 | JGI IMG/M metagenome (GOLD analysis project Ga0208863, IMG submission 184040) | Soil microbial communities from Rifle, Colorado - Rifle Oxygen_injection D3 (SPAdes) | ecosystem: Environmental > Terrestrial > Deep subsurface > Rock core/Sediment | place: Rifle, Colorado...
AAAGCTGTAGCCGTCCTTCATGATAAATTCGCGACCGCGCATGAGGCCGAAGCGTGGGCGGATTTCGTCGCGAAACTTGGTTTGAATCTGGTAGAGGTTGAGCGGCAGACTCTTATAGGAGTGGACGTTCATCCGGACCAGATCGGTGATCACCTCCTCATGGGTCGGCCCCAGACAACTCTCTCTGGCGTGGCGATCCTTGAAACGCAGCAACTCGGGGCCGTACTTCTCCCAGCGGCCTGATTCAATCCAGAGATCAGCGGGCTGAACCATGGGCAGCAGAACCTCCTGGGCGCCGCTCCTGTTCATCTCCTCACGGACGATGCGCTCAACCTTACGGATGGCGGCAAGGCCGATCGGCAAATAGGAGTAGATCCCGGCCGAAAGCTTGCGGATAAACCCGGCGCGCAGCAGAAGTTTATGACTGATGACCTCGGCCTCAGCCGGGCTCTCCTTGAGGGTCGGCAGCAGGAGTTGAGAATAGCGCATTATTATGTCCTGATAAATTAGTTGGTTGGTTTTGAATTGGTTTGCATTGCCATGTGATCAAGTTCAGCCAGAAAAGAGCCGAGTAACTCCTCTTCCTTGACTTTTTTAAAAATTTTACCTTTTTTAAAGATGATGCCTACCCCGTTGCCGCCGGCCAGCCCGATATCGGCCTCCCGGGCCTCACCAGGGCCGTTCACCACACATCCCATGACTGCTACCTTAAGGGGGGTAGTCATGGTCTGGATGTGCTGTTCAATATTCTCGGCCAGGTGAAAAAGGTTGATCCGGCATCTGCCGCAAGTAGGACAGGAGATCAGTTCCGGCCCGCGCTCGCGGATGTGCAGGGAACGCAATAGTTCGTAGGCAACCCGAATCTCATCAAGCGGGTCGCGAGTCAAGGAGATCCGCAGGGTGTCGCCGATCCCTTCGGCCAGCAGCATGCCCAGGGCCACACTTGACTTGACCGTGCCGGCGATCAGACCGCCGGCCTCGGTGACGCCCAGGTGCAGGGGGTAGTCGCAGGCGGCTGAGAGCAGGCGATAGGCCTCGATTGTTGCATAAGCGTCTGAAGACTTGATCGATATTTTTATTTCGTCAAAGTGCAAGTTCTCCAGCAGAGAGACATGGCGGAGGGCGCTTTCGACCAGGGCGGCCGGCACCGGCCTGCCATATTTTTTCAGAATATCCTTTTCAACCGAACCTGAGTTAACCCCAACCCGAATCGGGACGTTGTGCAATTTAGCGGCGGCAACGACCCGGGCCAGCTTTTGCGCCCCCCCGATATTGCCGGGGTTGATCCGGATCCCCTGGGCGCCGTTTTCCATACTTGCAATGGCCAGACCATGTTCAAAGTGGATGTCGGCAATCAAAGGAATAGTAATCCGGTCACGGATTGACCTGAGAGCCAGGGCTGCTTCGAGGTCAAGCACCGCCAGACGGATGATTTCGCAGCCGGCTTTTTCCAACCTTTGGATCTGGGAAACCGTTGCTTCGACATCACGGGTGTCGGTATTGGTCATGGATTGGACGATAATCGGCGCACCGCCTCCGATCAGGACATCGCCGACCTTGATTTGTCTGGTAATTTTCCGGGTAATCATGATGGGTAAATATACCCGCATGCCAGGGATCTTGCATCCTTCTTTTTGGGGCGGATATTATGATCCTCGCCAGTCAAAAAAATTAAGAACTCAAGCACCTGCTGAAGTTATATAAAAAGCAGCATAATTATCGGAAATGTTTAACAGGGAGTTCCATGACAGAATTTATTCTGCAATTCTACTGATAGCCTGCCGGATAACCTCTTTATCATTATCTGAAACAAGCTCAAGTGCTTCCTTATAATTTTGCAGTGCTTGTTGCTTTTGTCCAATTTTCTCTAAAGCCCGACCAAGATTGAAGCGGTAACGGCCGTTGTTCGGGTAGTTATGGGAAAGTTCGCTAAAACTGTTGATGGCGCTTTTAAGGTCTCCGATTTCGGAGCTGGCAATACCAAGAGTCAACAATGCCTCTTCCTTGAATGCCGGGTTATTGATGGCGACTTGTGATGCGGCAACGGCCTCCGGGTATTGTTTATTGCCTAAATAGGCTTTACCGAGATAGCAATAAACCGTAATGTTACCTGGTGATAACTCGATAACCTTTCTAAAATTGGCAATTGCTTCTTGATAACGCAGCCTTTCAAGATAGTAATAGCCGAAATTCAGATAAATAACCGGTTGATTTGGGGAAAGCTTAAGGGCCTGGTTAAGTTCTCGCAGCCCTTCATCTTCCTGTCCTGCACGGATTAGAGCCCGACCAAGATTAGCGTGGGTTCTGCCCTTGCCGGGGCTCTTGCTGACGATATCCCGGTTAATGGCCATCTCGTCAGCCCAGACTTGATTGCGTTGGTAGGTCCAGCCTGCGAATATTACTATTACAACAACAGCTCCGGCCAGGGCTATCTTTCTCTTCTGTTCAGGCAACTGCCAGGCGATAGAGAGTAGTGGCGGCCATATAAGCATTGAAGGCAGGTATGTGCGGTGGTCAAAAATTATTTCCAGAGGGATGATCGAGGATTCAATAATCAAATTCAGAAAAAACCAGAGGATAGAAAATGAAAGCAATCTATAGCGGGGGGCAGAGACTATGGCCAGCAAAAAAATAACAGCCAAGGCGATAATGGCTGGAACGGTTGTCGGCGGTTGCAGAAGTCCGGTCGAAATGGCGTAATCATGATCAAGGTTAAGCAGTCCGGGATAGGGAAAGAAAATCAGCGCGAGATATCGACAGACAACCCTGGGTTCGGTCAATAATCTTTGCCACACGGTAAAGTCGCGAGCCTGATACCCGTTAAAAACAGAGGAAAAATCACGACCAAGATAGAACCAGGCGACAACCATAATAGCGAGCGCAGCCAGGCAGAGCAATGGCAGTTTTCTTTTTAGCCAGCCGTAATTCAAATCCTGCAAAAAATACCAATCATAAAAAAAAATGCATAAGGGAAGCGTGGCGGCGATTTCCTTTGTACCAATGGCCAGGAGCACGCTACTCAGGCAGCCGGCAAAATAGGCGGGGCGGTATTTTTCGGCTGTTCTCGCCTTAAGATAGAGGACCATGCTAAGCAGAATAAACATGGAGGAAAGGGAGTTCATCCGCTGCACGATATAGCTGACTGACTGGCTGTCCAAAGGGTTCAACAACCACAACAGGGAGGAGAAGCCGGCTATTTGAATGACCTTTTCCGATGGGAAAAATTGTCTGAGGGCAGGGGTGGCGAATGTTCCTCTGATAAAATAAAAAAGCAGTACGCCGGTCAGGCAATGGATAGTGATGTTAATAAGGTGGTAACCGGGCAGCCAATACCCATGGACAAGATAGTTAAGGGCGAAACTTATATTGGCGATCGGCCTGGATGGAATAGGACTTCTGAAAACAACATCGGCAAGGGCGGTCGGTGAAAGGTTGTGAATTCTTATATACCCGTTATAAGATATATTTTGCCAGTCATCAAACAGAAAGGGACCATTTAGTGTATTGGCGTAACAAGTAAAACCCAAAACAAAAATCAGCATAATGAAGCAGATGGGCTGTCGGCGTGAGATTGTCATCGTAGCTAAAATCCTGTTGACTTGTGAGCCTCTGAATTTCGGTTGATCCTCTCCATCAGCTTATAATTTTTCAATAAACTGTCAACTGAAGACGCGCTGCTGCTGATGGGAAATAGTTAATTACGAAGCCGGTGCATGATGCCGTGAGCCGCAGCGACCCCGGTACTGAAGACCCCTTGCAGCAGATAGCCGCCGGTGGGCGCCTCCCAGTCGAGCATCTCACCAGCCACGAAAATGCCGGGTAATTTGCGCAGCATCAGGTCCTCATTGATCTCAACCATAGCAATACCACCGGCCGTGGATATCGCCTCAACCAATGGGCGCGGAGCTTTAAGTACAAGAGGCATCTTTTTGATCAAACCGGAAAAACTTTTTAAGTCAACTAAATCTGTCGACGGGACGCACTCCTTTATAAGAGAGGGTAGGGGACCGGATATTTTCAGGGTTTTCCGCAGATGATTGCTAAAGGTATCTTTATGCCTTGATTTTGCCAGACGTTCAAGGATTTCAGGCTCGGTCAGATCGCGCTTAAGATCAAGATAAAGAGTTGCTTGACCCTGTTCTTCGATCTTATCTCGCAATTCGGCGCACAAAGTGTAGACGGCGCCGCCTTCAATGCCGTAATCGGTTATGACAATATCGCCATGCGCAGTGCTGCCGCTTTCAGTAATCAAAGTCAGATTTTTAAGCGGGGCGCCAGCGAAACGTTGACGAAAAAAGGATGACCAGGCAACCTCAAAACCGCAGTTAGCCGGCCTGAACCGTTCGACTTTGATCCCTGCGGCAGCTAGAATGGCAGACCATCTCCCATCTGAGCCGGTCTGCGGCCAGCTTGCACCGCCCAGTGACAAGAGGGCCGCATCAGGATGTATGCTGATCTCCTCACCCTGCTGATTGCAAAACCGTAAGGTTCGATCGGCGGTAAAGCCCAGCCAGCGATACCCGGTCCGGATATCGACTCCAAGTTCACTGAGGTGCTGAAGCCAGGCCGTAAGCAGACGGCCGGCGCCGGACTCTTTTGGAAAAACCCTGCCGCTGCTGCCGACAAATGTTGCAACGCCCTTGGCCTTAGCCCATTCCCGTAAATCATTTGGCGAAAATTGCTTAAGAAGTTGTGCAAAAAACTGGGCGTTCCGGCCGTATTTTTGCACAAAATCCGTTAACGGCTCATCCCTGGTCAGATTAAGCCCACCCTTGCCGGCCATTAAAAACTTGCATCCCGGCTTGGGCATGGCATCATACAACGTGACCCGGAAACCGGCTGTCGCCAGCACTTCGGCGGCCATCAGTCCAGCCGGTCCACCGCCGACTACTGCTATTGTGGAATTAATTTTCATAAGGAAAGCGCGTGCACGAATTCAGGAAATAGTAATACCCTTTTGACCTCTTTTTGTGAAAAAACAAACGGATCCAGATCCCTTGCCAGGGTAGCAAAATTTAGTTGGGCGCACCGGGCAAGCAGCCTTTTTTTTAATTTGTTTAATATCAAGCATTTTCCACCCAATTCAGAAAACATCCTATTCTTTTTGCCAAAACCTTGCTGGCAAAACGGCGCAGATAGACAGCCAACAGTTCACGATCAAGCTGATTAGTGAGTTCATGCCGGTTGATCCGGAGCGCCGCAAAATCATCTTTGCTCTGCACCGAGGAGTTGAGATAGAAATAATCAAGGAGTGCTTTTTCCAAAGCAGCCATTTTGACATTGCCGGCTAACAGGAAATAGCCAAAAAACAGTTTAGGGGTAATGGTTCTATACAGGAACCGTGATGCTGGCGTTTCAAAGCCATATGTCCGTCTCGTGGCCACGGAGGTTATGGCGTACACGCTTTCCGGGATCAGACGGTAATGGGAAAACGCTGTTTCCAGGGAGATGTAAGAAGGCTTGTAAATTCGGTTGGCAATTGCATACAGCCTGATCTCATCAAGGCTGGTGTCTGCAAAGATATAATATCCCTTGATGATTTTTCTGATATACCCTTTTTCCTGCCACTCACTCAGCCGCCTGCGGTCAAAGCCGGCGTCTGCAACCCTGATGTCGGCCAGAGAAAATACAGGGAAATCGTGGAATAGGTCTTTAAGCCGGATAAAATTCATAACGTTTCACTTTGATGTGATAATTCACATTAATAAGAAAAATATCAAAGGACTTCTGGTCTGTCAATATAGAACTACCCGGATTATTTTGACAAACAATGGAATTGACGAACTGTTGTTGCCAAAACACGCTGATTCTCGTATAAACATGGAGAACATTGAGTATTTTGATAGTTTGTTACGTCAGATGCGGTAACAATTCTTTTTGGAGGGAAGAATGCTCGGGTTAAAACTCAGAGATGAATTCCTTGGCACACATATGCCAGGGACGGCTATTTCACTTCGAACCGGTGATAATCAAGGTGCCGCACAAAGATCCCCTCAAGAGATATTATCCATTACCTATCCCACTGCTGACATTATTGTAGCATTGAAGGCTATCAGCGTAAAATGCGCCGGCCGTCCTATTGTGCTTATGGGAGACAGGGGTCGAGGTAAATCACATATCATGGCGGTAATGCATCATGCGGTGCAAGCTTCTGAGGTAGTAGAAGAATGGCTTAAGGATTGGGGTGGGAAACTGGGCAATGAGGAACTAAAAAATATGCAGATGCTCAAGGGATATATCCCAATTTCAGAGCCTGTTCATAATCATGAGTATCCACTGCTTTGGAATCTCCTATTTGATCGGCATCCCAAAGGAGAATACTACCGCGGCCAATTCGAGAATATGTCCCAACCGTTCCCGCCTCGGACACTACTTGAAAGGATGTTTGAAGATATACCTACCTGCCTTATTTTGGACGAATTTCAAACATGGATAACGGGACTACCAGAGAAAGACCCTAAGTCTGGCCTTCTACTGCGCCAGTATGCCTATAATTTCGTTCAGATCCTCTCGGAAATAGCTACGGATCGGCCGGATATCCTTCTCTTTGTGATTTCGGTCTTAAACAATCAGAATGAAGCGTTCCAGCAGGTCCATCGACAAGGACCTATCGTCGTTGATTTCCGGGGACCTTCTGCCAAGCAGGATAGGCAACGGCTCCTCTTGCACCGTCTTTTCGAAAATAGAAGAAATATCACAGAGCCTGATATCGAAAACCTGGTAGGAGCTTATGCGAGTGAAAGGTTTCGGCTGCTTTACGCCAATAAATCTGAAGCGGAAAAAGAAAGACTGCGGCAGGAAGTTTTCATGTGTTGGCCTTTCAGCCCCGAACTGCTCGATCTTCTTGAAGACCATATCCTTCTTGCTCAAGCAGCTCAGGAAACCAGGGATTTAATCCGTATCCTCGCCCATGTATATCGCTCTCGGGAGCATCATGCGCCAATCATTACCCCGGCAGATTTTTTTGTCGATGAGGTGGCCGGTGGGGTTGAGACATTGGTCGATTCCATTGCCTCTCAGGCGGATCAGGCAAGACTGAGACAAATCGCCCAGCGCAATCTCGAAGCTGTATGCGATTCAGGAGTTACCGTGCCTCATGCCCGCGAGCTCGTGAGTGCCATCTGGATGCGATCAATGTCGCCAGGCAGGAATGCTGGTGGCACTACTGCGGAACTGCATTTGGATATTACCAGAGACGTCATGATCGACGATAACGCCTTCCAGGCAGAGATCGCTCTTCTCATAGAAAATAGTGTCAATATCCACGGGGATGAAGTGTTTGGAGGTCCGCTTTGGTTCGGGGTGAATGAAAATCCAAGATCCAAGGTCAGGGCCTGCGCCAAAAATCATAAACTCTGGCAAAGCGGGGCGATTTCTGCAACAGGGCAGACTGTGTATCCCGGTAAAGACATTGCTCACATCAGGAATACCCTGCGCCATATTCTGGTGCCTGAAACAACCCAACCCCCTTCAAGAGTTATTGTCCTTGGTCCGAACTGGCAGAATGACCCTTGGAGCGAGGTTGAGGAGGCCGATCTCCCTGCCAAATGGGATCGAGTTGTGCTTCTGGTTATTCCCGATCCAATCAATGGCGGCCGAGCCGGTATTAATGCCTGTCTGGGCGCATGGTTGACCAAGCATGTCCAGAAACGACGCAATACGGTGCGTTTTCTTCTGCCGGCAAGCGAAATGCCGGGGCTGTATGCCGATGAGGAACTGATTTATTCAGCGCGTTGCAGTTTTCTCAGTTCCCGCGAGGGTTGGGGAGGGGATTCCACCTATAAGTCCCTGCATCAGGATTTTGACCGACCTTTACGTCAGATGCTCAAGGCGCGATTCAATCGTTTTGCTATTCTCCGAAAATGGGATTTTCAACTACCCCTTAATTGTGTGTTTGAAATTGAGTCACCTCGGATTAGCCGGCAAGGAGATATCGTCCTTGCGCAAGGTGGTGATATTCCATCCGGAGTTGAGCAGACGATCCTAAAAACTCTCTTTGACCATGTCGAGTTCAAGGATTTTGTTCTTAAACTGGCCAAGGATTCTGATTTTGTAGGCTCCTTGATGGACGACCTCATGGAACCGCCACCGCCTAATACCGGCGACGCCATCCCTTTCCTGGGGGAGACAAAGTTGTATGAATGCATTCTTGATATAGCGGCCGAAGGCGATCTTATATTGAATGTAGGTGGTTCCTGGATTGGCAGGCGAGTGGAAGATGCCAATTTGGAAGATTCCAGGCGGCATATGAAAAAGGCCTTTCGTGCCGGTCAAGAAATGCGGCAAGTACAGCTTGGACTGCCTGGTTCTGCAGGAGGCGGCACGATTCCTGGTGAACCACCCAAACCTCCTGGAGGTTCGGGAATTATTGGCGACCCTCCACCTCCAAAATCCGACCCACCACCTTCTGGTGGCAGTGGTACTATTGAAGAACCACCCCCAGGAGGAGAAGTTCTCCCTTCCATTGAACTGCCTCCGCCTCAGACAAGGAAGAGCGGTGAACCTGCGACCGGGATTAATCTTTCCGGTTGTTTTGAATCCTGGGGATTACCGTCCACTCAATCTATCGACACGTCAAGAATCGAATTCGTCGGGCTCTCGGTACAACAGATGAAACTAATCCTGCAGCGTATCCCTTCGACCTTCAAGGCAACCCTGGAGATTGTTTATAAGGACGGAGGTGGTCAATAATGGATTGGGCCAAAATAATTCTTGATTCACCCACCCCGGAAGTTGCATGGCAGGAACTGTTCTCCTGCCTGCATAAATTGTCGACAGAGCATTGTCCTTCGCCGGTAGCCCTTCACGATGCAACCGTTATTCCTGATCGTCTGCTTTCTGAAGCCGCCTGGGAACTCTGGGAGGCTTTCCCTGCCTCTGCACTGCATGCATCTGCTTGTCTAAAAGATTGGACGAAAAGCGCTTCAGGCAAGGCAGTTCTCATTCTTGATGCCTTGTCTTTGCGGGAGTTACCATTTCTCTTAGGAGGAGCCCAGGCAAGGGGTATTCAACCTTTGGAAATCAAGATTACAGGCGCGGAATCGCCATCCACGACAGATCAGTTTGCCCGCGCTTTAGGCCTTTCGAGCCGAAGTGCTTTGGCAAACGATGGGAAACCAGGTGCATTTTCTTTGTTCGGCGGGAATTGTTACACCGATGCCATCAGTATTCCGTTTGATGATTGCGCGGTTCCACCTAAGCCCAACATTGTCATCTGGCATAGCTGGCTCGATGATCTCGTCCATCTCCAGCATAAATTGCCTGATCAGATAACGAATATTGCCAGCACGGTTTTACAGGGAGACGGGTTTTGGGGATTCATCAATAAACTACGACAGGGTCGGAGTCTGGTTATTACCTCGGACCACGGCTATGCAGTCAGTAAGCGGTTCTCTTCCGAGGTAGAAGATCCGGAGGCGATTGAGATTTTGCGCCAAACATTTGGGGCCTCACGGTATAAACCAGAAGCCGAACCAATGACAAAACGCTTCATGCCGCCCATTGTTATGTCTCATAATGGCCAAAACATGGTAGTGGGCCAGAGGAAATGGAAGGTTCAGGGTGGCTTTCCGCATGTCTGTCATGGCGGAATGAGTCTTTTAGAGGTAGCGGTGCCGTGGATTGAATTGGAGGCTGTCTGATGAATAGAATTCGCTATGTTGAAATAGAAAATTTCAAAACCTTTTCAAGCAAACTTCATATTGACTTAGAACATCCTGCTGTTTTAATCGGCCCTAATAATGCCGGGAAAACCAGTGTTATTCAAGCACTTTCTCTGTGGAGCAGAGGCGTTAAATCCTGGTACGAAAAAAAAGGCGCGCCAAGGAAAAAAGAGAAAAGGGAAAGACTCTCCGCCGGGCTTAACCGTCTGAACATTCTCGATGTCCCAGTATCCGAAACCCGATTTTTTTGGAATGGAACTCGGGTCCGTAAAGGGAATACTTACATTGAAATGGTTATAACTGTTGGCATTGAAAGAGATGGGATAACCAAAGACTGCCGGCTGATTTTTACCTATCGTGATACTGAAGTTATCTACTGCAAACCATGCCCGGTTACCGTACAAGATGATGACCTTCTGCACTTTGCTGCTGAAATGCAGTTTCACCTGCTCTACCCAATGTCGGGGATAATGTCCGGCATCAACGCCGATACCGAAGAGACACCATTGTCGGACGGTCGGATTAATGTATTCCTCGGCCAAGGACAAACCGCCCAGGTATTGCGAAATATCTGCTATAAGGTTGTGGAGCAAGACAATGATAAAGGGACCAAAGACTGGGATGAGATTACCAAACTCATCAAACGCATTTTTCTCATTGATTTAAAAGCCCCCATCTTCAATGAAACGCGCGGCAGTTTAAAGATGGGTTATAAGCAGGCCGGAGTGGAGAGCGAACTGGATATATCGCTTGCCGGACGAGGATTGCAGCAAATTCTTCTCATCCTGGCCTATCTTTACTGGCATAAGAGCTCTATCCTGCTGGTTGACGAACCTGATGCGCATCTTGAGATCCTGCGCCAGAAGCAAGTGTATGAAATACTGAAGCATGTTGCTGCAAAAAACAACTGCCAAGTGATTATTGCCACTCATTCGGAAGTCATTCTGGATGATGCCATTGATACAAACTTGACAATGCTGTTGCACGGTGAAGCCGTAAACCTTGCTAAACAGCAGGATATGAAAAATGCCCTGCGCTCTTTCGGTATTGAGCACTACTACAAGGCTAGAGTTCATCCCAGGATTCTCTATATTGAAGGGAGCACTGATATTGAGATATTAAGAGCTTTAGCGGAAAAACTCGGTCATCGGGCCGTCGATGTATTGAATAGGGAGCTGAATTGTTACTATACCAGAAATATCGAATCTGAGGATTCTTTGGAAAATCGGCTTGATCGCGTTGGCGGAGCCTTCTGCAACTTTAAATCACATTTCTTCACGATCAAGAAATTTGTCCCATCATTAAAGGGAGTTGGGCTATTTGATAGCGATGGACGCTCACACCTTGATGAGCAGCAAGACGACCTTGCCGTGGCCTACTGGCGGAAATACGAACTGGAGAACTACTTTATCTCTCCTGACGTGCTATGTGATTTTGCGCGAACGAAATTTTCTCCGGATAAAAGACTTCTTGAATTTTCTCATAGCAGATTATTCAAGGAGATTGTCGATCGATGTCTGTTGGAGGATGTTTTCAGCCATGACGAACAGCAACTTGCAGAATTTCACAAAGCAAGTATTGGCCTGAAGCGAACTTTGCTCAGGTCCATCAAAATGAGTGAATTTGCCCAAAAGGTATTCCAGCGATTTTCGCAAGAGATGAATCAGCCGATTCTACTCAATAAGGGTGACTTCTACCAACTTATCCAATTTGTCGATTCCAGCGAAATTTCCGAGGAGATCAAGGAGAAACTTGATTTGCTATCAGATTACTTGGAATTGCCGGTTTTATGAGTACTCAAAAGCCCAGACAACAAGGTATATGGGGAGAGACGTTGGCCCCCAAACCGTCTGTGCTGAAGAAGGTCCGGAGATCCAAATGAGAATCATGCAGTATACCGATGCCGAACTTGATAGGCTTATCGATGATCTTGAATCCGACCTTGTCGAGCGCAAGGAGTCATGGAACGGTGATGCGCCGGATAAAGGCCGACAGGCAGTATGCGCTTTTGCCAACGATTTGCCTGGTTATGACAAGCCTGGAGTACTTTTTGTCGGTGCTAAGGATAACGGCATACCCTCCGGTCTCGTTATTACCGACGATCTGCTAAAAACCCTGGCGGACATAAAGACCGATGGCAATATTCTTCCTCCGCCAACCCTGGTTGTTCAGAAGAGGGAACTACGGGGCGCGGAGATGGCTGTGGTTATTGTGCAACCGGCTGATTCGCCACCGGTCCGATATCGGGGTCGTATATGGATCAGGATAGGACCACGTCGTGGAATATCCACTGTACAGGATGAAAGAATTCTCAATGAAAAACGACGATACAAGGACATATCGTATGAGTTGCATCCTGTCGTCAGGGCAGCAACCAGCGATTTGAACCGGTTGCTTTTTGAAGAGAAGTATCTTCCTAATGCCTTTTCCAGTGACATTTTAGCCAATGATCAGCGGTCTTACGAACAACGTCTGGCTGTGTGCGGCATGATTGAATCGGTTGACCACCCGGTTCCCACTGTCCTCGGTCTGCTGGCCTTGGGCCTTAAACCACGTCATTTTATTCCAGCGGCCTATATTCAATTCCTGCGCTTTCAAGGATGTGAATATAGCAATCAGATTATCGATGAAGAACTCGTCGAAGGCGATCTGGCGCGCTTGCTGGCGCGGATTGATGACAAGTTGGCGGCTCATAACCGGGTACATGTCGATATTACCTCCGGTCCGCTGGAAAAACGGACCTATATGTTTCCGCCCGACGCTTTTCAACAGCTCGTTCGTAATGCGGTAATGCACCGGACCTATGAAGGAACAAATGCCCCTGTAAAGGTTTACTGGTTCGATGACCGTATCGAAATTATCAGCCCGGGTGGCCCGTTCGGCGCTATCACCCCTTTGAACTTCGGCTCTGTTGGTCTTGCCGATTATCGGAATCCCAGGCTTGCCGACACGATGAAGGTGCTTGGATTTGTGCAACGATTCGGAGTAGGAATTCAAATCGCTCAGACGGCATTGCGCGCTAACGGCAACCCAGCCATTCTATTTGATGTTGATTCGAACTGGGTGAAATGCACCCTGCATCTCCGTCCTGGAATAATGGCGCCGCAGAAAAATGATGAGCTCGGCGAGTCTGGGCGTGGTGGGGTGAAACGTTCAGCCAAACCTTCTGCACCTGTAAATGCATCTGTAAATGCACCTGTAAATGAACTGCAACGGTCTTTGCTGCACTTGATCAAGGAGGACAACCGTATTTCTCACGATCTCTTAGCTGTAAGACTGCAAAAAAACAGGTCAACAATCATGCGGAACATTAGGTCATTGAAGGATTTAGGCGTGTTGAAGCGGGTCGGGTCCGACAAAACCGGACATTGGGAGATACTGAACAACGATGAACAATAAACAAAAACCGCAACAGATCGGGCTTTGGGATACTACAGATGCTTCTCTACAAGCCGCCCCGAAGAAGGTTCGGAAATCCAAAGCGGAAAGCCAGAACAGTCTGCTCCCTGAAAAGCTTGGCAAGGCTATTCGGTTGCCCATGCCGGATTTTTCCGATCCGAAGCGCAAGCTGACCTGTCTCGAAGCGGATTTTCCCATTGCCCAGATCAATGCTTTGTCCAATCTCGAAGGCAATGCGGGCAAGCCGATTTACCAGATGTCAAAGTGGTGGGCACGACGGCGATCAAGCGTCTTTCGTTCCATGCTGATTGCTGCAGCAACCACTGCCCCGGATGATCCTAATGAGGCGGCAAAACTCGTCTGGGACCACTACTACTGTAATCATCAGAAGGCAGGGTCGTTTAAGAAGCTCCGGGTACTCGACTGTTTTATGGGCGGCGGCACTACCCTGGTAGAGGGCTCTCGCCTGGGAATGCAGATGACTGGCGTCGATCTTAACCCGGTGGCCTGGTTTGTCGTGAAGAACGAGTTGGCCTGCAGTGACCCGGCACAGGTCAAGGCGCTTTTTGAGCATATAGAAAAACAAGTCAAACCGCAAATTCAAGCGTTTTATACGACCACCTGTCCGCGCGGGCATAAAGGCAAGTGGTTTAGGAGGATAGAAGGTAGGAGGGTAGAAGGTAGTATAACTACGGATGGTTCTTCTCCGCATTCTCCTATCCTCCTACCTCCTGTCTCCAATCCTCCTCCTTCAGAATGGGAAGCGATGCCTGAAGGCTTCGACCCTATCGACCTGCCGCCGGAGGAACGAAAGAACTACCGATGGGAAGGGCCTGAGGTGATCTACACCTTCTGGGCCAAACACGGCCCCTGTCAGGCCAAGGGTTGTGGCCATCGCACTCCTATCTTCCGCACCCCGGTTATTGCCGAGAAGAAGCTCTCCACCGGTTATGCCGAATTGACCTGTCCGGGCTGCGGCACCACCTTTCACGCCGAGCTTGGCGAGATCCGTATGGCTCCTGGAGCGGAGCGCGTGGTGCTGGAAGGGGATACCCCCTTTACCGAGCTTAGCCAAATTTTTGCCCGGCTGCTCAATGATTACGACAAGGGCAATGTCCAGGACACCATCGACCGCTTGCTCAAACTCAAAGAGACGGTTGCCCATGAACCAGGGTTGCACTGTCCGGCCTGTGGCATATTTGCCGGGAAGCGCCTGGCTGATGTTATTGAGCGTCATGCCAAACCTTCGACTACAAATGCTCAGCGCAAAAAGAAAGATTTGGCCCTCAAGAAAAAGTCGGTGCAGATGTATCTGCTTATCCATCCGGAATGGCTGAAGGGGGCGTCTGGGGTTGCTGAAGAACAGGAGGGTAGGAGTGAGGAGGTGGAAGGTGGGAGGATAGAGTTAGGAGGATATGCCGGTGCGCCTGCTGAATTAACCTCAAAATGGTTTGAATCCCGTATCCCCGGTACTTATTCTACCTCCCACCCTCCTACCTCCCACCCTCCTACCTCCCACCCTCCTACCTCCTATCCTCCACTGATAGAGGTGCGCGGCGCATCCCTGCCGGATAGGGTAACGACTGCCGATGGCTCTATTATTGATACTGGGCAGGGTACTGTGCCCAAGCAAGCCCAATTTACCTGTGCAAGCTGTGGGAAAAGCCAAGACCGACTTAGCGCAACCAAAAGAATACAACATACTGCACCGGTGGCGGCCTATACTCTGCAATGTCATTGCCCGCATTGCGAGGCCGAAGGCTATACCTACGGCGGAAGGTACTTCAAAGCGCCGGACGTTGATGATATCCGAAAACTGAGCGCATCTGAGCGAGAATGGCAGGAGCGCAAGGAAATTGATTTGGCAGCTTACTGGCCGCGCATGGAAATCCCATTTTCAATGCGTACTCATGTGAAAGACCCTCTTCCCGATCATGGCTATACCCATTGGTGGATGCTCTTCAATAATCGCCAACTTCTTGTTCATGCGTGCTTACTAAAAGCAATTACCGAAGCCCCGGAAGATGCCTGGCCGTTGGATATTCGAGAACAGGTGCTGGGGGCGTTTCAGCAGTATTTGCGTAACCAGAATATGTTTTGCTTTTGGGATACAGGCTATGACAAATTGGTCCCTTTCATGTCAAACGCCAACTACAATCCCAAAAATCTTGCGATTGAGAATAGTGTTTTTAAACAGTTGGGTCGAGGAAACTGGTCTTCCAATATTGCCAATACCCTTGATGGAATAGAGTGGATGAATAAGCCTTGGGAAGCTTACATCCTGCCGGATGAAAGCCAGGCAAAGAGTGAACATTTTTTTCTGGACGATCCCATCATTCCCGGCAATGAGCCCTACTGCGGGTCGTCCACCGATCTGTCAATGCTGGCCAATGAGCTTTTTGATTTAGTCATCACCGACCCACCTTTTGGTGACAATCTTTACTATGCCGATTTGGCTGATTTCTTTTATGTCTGGCTGCGGCTTCCCCTGCGCCAATGGTATGCCGGTTTGCCGGAGGCCGCCTACTTTGAACCGGAGCGCACCCCCCACAGCATGGAGGCAGTGGATAACTCGGTCGAGCATCCGGACGACCGGGAGGACTACGAGAAAAAATCTTTCATCACCTTGGAAGAACTTGAGGAAATTGAGAAAAAATTGGGGGGGCGGCATGACTGAAACAGCCATCATGCGCCCGGAGTTTGTTTCAAGTGTTAAGGGCATCATTGAAAAAGCCCGGGCGGAAGCGATCAGAAGTGTGGATATGCAGCGCGTGTTGATGTACTGGCACATCGGCAAGAGCATTTTTGCAGAAGAGCAGCAAAGCCGTGAACGGGCGGAATACGGAGCTTACCTCGTCCGTAATCTGTCCCATCAGCTTGTGCCTGAATACGGCAGCGGTTTTTCCATACGGCTGTTGGAATTGAGCCGCCAATTTTACCGGGTCTATCCGATTGCGAATACGCTGTGTTCGCAATTGAACTGGAGTCAGTACCGGCTGGAAGGGGGCGAACAATGAAAGATCAAGCTGCCGTATTGGTGCCCAATCCCTACTACCGGCCCCAGCCTTCCAGCGATTTCTACAGCCAGACCCTGTCCGCAGTCTGGGCCGAGGCGGGCCGTCGTTTGAAAGATGGCGGGATCATGGCATTCACCTTCCATCACAATGAAGACCAAGCCTGGATTGACATCCTTAAAGCATTGTTTGATGCCGGATATGTGCTTGAGGCAACCTATCCTATTCGCAGTGATGAGACCAAGGGCGAAAACGGGGCTTTTGGCAGCCGTAAGATTGAATACGACATCATCCACGTCTGCCGCAAGCGCCTTGAAGCCCCGGAACCGGTGAGCTGGGCACGGATGCGCCGTTGGGTCAAGGATGAAACGGTACGCTTAAAGAACCTTCTGGAACATACCCACGGCAAGGAGTTACCGGAATCAGACCTGCGGGTGATCCTGCGCGGCAAATCCCTGGAGTTTTATTCCCGTCATTATGGCCAGGTCTTGACCGGAGAAGGCCAGGTGCTGGAGGTGCGGGATGCCCTGCTCGGCATCAACCAGCTTCTGGATGATCTCCTGGAAGACACCTCGAAAACAGGGGGCTTGCGTCCACCCGACAGCGCTGAACCAGCCAGTCGTCTCTATCTGCGCCTGTTCTATAACCGCAGTGAAATGGAGAGAGACGAACTCCATAAAACCCTGCGCGGTACTGGTATTGCCCAGGGCGACCTGGAGGCCAGGGGCTGGATTCGGGTGGTGGGCAGAAGTGTCCATGTGGTGCCGATCCATGAGCGTTTCGCCTTCTTCACCGAACGGGGTCGCAACCGGAAGATTATCAAGACCGACCTTGATCAGGCCCATTTCCTGATCGGCGCAGCCCTCCCGAATTCCGGGCTCAAAATTGATGCCGAGCTGGCCAACCAGAACTTTCGCATCAAGAAATCGGTTGATGAAATCCTGAAATGGTATGCGTTAGGAGGAGGTAGGAGAGAGGAGGTAGGAGGTAGAATACAAGAGGGTGTGCCATTCTCCTACCCTTCTAACTCCTATCCTCCAACCTCCTCAATAATCACCTCCTCAATAATCAAAGCCGCTGGAACCGCTGCCCAACTGGTTGAGCATTGGCGGACCCGTAAGGACAGGCCGGAAGAACGTCGGCAGCTTTCGCTTTTTGAAATACTCGAAATGCAATAACGAGGTGCATGATGAAAATTGAATCAATCAGACTGAAAAACTTCAAGTCATTTCAAGACGCGGAACTGTCAGAATTGCCGAATTTCTGCGTCATTGTAGGTGCAAATGGTACGGGGAAATCCACTATTTTTCAAGTCTTCGGTTTTCTACGCGATGCCATGGTCAGTAATGTCAACACGGCCCTGGCTAAGTTGGGTGGAAGCCGTGGTTTCAAGGAGGTCCGCAGTAGAAATTCGAAGGGGCCGATTGAAATTGAATTAAAATTCCGTTCTGGGAAAGATAGCCCTTTGATCACCTATTTTCTGCAGATCAATGAAAAACAGGGCAAGGCGATCATTGAGCGGGAAATTCTCAAATACCGGCGTGGCAGCAGCGGACAACCGTGGCATTTTCTTGATTTTTCCAGGGGAAAAGGTTCGGCAGTCACCAACGAACTTGATTCGGTAACGGATGTCAATGATTTACAACGTGATGAAGAGCAGGTCCTGAAAGCACCCGATATTCTGGCCATCAAGGGATTGGCTCAATTTGAGCGTTTTCCAGCCGTAATGGCGCTCGGCAATCTTATTGAAAACTGGCATATATCGGATTTTCATATTAGCAAGGCACGTCCAGAGCAGGAAACAGGATACGCGGAGCATCTTTCCCGTGAAGGAGAAAACTTATCTTTGGTGATTGAATATCTCTACAACAATGAAAAAGACATTTTTGATAAGATTCTTTCGCTTTTGAAAATGAGAGTGCCCGGCATATCCCAAGTCGAATCCAAAACCACGGAGGAAGGGCGTGTTCTATTAAAATTTCAGGACGGCTCCTTCGAGGACCCTTTTCTTGCCCGTTACGTCTCAGATGGCACAATCAAGATGCTTGCTTATCTCACCCTTCTGTATGATCCTAAGCCCCATCCTCTACTGTGCGTTGAAGAACCAGAAAACCAGCTTTACCCAAAACTGCTCTGGGAGTTGGCCGAGGAGTTTCGGCTGTATTCGATACGCGGTGGCCAAGTATTTATTTCCACCCATTCACCGGATTTCCTCAATGCGGCCCGTGTCGAGGAGGTGTTCTGGCTGGTCAAGAAGGATGGCTACACCCAGATTCGCCGGGCCAGCGATGATCCCCAGATTGTCGCTTACATGAAAGAAGGCGATCAGATGGGCTATTTGTGGGACCATGGCTTCTTTGAGGGAGCCGACCCTCGATGAAAACCATTGTCTTTTTTCTTGAAGGACCTTCAGAAAGGGAAATGCTTGAGGGCTTGCTGCCACGCATACTTCCTGCGGATGCACGAATTCGCTACATGGTTTTCAAGGGGAAACAGGACCTTGAAAAAAATCTCGTGCGGCGGTTGCGCGGCTGGCGGTTGCCGGATTCGGTTTTTGTCGTCATGCGGGATCAGGATTCCGGCAATTGCCATGTTGTGAAGCAGAAACTTGTGGATCTCTGCCAACAGGCGGGCAAAGACGATGTCCTGATCCGGGTTGCTTGCCATGAGCTGGAGAGTTTCTATCTCGGCGATTTGGACGCCGTTGAAAAGGGACTCGGTATCAGGGGGCTTTCGGCCAAACAGAACAACCGGAAGTACAGGAACCCCGACAACCTTGGCAATCCTGCCGAAGAAATCGGCAAACTAACGGCCGGATTATATCAGAAAGTCGCCGGTTCTCGCGCTATTGGGCAACACCTTGATCCGGCGTGTAACCGTTCCCATAGCTTCACTGTCCTGGTATCCGGGATTCGTAGACTGCTGGAGGCCACCTGATGGATTCGATATCAACCAGTGTTTGGCAACGACGGGGGTCATCCATTATCTTTGACCAGAAAAGCCTTGGCCCGTTCATCTCTCAAGGTGCGATCATCTCACTGCGTACGGCGCTTTCCTGGACAGGTGGAATCCTATCGGTGCCACCTATGCCTGCCCGAACCATTCTCATCTCCGGTCTGGAGACGATGATCGAGACCCTGAAACCACAGGAGGCGGAAGATTTTCTGGCCGGCAGGATCAGGCCGCTCCTCATCACACTGCAAAACCGTTGGACGGATTGCGGGATTGTTTTTGGTTTTTCCTCTCATCCCAAGGCTTTTGAAGAGACCTCCATGGAGGAAGAGGTGCTATTCCGCCGCCGCGACCAGAAAACGGTTCGGCTCTCTGAAGGTCTTTGGGATGGCAGCGCCACGGTCAATATGAAGCGTGTTGTCAGAGAAAGGGCGTCTGCTGGGGAAGAGGTGATAGTGGGATATTATGTCGCTCGAATTTCTTAAGGGCTGGAGGATTGGAGGGTAGAAGGATTGGAGGATAGTATGGAGAGAAAACCGACCAGGAGTTTTGAAGAATTAGTTGTGTGGCAAAAGGCACATCAATTTGTTCTTGGTGTCTATCGAATCACCAAAATGTTTCCCGATGATGAAAAATTTGGGCTGACAGCGCAATTTCGTAGAGCAGCGGTCTCCATAGCGGCGAACATTGCTGAAGGATATCGAAAGCGAACTCCAAACGATAAAGTCAGATTCATGAATATCGCCGAGGGATCACTGGAGGAGTGCCGCTATTATTTGATTCTTGCACGGGATCTTGGGTATGCGGACATTGCTGCTCTCTGGGAACTATCAGATCAAGTTCGCAAACTCATTCTCGCTTACGGCAAGGCGATTCTAAAGACTGATGGCCAATGACTCCTACCTCCTACCCTTCTACCTCCTATCCTCCTGGTACAAAAGTCACCCATCTTGAACTCGGTGAAGGTGTTGTTGTTAGTGGGCCTTCAGCCCATTACATCACGGTTTTTTTTCGGGCGCATGGTGAGCGGCAGGTCCCTCTTGAATCTCTCCGGCCAGCCGGTGACCGTTTTGATCAGATAGTCGCTGGCATGGTTCCAACTTCCAATGAGCGGATCGAGAAGTTGTGGCTTGCCATTGAGGCTGAAGAGCTTCCTCTGATGGAGAGCGCTGCAACACTCACTTCCGCGAAGGTTGATCTCCTGCCCCATCAAGTGGTGCTTGTCCATCGTATCGCCAACGCTCGACCTAAAAGATTTCTCATCGCCGACGAGGTTGGATTGGGTAAGACCATCGAAGCCGCTCTTATCTTGCGAGAACTGGCCTCCAGGGGTGAGCTGCTGCGAGCCATCATGATTGTTCCTGCAGGCCTTGTAGAAAACTGGCGCCGGGAATTGAATGATGTCTTTAATCTGGATTTTGAGGTGTTCGGCAGCGAAGGCGATGTCACCGACCGCAAGTCCAACGCCTTTGCCAAGCATAACCGGCTGATCGTTTCTGTAGATACTCTCAAACGCCGAACCAGAGTCAAAAAACTTCTCGAAGCTCCGCCCTGGGACCTGGTGGTTTTTGACGAAGCCCATCATTTAAGTGTCTATCGCAACGGTAAAAAGGTAAAAAAAACCGAAAACTTCAAACTCGCCGAGGATATCCGGGCACATTGTCGGGATCTTCTGTTGCTGTCTGCTACACCCCATCAAGGTGATCACTTCCGTTTCTGGATGCTCATCCGCCTGTTAAACCCGGATTTATTTGAAAGTGCGGAAGATATGCTCCATAACCGCCACCGGCTCAACGCTGTGGTTATCCGTCGCACCAAGGCCGATGCCTGCGCTCAGGATGGCAGTCCGCTATTTGTCCGACGGGTAGTGCATACGGAAGGATTCAACCTTTCGGAGAAAGAAAAAGAGTTCTATAAGGCACTTCTCGATTACCTCCGGGATGGTTACAACCTGGCGGCTCAGCAGGGCAATAAGGGCCGAGCTCTGGGCTTTGTGATGACCATATTCCAGAAAATTGCCGCGAGCAGTTTTGCCGCGATCCGTTCAACACTCCAGCGCCGTCTGTTGATGCTGACTATCCAGGAAGGCATTGAACGTGATGAAGCTCTCGATGTTGATGGCCGAAATCAGGTGTTTAACCAAGCTCGGCAGTTAATCCATGAGATATATCAAGTTCCGTATGATTCAGTGGGCAATGCCCAGGCCGATCAGATTTTAGCGGATACCAAGGTTCAACTGCTGAAAAAACGCGGTGAAGCCCAGGCCTTTCTGGCAAGCGCCGAGAGCTTTTCCGACTCGGAACTTTCGGCCGGGGTTAATGAAGAATCGGCAGCAATGCTTGTTAGTCTGGCCCTGCCCCAGGAACGGCAAAGGATATTACATCTTCTCCAAGAATTCCCTGAGGAGATTGAATCAAAAACTGAGATGCTTGTTCATGCCCTGCAGCAGATATGGCATCAAAATCCAGATGAGAAGGTTGTCATTTTTGCCACCTATCTTGGAACCGTTGAGGCCATCAAGAAGTATCTGGGCAGCATCTTCCCGGATAAAGGGGTCGATGTCCTTAAAGGTGGCGATCATGGCGCAAAGACAGCGGCACAGAAGAGGTTTCGGCGCAAAGACGGCCCCAAGGTGTTAATCTGCACTGCTGCCGGACGCGAAGGGATCAACCTTCAGTTTGCCCGAATTCTTTTCAACTATGACTTGCCATGGAATCCCATGGATCTTGAACAAAGGATTGGTAGAATCCACCGTTACGGTCAGGAATCAACAGCCCAAGTCTTTAATCTGGTGGCTACGGACACTATTGAGGGACAGATTTTCCTTCTTCTTGAAAACAAACTTATAGATATCGCCAATGCCCTTGGCAAGGTTGATGAACAAGGCCAGATTGCCGAGGATTTGCGAACCCAGGTATTGGGCCAGCTTAGCAGTGCCTTGAGCTATGACCGCCTTTACCAGGAAGCCTTGAGTGATCCAACCCTGAAAAGGACCCGCCAAGAGCTTGAGGTAGCCATGACCAACGCCAATTTGGCCAGGCAGGTTGTCTTTGAATTATTTCAAGAGTTGGATCGTTTTAATCTGGGAGATTATCAGAAGTTTGACGATCAAGGCAGGGGCATGCTACGACTGCTCGGCTTCCTCTCAAGATCTGCGGACATATTCGGCTGGCGTTTTGAAAAGGAAGATGAAAGCAAATGGACTTTACGCCAGAATGAAGAGGCCCCAATCTCTTTCACCTCTGATCGTGACCGGGCTGTGCAAAACGAGCACATCCATCTCCTCGGGCTTGAACATCCCATTATTAGCAACCTTTTGCGACAGTACGCCAACAATGACAGTGGCCGGGCACTTGCCGGTAAAATGAAGGGAATCACCGGCGAGGGATTACTGACTGTCTGGAAAATCAATACACAGGGTAAAGATGGACAAGCAAATCATCATATCACCCGAATCGGAATTAATATGGATGGTGACCGGGCTCCATGGCTTGAACGATTTGAAGACAAGATTTTAGGATTAGAAACACCAGTGAGTATAACACCAGCAGATTGGAAAAGGTTAGCCAATGAAAAGAAATCTCGCATTCAAGAACTGCTGCACCGGGAATTGACCTACTCCGGGGTTATTGATGAATATATGTCGTACTCCGCACTCCCTCTGGCTGTGGTGGGGATTGAATGCGCGTAGATCTTCTAATTTGAGTTGGCTTTGATCTATTGCCATTATTTGTTGCTTTTTGATTTCTTAAAAATTAAGATACTAAGTTCATCTACCTGAGTTCAGGATAAGTATTACAGACGGCGCCAGCCGCCTGGTCCTGGCAGCAGGTCTCTTCTCATCTTTTCCAGGGAGTGCGGACCAGTCATGTGGGAGTATACGGATAAGGTTAAGGATCACTTCTTAAATCCCCGCAATGTGGGAGAAATTGAAAATGCCAGCGGAGTAGGGGAGGTCGGTTCTCTGGCCTGCGGTGACGCTCTCAAACTCACCATCAAGGTCGATGATAGCGAAACAATAACTGATGCCAAGTTTAAAACATTCGGTTGCGCTAGTGCTATTGCCTCATCCTCTGCTCTGACCGAAATGATTAAAGGTTTAAAGATAGATGAGGCAGCCAAGATCACCAATGAGGATATTGCCGAGTTTTTAGGTGGCCTGCCCAAAGAAAAAATGCACTGCTCGGTAATG